>Ga0307423_1002164_pt1 | contig 11194 bp, 10 predicted proteins | sample SalMarWE160310MG_FD_202154 | JGI IMG/M metagenome (GOLD analysis project Ga0307423, IMG submission 202154) | Salt marsh sediment microbial communities from the Plum Island Ecosystem LTER, Massachusetts, United States - WE1603-10 | ecosystem: Environmental > Aquatic > Marine > Intertidal zone >...
ACGCACTCCATGAAAACTGTAAGAAGAACCTTCCACGTAAACTCTAATAAAATTTTGCTAACCAAAACAAAAAAAGAGGAGAAGATGAAGGGCTCTCACTCTTTTGCCATAGAAATTAACTCGTTGACTGGCATTGCCGGTAAAGTCATTATCTGAATGGTTCCGCGGAATCCAAGCTCTAAGGAGACACGCGCAATTGCATTATTGTCAGGGGCTTCAACAATGTTAACGAGGTCGTAGGGTCCCAAAACAGCATATTGGGCAACAACCTTGGCGCCAAAAGCCTCGATTTCATTGTTGACTTCCTTGATGCGTTCAGCATTCTCTTTTATTGTCTTCCGTCCCTCAGGCGTAAGGGTTGAAAGAAGAATATACAGAGGCATACACGAACCTCAAGAATACACTTACCAGTTTCAGGATTGGTATCTCTCGCAAAACTGTTTCTAATGCAACCCTAAAGGTGCTACATTCGTTCCGGCGCCGCTATACCAAGAAGCTTCAAAGCGTTCCGGAAAACAATTCGGGTAGCATCCACAAGAGCAAGACGAGCGTCGCTGAGCCCCGCTGACTCAGCTTTTATGACCGGCAGTTTCGCGTAGAACCTGTTGAACTTGTCAGCCAGCATGTTAACGTAGTCTGCTATTGCGTTTGGTCTCAGATTCTCTGCAACATCCAAGAAAACTTCAGGAAACCGAGCTAAAGTCAACACTATGTCCCGTTCCATGGGGTCAATCAGAAGGGAGTAATCAGCGTTTTCTGTGCTGCTAGATGCCTTCCGTAGAATGTTTCGTGCTCTAGCGTGGGCGTATTGAATGTATGGGGCACTGTTTTTCTCGAAGTCCAGCACCCGGTCCCAAGTGAAAACCACAGGCTTAGTTGGGTCCACCGCAATCAATGCATATTTGACTGCTCCTTTTCCTACGAACATCGAAATCTGCTGTTTCTCTTCTTCAGACAGATAGGGAGAACGTTTCGAAACCTCGGCGTAGGCTCTCTCTGCTGCTCCAGTCATAACCTCATCTAGTGTGATGTAGCGTCCTCTGCGGCTTGACATACGGTGTCCCGGAAGCCGAACCAGACTATAAGCAAAATGAGTCAATCTCGTGATGTAGTCAGTGTGACCGAGAGCGCTCAAGGCAAGTTTCAGCTGCAGCTGGGGAAGGGTCTGCTCCATGCCAATCACGTTGACTACTCGCTCGGCTCTCTGGAACTTCCACAGATGATAAGCAATATCGCGTGTTGTGTAGAGGCTGGTTCCGTCAGCCCTCACAAGAGTCAACGGAGAAAGCTCATGCTCGTCGCTGATGCCTAAAACGTTTTTGAGGTCTAGGTCATGAGCAACCTTTTCGGCGTCAAACTCCAGAACCCCATTTTCCTCGAAAACGTATGGCGTCTTCTTCAGTTCGTCTATGACACGGTTTACGTCGCCGTTCCAGATCAGGTCGCTCTCCCAATCCCAAGAATCAATACTGATTTCTACGTTGCTAAGGGTTTCCCTGAAGCCTTTGAGGCACAATTCACAGACAGCACGTAGTAACTGTTTTGGCTCTTCTTCTCCAGCCTCGTACCCGCGTATTAGCTTGCTAACCTGTTCTTCAGGGTCGCCGTCGCCGCTGATTGCCTCAAAGAGTTGAGCAAAAAGTTTTGGGTACTTTTTTTCCATCTCCGCCGAAATTGATGTCCACTCATTCAAGTCCAGTTTTAGCTTCGAAACTGCTTCGTCTTCAAGATTCTCTGCTGACGCGACCGCTTTTTTGAGGCGCCGAACCTCCATTATACAGCTTGTAACCGCGTAGACTCCGCCTATGAAACGGTCAGGCTTCCCTTTCGGCTTAGGCTTCCCAATCTTCAGATAGCCATAGGCTATGACTGCGCTCTGGCGACCAACATCATCTATGTAATAGTGTCTTGAAACGTTGTGTCCATGATTTGTTAAGATACGCGCTAGGGCGTCGCCCAGCATCGGATTTCTTGCCTGCCCAATATGAATGGGATGAACAGGATTAACGCTGGTGTGTTCAAGCAGAACATTTTGGGGCTCAGAAGCCTTAACGTAACCATACTCTTGGTCAAGGGCTCTGGCTGACTTGATGGTTAAACGAGAAAACGTTTCGGAGTTAACACGAAAATTTACGTATCCTGCCCCAGCAGCCTGAACAGACTCAATCAACGGAAAACCGCTAACATCAATGGCTTCCACAATCTCTTCTGCGATGCTTCGGGGCTTCTTTTTAGCATATTTGGCAAGCTCAAAACATAAAGAGGCTGCCAACTCGCCAAACTCAAGGTTAGGGGGAACCTCAAGCAGGATGGAGGGTAAAGGAAAGCTGGGATACAGCCTGTTTAGGGCAAGCTTTAGTGCAGTCTCGCATCCGGCATAGAATTCGGCGAAGGGATTAATGGAAACCATCATGTGTTTTCTTCCTGTTAGTGGCGGGTCCGCGGGGATTTGAACCCCGGAGCTCCGGCTTCGCAGGCCAGCATCCTAATCCAGACTAGACAACGGACCCTTCACTGAGGGGACACCAATCAGACATAATAGGTTTTTCTTTCAAGAACCAACTACCGGCTAACAAGTAACCAGAATAAACACAAACAGATAAGCAAAGTTAAATCAGACTAGGCACTCGAACTTCTTAGTGACCTGATTCGTCCCCTCATAGGTCATGCGTGCATTAATTAACAAAGTAACGAGGGCACAATCCGAAAGCCATATTACTACCAATTTCGGAAATTCGGTAAAAGAACAGGTTGAAGAGGTTTCTGGGAGAATCATATTATATATGAATGTTGATATTTGGTTTTGGCGAGTTTGATGTCTGACCTCTCTTCCTCTGACTTGGCTGAAATCGAATCCCAGCTGAAAGGAAAAACGCTTCAGATATACTGGTACATGCTGAGGGACCCAGATACTAGCGTGGGAGTCCGTGAGGTTCAACGTTCTCTAGGATTGTCCAGTCCAAGCGTAGCCGCGCACCACTTGGAAAAACTGCTGTCCCTTGGTTTAGTGGAGAAGACGACGAGAGGAGAATACCTGTTGAATAAGGAAATCAAGGTTGGCATCCTAAAGTTCTTCAGCAGGATGGGACGGTTCCTTGTTCCGCGCCACCTGTTCTACGCTATTTGGCTCACCACAATGTTTGCCATATACCTTGTCGTATACAATTTTGTATTGTATCAGCCCACAGGCTCAGTTCATAATATTGCAGCCATCCTTTTCGGAGTCGTAGCCAACCTCGTTTTGTGGATTGAAACAGTGAGGCTATGGAGAGAAAAGCCATTCTAAGGTGTTCTAATGTGTGGACTTAAAAGCACGCCAATTCCTTGGTAAGGATGGACGAAAACAATGAACAAGGTTATGCTCTACGTTGGGCTTGCCATCTTGCTTGGCACAGTAACTATGGTTGCTCCCTTAGCGCTGCTCAGCCCAGAAAACACTGTTCCAGACGACAGGAATTTGCTTACAAATCCAGAGTATGTAGTTACTGTTCCTGAGCCGACAGAACCAAGCGAACCAGAAAACTTTCTTGGTGGAGACAAAACTCTAGGAGCAGGAAACTATTCAGTTCAGGCGACAACCCCTGAACCCGCGCCCGCCCTACCAGCACCAACTGAGTCTGACGCAACCCTGGATGTTACCCCTGAAGAGCCAGAATTAGTCGTGAGGACAGCAGAGAATCCTACTGACTTGTCTTCGGTTGGGTTGATGGTTGTTCCCAGTTTTCTTGTTGCGTTGGGCATTTTTGTTTACATAAGGAAACGGATTTCTTAGGTGTTCTATTTTGTGTACACCATGTTCTAAACCGTAGCATTAAGTGTCGTATAGAGATAGGAAATAAATAATAACATGAAATTAAAGGTGAAAATATGAATAATACAAAAATGTTTACTGTATCTTTCATAGCAACACTTCTGGTAATCTCATCATTACCACTATATCTGTACCTAAACAGCCCTGTTGAGGCTAAAAACCCGATTACTCAGACTACACTGAACAAGTTCTCCTCCTATGATGAACTGAAAACTTTCCTCGAAACATCCTCCTCATTACCCAACTATTATTGGATGGGTTCTGTACGCGGAGGTGCATTGTTAGAGAGCAATGATTTTTCAGCCCAAATTAAAACCCCAGAACCAGCACCAGCCGTACCAATAGAATCCTCTGAAACCGCAAACTCCGATTACTCGGAAACAAACGTCCAAGTTGAGGGAGTCGACGAAGCGGACATTGTGAAGACTGATGGCGAATATATTTACATTGTTTCAGGAGGCAACATAACCATCGTAAAGGCTGTTCCAGCTGAAGAAGCACAGGTTCGCTCAAAAATCATCTTAGACGGATATGTAACCGGAATATTTGTCAACGGAGACAAGTTAGCTGTTTTCGAGAGTGATTACGGAGTTTTTCCGCTTTACGAAACTGGAGTAGCAGTTGACTCTTCCAGCGGTTCCGAAGCCGTAAACGAAGCAAAAACTGACGATGAGCCAGTCAGCGTTCCTGAACCAGTAAACGGGACCACACCAGTGGAAGTACCGCCCAGAGACCCTGAACCAATAACAATCCAGCCTATAATCTACGATCCACCTACAACATCAATCAAAGTGTATGACATCTCAAACAAAGAAAATCCGGTGTTGACAAGAAACTTTTCTGTTGATGGAAACTATTTTGGCTCAAGGATGATCGGCGACTACGTCTACGTTGTTGCAACACAATACACATTCTATATAGAGACAGACGTTTTCCTCCCCAGAGTTCATTCAGACAATGAAACAGAAGTAATACCCGCAGACGACATCTACTACTACAACGTCTCAGACACATCCTACAGTTTCACAACCATAATTGCATTGAACATCCAGGACGACACCCAAGAACCAACCCACGAAACAATACTGGTGGGAGGCACCAGCGCCATCTACGTTTCACAGAACAACATCTACTTGACGTTCCCAGATTACAATTGGCAAGAAAACGAAACCATGAAGACAGCCATCCAAAGAATCACGATAGACAAACAAGCCATAACTCCGGCAGCGTCAGGCGAAGTTCCAGGCTACATTCTTAACCAGTTCTCCATGGACGAAAGCAGCGGCTACTTCAGAATTGCGACAACAACCAACAATTTCGGCTGGAGAACCTTTGCGGAACAAGAACAGCAGCAATCTAAGAACAATGTCTACGTTCTTGACATGAACCTCAACGTTGTCGGAAAATTAGAAGACTTGGCTCCGGGAGAGCAGATTTACTCAACACGATTCATGGGCAACAGAGGCTACATAGTCACATTCAGAAACATTGACCCACTCTTTGTGATAGACCTGACAGACCCCACAGCGCCCAAGGTTCTTGGTCAACTCAAAGTAACAGGCTACTCAGGCTACCTTCATCCATACGACGAAAACCACATTATCGGAATAGGCAAAGAAACCATGTATAACGCAAAAGAGGACTTCGCATGGTACCAGGGAATAAAAATATCCCTGTTTGATGTGAGCGATGTCTCGAATCCCGTGGAAGTCGCCAAATACGAGATAGGGGACAGGGGAACAGATTCTCCAGTTCTAGGGGATCACAAGGCTCTGCTGTTTGATCGGGAAAGAAACCTTCTGGTATTACCGGTCATGGAGGCGAAGCTGGACTCAAGCCAATACGAGGGAGAGGTTCCTGATTGGGCATATGGCGAACCTGTGTGGCAGGGTGCCTACGTCTTTGATATATCCCCTGAGGGTCTGGTACTTAGAGGCAGAATCACTCATATGGAAGATGCTGACATAATGAAGCTCGGCTACTACTTCGGATATGACTACCAGGTGCAGCGGTCACTCTACATAGACAATGTCCTCTACACGATATCCAGCATGAAAGTGAAGATGAACAGCCTAGATACCCTAGCGGAAATCAACAAAGTGGAGCTACACTAACCGTCCTGCTGTAGCTTGATGGCTTTGCGGGCAAACGTGAGGTATCCGGTGTGTCCAGTCATCACGGTTTGGGGACGCGTCTTCCCCCTCTCCACCTGCATAAACCGAATAAGAGTCTCAACAGTTTCGACGACAACGAACCCATAATCGGCTAACGCTTCCACAACCTTCACAACCTGATCAATAGTCGGACTGAAAGACACCAGCACCCCGCTTCCTTTCAACGCAGTATAGGCATGAGGAACAACCAGCCATGGCGTTGCCATGTCCAAAATCACTGCATCCAAATCTTTTTCTTCAATCCCTTCGGTAATGTCGCCCTCTTTTAGTTCCACACAATCTAGGAGCCCAGCTCTTTCCAAGTTTTTTTTAGCATTATTTTGGAACTCTTGCCGCAGTTCGTAAGTATAGACGCGTCCGGTTGGTTTGATGTAATGTGCTATCGCGCTTGTGAGGGCGCCTGTTCCGGTTCCGGCTTCGACTACGCGGCTTCCGGGTCCTATTCCGCTGTACATGATGATGAGGGATATGTCCTTGGGGTAGGAAATTTGGGTTCGCCTATTTGTTTTAAAGATGTAATCACAGAGGTTGGGTTGTAGGGCAACAAATTCTATGTTCATGCTGCTGGCTATTCGTGTTCCGTACTCTTTTCCGATTAAGTCGCCTAACTGGATGTAGCCTTTGTGAGTGTGAAAGCTCTTCTCCGCCTCCACTCTGACGAGGTATGTTCTTTTTCTGTCCAAGTAAAGTAAAACGTCACTGCCTTCGGCAATTAATTCAGTCATCATTATCACGCAGTTCTATCTAACTTTTTGACACAAACACCCTATTTAACCTAAATGATAGGACGTTACACTGCAAACTACTTTGCAATACAAAGTATTTTATATAACAAAGAATCAACGTAGTAGCAGATGGTTTGAATGAGCAAGAAAATCGATTTAAAAGAGATTGAACGAAAAGCCTACACCTCCTACCACCAAGATGGAGTAATAGACGTCACCATAGCATTCGTAGTATTCGTATTCAACATAATGATGCTTTCAGACATGCCTTGGTTAGGCGGCATTACGGGAATACTAGCGATTTCGTTTTACGCAGGCGCCAAGAAATTGCTTACAGTCCCCAGAATCGGCTATGTCAAGTTTCCCCAACAAAGAGCCCAAAGAATAACAACAGTAACAGTAGTGTTAGGAGTCCTAGCATTTGTGGCGGGAATATTTGCATTTATGCAAACTACAAGTCAAGGTACACCCGCTTGGCTACAGTTGCTAATTGAAAACTATATGCTCACTATCGGAACAGCAGGTGCAACCCTGTTCTTGTTAGGAGGCTACGCTTTCAAAACAAAACGCGTCTACGCATACGCTCTGTTGACTCTGGCCATGTTTGTTGCCGGCCACTTCATTATCTTCCCGTTGTATTACTACTTGACCGTTTTAGGTACTCTGATACTGCTAATAGGCTTGATTATGATGATCCGTTTCGTACGCAAATACCCGAAAACAACTGAAACAGCGGAAGAATAAGACAATGGACCCCAACAAAACAAACGATGATGAACTCAACGCAATCCAGAACATCGATAAGATAATACATGAACCCGCAAGGCTACTTCTAATGGCTCACCTCTTCGTTATCGAAAGCGCGGACTTTCTTTTCCTGCAGCACCAAACAGGGCTAACATGGGGAAACATATCTTCACACCTGCGCAAGCTAGAGAATGCAGGATACGTTGCTGTAGAAAAGCAGTTCATTGACAAGAAACCACACACAACATTGAAGCTAACAGACAAGGGACGAAGAGCCTTCAAGGAATACAGAAAAAACATGAAACAGGTATTCGAGGACCTGCCCGAATAGTCAGCTTTCTTCTTCGCTATAGCATGGTCAATAAATTGGTTAGGCTCGCAACCTTGTTATATCTGCTCGGAAGCTTCCCTTCACGGTCTATAAGATAGGGCTTAATGCCCACGCATAGTGCGCCTTCATAATCCTGTGCAACAGAGTCGCCGACAAAAACGGCTTCATACGGTTCTATTCCAAGCTGGCCTAGAGCATAAAGAAAAATCTGTTTATCAGGTTTGGCGCAGCTGCAGGAGTCAATGCACACAATAGCATCAAACCATCGTTTCAGTTCCAACGCGCCCAGAACATCATCAAGATCCTGCTTGAAGCCGTTAGACACGAGCCCAAGCTTCAAGCCCTTAGCCTTCAACCCAGAAAGGGTAGGCTCCACATCAGGGTAAACCTGAACATGTGAAAAGGCCCACCAAAGCTCATCAATCTGGGAAGCAACAAAAACAGTTTTCTCTTTGACTCCCAGCTTTTTGAGCAACGAAACGTTATAGTTTGTCCAGAACACTTTTCGCCGACTTTCATCATAAGTCGATATGTCAACCTCGCCTTCGGTCTCTTTCTGAGCACGGACAATAGCCTCAAGGGAAACAGTAACGTCAAAACGGGCAAGAATTCGCCTATAGATTTCTGGAAAAGACGCGGTATAAATGAGAGTCGAACCCAAATCAAAGAGCACAGCTTTCAGCGGCATTCTCTATCACAAACTCACTACGGAAGAACCAAAAAAATCCTTTTTGGTCTACAATTGAAGAGCCAAAAAACTGGGAGTAATAGTTCACACTAAAATCACTGAAAGCGTTTGTTATGTGCAATGCTTCATGAGCGTCATATTGTTTGGCGGCCTACTGCACTATTTTTTGTTCGGCTTCTGCGGTTTGCCATCACTTCATTTTGACCCACTTGTGAGGTTCTAATTACTTTTAGGTTTTAAAGAACTCCTATATCTCCAGAAGTACCAATTTTTAGTAATTTTTAAGTTTTTTGCGCGCGCGACCAATATCTGTAGAAATCAAACACACTTTCTCCATTTTCTCTAGGAACATAATGATACACACGACAAATCCAGGCGCTAGGATTGAGATTATGTTGACTGGGGAGCATGAGTTTTTGTTTAATTGTGAACCCTAAAAGAAAAAGCACAATTGAACCTGAAACAAGTGTAACATACGCGTGCTGTTCTATATCACTCACAAAACAAATTATAACTGGCGCATAAGATTTAAATCCATTATACTTCTCAATAGCTACTATGTCAGCGGAACTTGGCGAATACCTTTCTAACTATATCCAAACCCGCACAGGACTACTTAAGAAGTATCTTTTGGCCGCTTTAGATAACAAAGATCATTGCATCTGGTATTTAGAGTCTACCGAAGGCATGCTTGCCCCATCCTCTGATTTGAAAAACTGTCAGCTTCTCAGAGATGCCCAGCTCTTTAACGAGGATGTTAAAATGTCCAGAAATGGACGTAACACATACAAAATCTATTGCCTAACTGAACTAGGAAAGAAATTCGCGGAAGCAATCAAAAAAGAAGGGCTTGACGGCATTATATCGGAAAAACCCACATGATGAAGCGCCTAAGTCCAACAAACTTAATAAGATTAGCCGTACTCAATTGACCGCATGTCAGCGGTTCTCTCTCAAACAGAATTATACGCGCTCTACTCTGTTGTCGCAATTGCTATAGGAGCCCTAGTTTATGCATTAATTCTTAGGAAACAAGTGCTCAGCGAAAGTACAGGTTCCGGCAAAGTAAAAGAAGTCTGGAGCGGCATCAAAGCTGGAGCAAACGCCTACCTTAAGACCCAATTCAAGTCTTTGATTTTGTTCATAGGCATTTTGGGTGTTTTCCTGTTTTTTTCCGCGTCGCTTGATCCCGCGGTTACGAGCATTCCAAACTCAATCACGATAATAATTGGCAGGGTCGCCGCATTCTTGATCGGAGCTTTCTTTTCAGCCATGATTGGCTACATCGGAATGAACATGGCAGTTCAAGGAAATATCCGCGTCACCGAAGGTTCACGAAAAGGCTTCCGTGAAGCGCTAAGAATTGCCTACAAGACAGGAACGATCACGGGAATGCTGACAGACGGCTTAGGACTCCTAGGCGGAACGATCATCTTCTTGATTTACGTTGACCACTCACCCGATGTTCTCCTCGGTTTCGGCTTCGGAGGCACTCTTTTAGCATTATTCATGAGGGTCGGCGGCGGAATCTACACGAAAGCAGCGGACATTGGCGCGGATTTGGTAGGCAAAGTTGAAGTCGGGATTCCTGAGGATGACCCACGCAACGCTGCGGTCGTAGCGGATCTCGTAGGTGATAATGTTGGTGATTGTGCTGGAATGGCTGCCGACATCTTTGAATCATATGAAGTAACCATGGTTTCAACGCTAATTTTGGGCTTAGCTATTGCCACGCGCGGACCAATATTTGAGGCTAAGTGGATTGTTTTTCCTCTCTTGGCTCGTGGTATAGGAATTATAAGCACCGTAATAGGGACCTATGCGGTGTCAAAGTGGCCTGATAGCCTGACGAGGGGCGACGCTTTCAAAGCCATGGATTTATCATATGATCTTTCAAGTGTAATTTCCGCATCCAGCTTCCTGTTCTTGGCAATATTCTATGTCAACGACATAAGAGTGTTCTTGACCACCACAATGGGAATTGTACTGGCAATCAGTTTCAACAAGATAGCTGAACATTTTACCAGCGCTAACAAGGGTCCAGTGGACAGGGTTGCAGCTTCAAGCAAAACTGGTTCAGCGACCCTGATTCTGCAAGGTCTCGCTTTGGGATTTGAAAGCACTGTTTGGACCACACTTCTGGTTGCTCTTACGATTGTTGTTTCAATTTTAATCTGGACTGGAATGGGGATAATTTTTGCATTCTATGGGGTGGCTCTTGCCTCAATAGGAATGCTAACGCAGACAGGTAACAACGTGGCAATGGATACCTTCGGGCCTATAGTAGACAACGCAAACGGGATAGGCGAGATGGCTGGGCTTGAAGGAGAGCCTCGCAAAATCTTGGCGGACCTAGACGCTTCGGGGAACACCACGAAAGCAGTGACCAAAGCCTTAGCCATAGCATCAGCAGTATTAGCGGCTGTCACACTTTTCTCCGCTTTTACAGAGACTTTGAACGTTAAACTTGACATAGCCGCTGACCCATACGTGTTCGTCGGACTTTTGATTGGCGGTTCACTTCCATTCCTATTCAGTTTCATCTCGTTAAGGGCAGTCAGTAGGGCTGCGGGAAAAATCATCGAAGAAGTAAGAAAACAGTTCAAAATGCCTGGAATTCTTGAGGGATTGAAGCTTCCAGATTACGCTAAAGTTGTAAGCATTTGTACAACTGCGGCACAGCGGGAACTAGCAAGCTTAGCTATAATCGCTATTCTA
>Ga0307423_1002165_pt1 | contig 11190 bp, 13 predicted proteins | sample SalMarWE160310MG_FD_202154 | JGI IMG/M metagenome (GOLD analysis project Ga0307423, IMG submission 202154) | Salt marsh sediment microbial communities from the Plum Island Ecosystem LTER, Massachusetts, United States - WE1603-10 | ecosystem: Environmental > Aquatic > Marine > Intertidal zone >...
AGGGTGCAAAGAGCCAGATCACATCTCAAATAGAGAAATTGGGATCCAACGTCCTTATGGTCTCACCAAGACGCGCGGAGAGCAAGGATGAGGCGCTGGAGTGGAGGGGGCGATCCAAAGGGTTGACAGCCGAAGACGCGGCCGCGATAAAGGAAGAGATCCCCGCGGTGAAAGAGGTGGCTCCCCAGGTAAGAACACAGGGGCGGGTCAGGTACCTTGATGAGTACTGGGATACGCAGATCATCGGAACCACTCCATCTTACCAGGTCATCAGGAACCTCGAGATTGAACAGGGTAGGTTTCTCAGCCAGGACGATCTTGACTCCTGGGCCAAGGTCTGCGTGATCGGCAAGACCGTCAAGGATGAGCTCTTCGGGGATGCATCCCCCGTCGGCAGAGATGTGAAGGTGGAGTCGGAGAGATTCACGGTGATAGGTGTTCTTAAGGAAAAAGGCCGGGTGGGTTGGGAAGATTTCGACGATCAGATCTTCATAGCGCTGACCACAGCGGAGAAGAGATTCACGGGAGACGACCAGGTGCAGACGATCTTCCTCCAGGCGGGAAGCTCCGAGCTTGCAAGCGTTGCCGGCCGGGAGGTGGAAACCCTGCTCACGGAGAGACACAACAAGGTGGTGGATTTCAGGGTGAGGAGCCAGGAAGAGTTTCGCCAGACGATTGAGGAAACCGCAAGCACATTCAAGATGATGCTGGCCGGTATCGCTACGATATCGCTGATAGTTGGAGGCATAGGGATCATGAACATCATGCTGGTCTCGGTAACTGAAAGAACAAGGGAGATCGGCATACGAAAGGCAGTCGGCGCCAAGCGCGGCGATGTGCTGGTGCAGTTTCTGATAGAGTCGCTGGTGCTTGCCTTTGCCGGCGGGGTGATCGGCATAATCCTGGGTGTCACCTTCGCCAATACCCTGGGGAACCTGATGGTAGGGGCCGGCGCGTTCGGACCCAGACGGTTTTTCGGTGGTGAAGGTGGGTCGGTTGTGACTCTGGGCTCCGTATTGCTTGCGTTCTGTTTTGCCGTAAGCGTGGGCATTTTCTTCGGCATGTATCCGGCCAACAAGGCTTCAAGACTGGACCCGGTTGAGGCCCTGAGATATGAATAGGCTTCGAGGCCTCCCCTCAGCCTTGTAGAGTGCTCTCCTTCAAGCATGATCTCGTAGCCCCACCACTGACAGTATATCGTCCCTGCATTACCATGGCAATAGCAAGAACACCCGGGTGGACAATTACCCAAAGGCCGGGCTGATCCCGAACATCAAAGCCCCACTCAGAACGATCCCACTTCCAAGAAGGCACCCACACATCTTTCCCAAAGACGTTGTTATTGCCTCTCTTGATGCCTCGATACCTCGGCCACGGAGCCACTCTGCGATACTTCCCTCAAAGAAGCCTGCGATGGCATCCGTAATGGCATCTCCAATGACCCCGCCGGCAATCGCGCCCGCCACTCCGAAGACCATGCCACCCCAGACTGCCGGGATCGTCAATAACCCGGTATCTATTGCACCGAATACAATGTCCGGCACTGCGCCAGGCAGTGAGCGTTTGGCCAGGATTATCCCGAACAAAGGAATCAGAGAGATTCCGAGCACGATTGGACCCACCGGAAGCTGGTGCTGCAAGGTATAGAAGCCTAACAGTGCTACTGGCAGAGCAACGAGGAAAACGTAGATCCCCCTACGTACCATTTCATACCTCATTTCTTTTGATCCGGCCGCGGCTGGAGCAGTCTCTGTTTCTTCAGCATATACGCCATAGCCATGCCGGCCACGACCCCGATGGTCATGTTGAACACCAGGGCCAGTATGGCGACTGTCGCGGTGGTCAGGGGCGAATCAGTCTTCCGGCCCTGAAGCCCTATTTCGATGGCAACGAATGCCAGCAGGGCTCCGAAAACGCCAAGAGGGATGAGAGCGATGAATTCCGGACTTGCAAAGAAGAGCCCGATCGGCAGCAAAATCAGGCCACTGACGATGTTCGAGCCGCCCGTCCTCGCCCCGAACCTGTATTGAGCTGCCAACCCCCCGGCCCCATGACACATAGGAACACCCCCCACCAGAGATGATGTCAAACTCATAAGTCCGGTTGATTTCGCCAGCCGGTCTGGTTGGACATCTCTGTTGACGAGGTCCTTCATCAGCAGCGTGGTGGCAAGTATCGCGTTGGTCAAAGTCAGAGGCAGCTGGGGGAGCGCCAGGGCCCAACCGCCTTTTAGAAACTCCCCAATCGCAGGGATGGTCACGGGGGCCAGGCCTGTCAGGGCAATCTGCGGAAGGCCGGAGCGGAAAAGGCCCACAGCTAAACCCAGCAGCAAGACGACAATGGCTGAGATATCGGGAATCATCGTGAATCTGCAGAGGATCGAGAAGACAACGACAATCGTCAGACAAATGATGGCTATGCCGTGATCTGCTCCGATGAAACCGAACGCCGTGCGTGCAAGCACCATGGCCAGTCCCATTTGTACGCCTCTGATCACACTGTTCGGCACTCTCTTCTGGATGGCCTTCATTCCTCCGGCGAAGCCGAGAATCAACAAGAAGACCCCCAAGACGATTCCTGATGCGGCGACGGTCCCGCGGCTCATGCGCTCGGCGATGACTACGGCTCCGATCACCTTCATCGGCTCCACGGGAATAGGCATCCTGTAGTAAATACCGGTGATGATATACCAGGCGCTGAAGCACAGAAGCACCGGACCCAGTCTTATGTCGGAGACCAGAGCCATGCCCAGCACAATCGGGATCAGGGTCCCGAAATCTCCGACCGCACCGGCAATCTCCTGCAGGTTGAATCTGAAATCGGGCCACCTGCGGGGTCCACCGATACTGCTCGACGGAGTCACTGAGTCTCTTGCATTACGTAGCATTGGAGGCTCCGGACAAACCGATGATCCAAATGACCCCATCGGAGGGGAGCCAACCCAATCCCGGTTGCGCCTCCGGTGATGAAAACTGTGTCGCCTGGCCGGCGTTCACGGAAGGACCACGGGGTGGGTGAACACAAAATCATTGTCTCTTACCGGCTCATGGCATGCGAAGCACTCTTGAACGAAGGATGCGTCCTCACCGTAAGGCTTCTGTTCAAGTCCCCGCCAGCGCGCGAATCCCCAGCCCCCGGTCGAGGCGTATTGGGATGACCCCTTTATCATGAACTCAGCTTGCAAGAATTCGCCCGGGCCAATCGCGGCTGGCCATGCTTCGAGGGTCTCGTTTTTCCAGACCAACTTCGCGAGGATACTTCCTTCCGGCCATGGATTAACCTCCCCTGCCCGGGCGGCATCAATAGCGATGTCATTGCCGACCACTACTCGCAAAGTGCCGTTATCAGTTCGCTGGGAAACCCCGATCACTCTCCAGTTCTTGTAACCCTCCGGCATCACGATCCCGTTTGGGGCCGGCGGGACCTTCCTATTGGACGAACAGGTGATTACTGCGATGGAAATCAGGCCGACGGCAACGAGAGTCAGGACTAAGAGCCTCATGGCATTACCCCCTTCGAGAGCGGCTTGATCCGACAAAGGCCAGCCGTCTGTCATCCTAATCCGTATTGCTCATCTGTCAAGAGGTATGGCCTGCCGAGGAATGTATCAAAGGGCGCGGATGGTGGCTAATCTGAGGTGAAAGGACAGATTCCGACCCGGTGTCCCCCTTAGACTAATACCACGGCGCTCTTCCGTGCGCCATCATGCTTCTCAGCTTCGGGTCCCGCGCTGCGGAATCAGGAATAGGCCAAAGAGAACGAAAAGACCGAATAGCACAAAACTCCGCTCAAGGCCCGGCAGGAAGCCGAGACACCCAAGAAACCCGAGAAAACCCAAGAAACCCAAGCGATTCATTGTTCACTCCACTTCTTAGACCCAACCCATTCTGTGCGGCTAACGGCCACGCTGAGGATTCGCCAATCCACATAGACACCCAGAATGCTCCCGATGCCGCTCAGGGTGAAGGCCGTCATGAGTCCCACCTTTGCTCCGATCCACCACCCGACCCAGCCTAAGCACGTCATACCGACAAGAATGCAGAGTTCTTTCATGACCCATCGATTCCGAATGCGAACGCCACAAGTGGGCTTGCGCCGCATAGGCGTCGACAATCTTGACTTGTATGTCAAATCCTCAATCGTGAGGACCTGATCTAGATATCCCGCTCAGTGTCTTCGCAGGGATGGTCATTGGAATCAGGATGACATTCTGCCATCTGTTCCGGACTGCATTCTCCTGGTTTGACATCAGCGGTCTCGCATGGTTTTTTCTTTTCCGGTCTTGTGCATCCGCATGGATCACACACGGTCTTATCGGACTTGACTGAGGCTCATACGGCTTCAGTGTAACATCTGATACCACACAATTGCTGTGCCCTGAAACGCCTTCCGGACCTGCCAATGCTCTGCTGAGGCCAGTGAGGTGGACGAGTCGTCAACAGAACACAGTCCTCAAGCGACAGGCTGTGGTCAGTCAGCTGCCTCCACCTGTTGAACGGTGCTTCTAGCGGGTTGCCCCAAACTCATTGACGTCGAGAGTGAACGTCTTGTCGTCCGTCACAACCAATGCACCCTGCTGGGACTCAACGTACTTCACGTTTTCGAGATCTGCACCTGGTGGTAACACATTGATGATGTTCCCTGGATCCGCTAGGCCGATGACGCGGATGCGCCTGGTGGGCCGTCGACTGTATTGGCCAGTAGCATTGTCGAGAACGTACACATGACCTTCCATGCGAGCAAGGTGTTCGCTGACCTCGACGACCTCTCCAATGAAATGGCGCCTCAGGTCTTTCTCAAATAGACGCCGCACCATGAGGTGAACCTTCTCGCCCTGCCCGAGCACCATGAGTTGCTCCTTTCATCATCGCCGCCTGGCTACGGGTTATATTGTTTCCCCGTGGCGGCCTTTGGTCCCCTCCCGCTTTCAGAGGTGAATCAGCGATATCACATAATTGTCTTGCCTCCAAACAATTCCTGGGCATCGCCATGTTCCGCAGAACGATCAGCGGGATGAAAACGAAACAGAGATAATGGGCCCTAAGGCTCGGCCATGAGCCGTGCACATGATGAGATCCGTATCTCTCGAGCACTACATAGGATATCCGATTCTCACCAAGGTCCAGAAGCATCGAGGCCATATCGGGGAGTTTCTTCGTCGTTAGTACCCGATCCCAGTTCTTCCGGCACACAACTAGGGGACCCATGAAGTGAAGCAGAAGTTGTCCAAACCGGTGCGGTCAGAATAGTTCATCTGCGTATCCATGTATATTATGATCTCTGTTACGTCTGCGAGCAGGGCATCCCATTCTGCCGGCGTCACCCCCCAATCGTCTGAGGTCAATGGGATTGAGAAGGCAGTCCAATCGTCTAAGTATGTGTTGTACGGTACAACATTCTTTTCGGCCTGAAGTGATCCGGAAGAAATCCTGATCGAGCCATAACACGCCAGCATCACCTGTCCGTTGTCGACCGTATTCTTGAGGTCAAAACTGAGAGTACCTTGTGAGAATTCAGAGAGGTCGCCCAAGAACTTGTTCGGTGCCCTAAAGAATCCGCATTGATCCTCATTGTCCTGGAATTCTATAAATCCGCCCAGATTACCGCCGGTTCCTTTATAATAGAGTGCACCACCGGATACGGACCAGCCTTCTGCATCCGTGTCGAATGAACTTAGCAACACCTCCGGTGGAGGGGCGGTGGTGGTAAACGAATCAACGCCGCCATAGCCTGTCCCGGCGCTATTTGTCGCATAGGCCCTTACATTGTAATGTGTACTGGCTGTTAGACCCGTCAGCGAACTGGTAAAGCTCCCAGATCCAGTGCCGTCGGTAGTAATATTGTCTGCAGCCGTGGGCATTGCACTTATGCTCCAGCAAACACCGCGAGCAGTTATCGCCGCTCCTCCATCTGATGTAATCGTCCCTCCGCACTCGGCCGTCGTGTCTGTTATCGCACTGACGGCGATCGTAGATACAGCCGGAGCCACCATCTTGCCAGGCCCCGCGGAGTTATCTCCGGAGCACGAATATGACAACGCGACAGACAATACCAGTAATCCAAACAGAAACCATGGTTTCTTCATACGTTCCTCCGTCAATCTGTCTTTGAAACTGGCGCTTTCCTCTGAACCTGAATCTAAGCCTGAGCAACAGAACAAGGCAACGGATAAGTACCGCGGAGCTGCTGCAGAGCGGACTTCGCCCTCGGTAGCGTCGCCACTCCTATGGCGACGGACGGTCTCCGGCTGTTCTGCCAGGATCTACGGGACGATTCTCGAACCGGTTCCCGAGACCAACGTAGGCAATCCCCGGTCGGTGCTGATGCCATTGTCGGGTCATCTCACACCGTCATGTCTATCACCCAGGTAAAGCCTGAAGTCCGCGTATGATTTACGACTTAGCTTGGAATTCTTCCTGTATGAGAGATTGCCCACCAGGCTGATCAACGGCTGGCGGCGTCCCCACAGATTGCCCCAAACCCGCCGCAGAATGCGCGGCATGGAATAAAAGGTCCGGCTGCAGGAGAGCATCTCGTCAATGATACCATCCAGAGACAGATGCTTATACCGGGCCACCGGGAAGGTCAGTGTATAATATTTCCAGTCTTCCGGGAACTTATCGAGAGCGATGCGGTGCTGCGCTTTCATCTGGTCCCACAGGCGCGTGCCGGGCAAGGGTGTCAGAAACAGCGGGTTGAGATTGTCCACGCCGTACTGCAAGGCCGCCTTGGCGATGCGTTTTCCGATGCCCGGTTCATCCACGTCCAAACCAATGATGAATGAGCCGACGACCAGGATTCCGTGCCGCTGGATGCGCCGCACAGAGACCCGACAGTCCCGGCCCTTCAGAAGGTTGAACTTCTTGCCGAGTTGGCCAAGCCTCTCCGGCGTCGGTGACTCGAAACCGATGAAGACGCCCCGGCAGCCCGCCTTCGCGGCCAACGCAAGGAGTTCCTCATCATCGGCGAAGTTGATGGTGGCCTGGGCGACCCATTCCTTGTCCAGTTTTGCCTGTGCCATGGCGCGAAAGAGGTCCTTGGCTCGGGCGATGTGTTCAGGACGCGTGCCCACGAGATTGTCGTCCACCACCAGTACGCGTTTTTCGTTGATCAGTCGAAATTCCCGAACCACGTCCCCAATGGGTCGCATCCGGTAGTGGGCCCCGTTGAACGCGGTCACACTGCAGAAACTACAGTTCAAGGGACAGCCACGCGTGGTCTGAATGGCTCCGAAGGCATATCCTGTAGCCAACAAGTCATGACGAGCGGATGAGATATCGCTTATCTCGGCGAGCCCTCCGTCGTACCGGCGTTTCAGGCGGCCGTGCCGGGCGTCCTCCAGCACCTGCGACCAGACACCTTCGGCTTCCCCCGTTACGATGGACTCCACCCGCTCTGTCACTTCGTCCAGGCACATGGTGGCGTGGATGCCGCCCATGACGACAGGCACTCCGAGGCGCCGGAAGTGAGCGGCCACTTCATAGGCCCGGTTCGCCTGCGAGGTGAACGCAGTTATGCCCACCAGGTCCGGCAGAGGCATCGACTCATAGTCCGGCGCACCGAAGTTCTCGTCAACGATAGTGATTTCCCACTCCGGTGGGGTCAGGCCAGCCAGAACCATCAGGCTGAGCGGCTTCCAGATGCGGTAGCGGTTCCAGCGGCTCTCCCTGACTTTGACGATGCTGACAAGCGGGTTACAGGGATTGATCAGATATAGTCGCACAGTATAGATCCACTCACGGCCGCGGAGTTACTTGTCTCCTGATTTTGCTCACCTGTTCTCATGTGTGGGTTGTTGTAGTCTCTCTAATGTCCGATCACTAATATCACACAATTACCTTGCTTTCAAACATTTTCGATGCTTCTTGCAGTTCTGATGAGTTCTACGCTGTTTCAAGTCAACCTCTCATCGCTTCTGGTCAAACCGGGTCGGGGATCGCTGACTGACATGTTCCGTACGGCTCCCCAAACAGAACGATCTTCGCAACTTCCTGATGAGTGAGGAGTGTGCCGAAATGGCACTAATGGTGGCTAATCTGGCATGAAAACAGAGATCTGAACTTTCTGTCCTGCTGAGACTAAGGACCGCGTATCACCCGCGAGCATTAAGGCTGGCGCGACGGGTGCGAATGCAGCCGGCGTGACAGCCAAGCTCGTCGGGTGCATACGCTAGTTAGGTAGCACACGGTTTGGAAGCCTCACAGAAGAGACTCGATCCGTCGACTTCCGTGATGGTCGCCGTGACTCCCAACTCATCGCACAACTCCTCAAGTTCACTCCGGGTCGCGGTGCCGGAGCGGAAACCGTCACTGCAGGCAATAACACCATCTCCGGTGGCGGCATAGTCGATTGGACCTACAAGTCCTTCCGAGGCCTGCGACTCGAACCACGACAAGCGGTCTGCCCAGAATGCGTCCGAGTACGTCGAGAAGATGAGACGACCTCCCGGACTGACCACGCGCAACGCTTCGCGCATCAGCTCGCTCTGACAAACGCCGAAAGCACATATCCCGTTCTGGATGCACACTACGACATCAAACGACCCGTCTGCGAACGACATGTGAAGCGCGTCCATAGACAAGAACTCACATCGCGCATCAGGTCCGGCGACAACTCGAGCCAGAGCCAGGCTCTCCTCCGCCACGTCGACCCCTACTACCCTTCTGGCCCGCTCGGCGAGGCGGAGCGCTACGCGGCCGTAGCCACAGCCAAGCTCGAGCACCGTGTCGTCCGGTCCGATCCGCTCGAGCAGGTACTGAATCTCGCTCTCGAGATACTGCTGCACTCGGGGCGACGCGAGTTCATAGCACCTCTGCAATCGGCCGCCGGACAACCGCTCCGAGTAATAACTCGTCATGTGGCCTGCCTCAACCATCGGACGCTGCGCCGTGTGCTACCTAACGTCCTGGCGATAAGCTGCAAGCTAGACTGGCGCGGGGGTTGCCTCAAGCAAGACCCGTGACAGGACAGATTGTCGGCTTCATCGCCCTGTTGGGCGGCGTTTTCGCACGCTTTCTGACCGGTCCGTTCCAGGTTCGACACGCACGTCTCCCTCAGCAGGGAGCCCCCGAAGAGCTGAAATGAGCCACTGGCCACCTTGGGCCGTAAGGATCCACGTGCCCCGGGCCCTTCGCGCAGGCAACTCTTCGTCATTCCCTTCCGGTCCTGCGGTGAGGGTACTCACGTTTGCCAACGCAACGTCGGCGTTTAGCAGGCGAAGAGATTCCACATCAAACGTGCCGACCCTCTTATCACTGATTGCGGCAAAGTACTGTACCCACCATTCAGTAATAGCCTCTCGGCCACTAATCCATGGTCCGTTGCCCATCACCATATCGGCATCGTGGGTATAGAAGGCTGCAAGCCTGCTTGCGTCATGTGAGTTCCAAGCGCGCTCGTAGGCTCGGACCTGGGCACGCACATCCGCCAGCGACTGCGCGCTGTCAGTCTGCTCTATAGTCTCTCCGCAAGATATGAGAAGGACCAAGCTCGCGGCAATACCGAGCAATCGCTTTAATGATCGCCCATCCATCGTTGCATGCCTCCTCAAGCTGAGTCGGTTCTAGCGTCCGCCCAACTACGGTTTATATTGATCCCGTTAGCTACATTATGGACGGCTGTTGCATCCTTACAACACTCGGTACCGCACGCTCCCCAATTATCACAGCCACAAGCACATGTCAACACAACTGCTTGCATGATGCGTGTTAAGCTGTTTCCGCTTAACGCCGCGTAACTGATGCCACCTCGAGGCCATTGGGTCCGCATCAACATGTTCCACAAACCTCCTCAAACAGGAAGACCTTCGAAGTTTTCTGGTAAGCCAGGAGTGTGCCGAAATGGCACAGATGGCCGCTAACCTGGCACTCTGATGTAATTCCGACATACTTGCAACCAGGTTCGGTCAGCGGGGCCACACTCTAAGCCAGAGTGGATGTCTAGTGAGCGTATCCAGGTCAAGACCGGGCTACATCTTGGCCAATTTCGCAAGAGGCGCTAATGCATCTTGGAGGAAGCGCTCCCCAGTGGCTCGAAACTGATCGAGCGTGGCCGGTTCTCGGGCCAGTAGACCCACATTGCAGGTGATGAGGGCTTCTTCAAGATCCCGTTCGCTTGAGAGCAGCTGCTTCAGCCCTTCGCCTGCTGACATTGCGAGATCGCGCCACCGTGTTGGAAAACAGGCTTTGAGCGCCTCCCCCCACTGCTGGGGCCATCTCTCTATCTCGGTATCGTTGCTGAGCCTTGCCAATGCAAGTACACGCCCAAGATCCTTATTGCTGCGCTTTATTGCGCGGTCCTGAATCATTGTGCTCATGGTGTCGGGGCTGATGACACGGTGCGAAAGTAGATTGGCGAGTGCCATCATTTCTGGCCGCGCATATCGAATCCCTAACTCGGTGTCGAGAGGCCTGAACGCAGCCACAGATAGGAATTCGAAACTCGACAAGCCAAAGTACCCGTCACTAAGCCGAATCGGAAGCCAGTTCTTCCCCGTCTCGCATTCTGATTCAGGAAGTGTAAGAAGCTCAAGGAACCATGCCGTCGAGCCGGGTGGATAAAGACGGACGGCTGAGAGGGTGCAAGCTGGAACCGGTGATTCTTGAGGTCGGCCAAAACCACCCTCGGTGCGATGAGTCCATCCGGCGGCAAGCAACTGTGTGGCCAGGATCCCACCCGTCGCTACAGCTTCACCGCGAGGTGACAGAATGCAGTCTATGTCCTTCGTCCTTACAGGGCGGTCGTCGCTATCTCCGAAGAAGTGGTAACCTGCGGCCAGGCTTCCGACAACTATGATGTTCTTACGACAAGCTGACGGGACGGCACCGGCAACCTGCTCAAGCACCTTTCTCGGAGAAAGGTCTTTCATATCAATCCTCCGGAGGCATTGAACGAACTGAGGAATTCGAGAGCCTGCGGCTCAAGGTGCATTTCTTGTAGATCGAGCAGGCACTCTACAGGGTCAGCCCAGTTCACGCCCGTAGAGTCGATCTCAAACATTGAATCTGCTCGTCGGAGCACATGAATCACAACGGATGCCGGCTGATGCGCGTTCACACTCCTGCTCAGTGCAGGATCGAGCTGTTTCATGAAATCTAGGTCGAGTCGATTTGCGGGGCAGTGGACGGTTAGGTCCAGCCTCGGATTGCCCACCAAGTCAATACCTGGATACCAGTGCCTTGCCCCGAGGCT
>Ga0307423_1002166_pt1 | contig 11187 bp, 10 predicted proteins | sample SalMarWE160310MG_FD_202154 | JGI IMG/M metagenome (GOLD analysis project Ga0307423, IMG submission 202154) | Salt marsh sediment microbial communities from the Plum Island Ecosystem LTER, Massachusetts, United States - WE1603-10 | ecosystem: Environmental > Aquatic > Marine > Intertidal zone >...
TGAGCCGGTAGGGCCGAGTGGAGGCGGCGGGAGTCGAACCCGCGTCCGCGAATGGGTCCTGCAGAGGCTCTACGTGCGTAGATCGCTGTTGGGTCTCACTCCAGCCGGCCAGTGATCAACCAGGTCCGGAGCCAGCTATCTGAGTTCTCGTCCGCTACCGCGGTAGCAACGGAATCGGACCAGCCCGACTCATCGTCGCTTCAAGGACCGCCTCGGGCGGGCAATCCAGGAAACGGGCCGCAACCCGTAGGTTACGCGGCCAGCGCCAGATCAGTGTTGGCAGCTATGAAAGGTTCCCGAGGTTTTACGAGGTGTCGGGGCCTCGGCACGCTCCTCCACGTTCACCAAACACGTCGAAACCGTGACGCCCCCGGTGAAGGGGATGAGATCTGTCAAACATCCACTCGATGAAAGGTACACCGGCCCCTCGTGGCCGGTCCACACCACCGCAGCGCCTTCCGATGCGCCGACGGCTCCGGGTGAAGCGGCGTCGCAACACCGACGGACGGATCCGGCTGTCCATCGTCCGGGCACGCTTGTTGCCCCCCTGCCCTCCTCAGACGCGGTCGGGTTCGCCCGAACCGCCGATGTGTGTACGGCACGTCGCTGGTCCGGACGCAGGTGCGCCCGCGTCGGTCCTGGAGGAAAGAGAGGTGTCGACATGAAGCGTGAAACCAGCAGCCGAGTCGCCGTCGCCGGCGCCGGCTGGAAACGATTCGGCGTGCCGGTCGGGCTCCTGCTCGCCGGCGGCCTCGCAGGGTGCTCACCAACCGCCTACCTAGAGCCGGCTCCCGCGGCGATGACCGTGCCGCATCAGGAGGACGCAGATGTCGCGGAGGTCGCGGGCGTCCGGATCGTGGCCAACGGCGACGCCTGGAGAGCGAATCCCTCCGACCTGGGAGGCGTCTTCACACCGGTGAAGGTGGACATCCACAACGAGAGCGGTGAGCCCGTGGATATCCGCTACGAGGACTTCGAGCTCACCGCCGCAGGGTTCACTTCGATGGCCCTCCCCCCCTACAAGATCTCGGGGAGTGTCGACGCGCCGGCGTTCACCGGTGCGCCGGTGGTACCGGCCTTCGCCTACCGACGCTTCTTCATCGCGCCGGCGTACGCGCCGTTCTACGACTGGGACTTCGACAGGTGGACGGGGCCCTTCGCCTGGGACTTCGGCTACTACCGGACCTATTACCCGATGTGGCGGGAATCCCTGCCGACCCGGGACATGCGAGCGGAGGCGATCCCGGAAGGCGTGCTCAATGCGGATGGAAGGCTGTCGGGCTTCGTCTACTTCCAGAAGATCGACAGGAAGGCCGGGCCTGTGACACTGACGTTCGACGTGGTGAACGCCGACAACGGAAAGACCCTCGGCAAGGTGGAACTGCCCTTCGTCGCCAAGTAGCGGAGGCGTCCCATGCCCTCGGGCGCTCGTCGTCGTGCGGGCCCGCCGATCGGTCGATCTGTATCGGTGCGCCTACGCGGGGGCGAGCGTCCCCCGCTCCGCCAGGTACCCCTCCAGCAAGGACTCCACGTCGTGGAGCGTCGTGGCCTGGAAGAGCTCGGTGCGCAGCCGGCGTCCGTCCGGGAGCCCCTTGGTGTACCAGCCGAGGTGCTTCCGGAAGTCGATGATGGCACGCTCCGGGTTCCGCTCGAAAGCGATGGCGTTGCGCGCGTGCTCCAGGCAGATGCGGAAGCGCTCCTCCACGTTGGGATCCGCCGGGGAGGGCGCCCCGTCGAGCGCGGCGCGCGCCTGGCGGAAGATCCACGGGTCGCCGTGCGACCCGCGGGCGATCATGACGCCGGCACACCCGGTCTCGTCGCGCATGCGCCGCGCGTCTTGTCCCGTGCGGATGTCACCGTTGCCGATGACCGGGATGGACAGGGCCCCGGTCACGTCGCGGATCTCGGACCACCGTGCGTCCCCGGCGTACATGTCCGCCCGGGTGCGCGGGTGAATGCACAAGGCCCGTGCCCCGGCGTCCTGGCAGCGAAGCCCGATCCCCACCGGGTCGCGGGTCGCCTCGTCGAAGCCGCTCCGGACCTTCACGGTCGTGGGGAGACTGGTCGCGTCGTCCACCGCCCTGATGATGCAGTGCACGAGGTCGAGGTCCCGCAGGCAGCCCGAGCCCCCGTTGCGCTTGACCACCTTCTTGGCCGGGCAGCCGAAGTTGATGTCCACGAAGTCCGGGGCATAGACCTCCGAGACGAACGCCGCGGCGTCGGCCATCTGCGTCGGGTCCGATCCGAAGATCTGGATCCCGATCGGGCGCTCGGCCTCGTCGAAGCGGAGATAGTCGCGGGAACGGGCGGTGCCCATCACGATCCCGGCCGCGCTCACGAACTCACTCACGACCACGTCTGCGCCGAACCGCCGGCACAGACGACGGAACGGCGACTCGCTCACCCCGGCCTGAGGGGCGAGATAGAGGGGCGTGGTGGGCCCCGCGAGGAGCTCGAGGAATCCGGACATGGCTGTTGGGAAGCTACCGAGGGCGTTCCGTGGGGTGAAGCTCCCGCTGCTAGGCTCCCGCCAGGTTGCGTGTTAACATACGAAGCTCTAGACCCTGAGACAGAACGAATACGCGCTCGTTTGGAGGCGATACATGCGGCTCCGGGACCTCTTCACGGCCGACGTCGTGAAGCTCGACCTGCAGTCCGAGGCGAAGGACGACCTGCTCAAGGAGCTGGTGGCCCTGCTCGGCCTCGACGAGAAGTCCGAGGCGATCCTCTTCAAGACCCTGAAGCGGCGTGAGAACCTGGGGTCCACGGGCATCGGCCGGGGGATCGCCATCCCGCACTGCCGTTCGCTCGTGGTGAACCGTCTCCGCCTGGCTTACGGTCGCAAGCCGTCCGGCGTGGATTTCAACGCCATCGACGGCGCTCCGGTCCACAATTTCTTCCTGATCGTCGCGCCTCCTCTGGAGGTGTCGAACCAGTACCTCCCCGTCCTTGGCAAGATCGCCCAATTCGCCAAGGACTCCGAGGTGCCCGAGCGGCTCCTCGATCTGGACACCGCGGAACAGTTCCTGGAACTGCTGGACCGAAAGGCGCCGTGACGGCTCTGACCGTGGACGCCCAGCTCACCGCCCTGCTCGAGATCCAGGACATGCGGGCCAAGGTGCGTGAGCTGCGCGAGGATTCCGGAGTGGGCCGGTTGGTGGAGGCCGACCATTTCGGCATCGATCCGGAGGTCGCCGCCGACACGCTCGAGGTCCGGATCGCCGAGCTGGTGGCTGAGCTGGCGCTTCCCATCCGGCGGCGCTACGAGCGGATCGCCGGCCACGTGCACCGGGTCGTGGTGCCCGTGATCGGCGGGATCTGTTACGGCTGCTTCGTGTCGGTGCCCACCGCGACGGCCGGGGAGATGGATCCGAACGCGGAGCTGCAGAGCTGCGAGCACTGCGGAAGGTTCCTGTACTTCCTGCCCTGAAGGGGATCTACTTCAGGACGTACATCTTCCGGATCTGGCTGACGCCGTTGACGGTCAGCTGCATGAAGTAGATGCCAGAGGCGACCTGCCGGCCGGATGTGTCGGTCCCGTCCCAGAACGCCTCGTAGCGTCCCGGCTGCGTGTACTCCAGATCCCGGACCTCCACGCCCTCGCCTGAGGGGTGCCCGAGGGCCACCGGCCACGCGACCATCTGCTGCAGGAGGTTGAAGATGCGCAGGGTCACGAAGGCAGGACGCCCGTCGACGAAGAGCTCCTCCGAAAGGACGAAGGGGATCTTGGTCTCAGGGTTGAACGGGTTCGGATAGTTCTGCTCGAGTTGGAATCCGTTCGCCTGCCCGGGCGGGTTGCGGCCCGCCTCCTGGGCAGAGAGGGTGGCCACAGCGCCGCACGAGAGAAGGAGGACGGACAAGACGCCCAACGTGCGCCTCATCGGGACCTCCGCACAGGATCTGTGCAGTAACCGAGTATCGATCGCGCTCCAAGTGTGAAGCATGCCGCAGCGACTCGCGCTCACAACCATTGTACCTCTGGGTGCGAGCGGGGGTCAATGCTCTTCGTGAGATTGGACGCACGAATTCACGGATTCGTTGCCTTCCCGACGTGCAGCATTCCTCTCAGCCCCGCACGGGGACGTCACGGACCGCCCCTCGGCGCACCGTGACCCCGGCGCCGTCCAGGTGGGCGAGGAGCGGCATGAGGTGGCGGCGCGACACCGGCAGAACGTCCCGGAAGTCGGTGGGCGAGAGGCCGGTCCGACCGCCGAGCTCGGCCACGACGGCTGCTTCCGCGCGGGCCAGGACGTCCGCGTCGAACAGGAGGCCCTCGTCAACGGTGTGGAGCGCGCCCCGTGCCTCCAGGTGTCTCAGGAGCTCGGCCAGATCCCCCCTGGCGCGAAGCACTGCGGGCAGCTCCTCGACGAACGGTGCGGCGAGACCGGCCTCACGGAACACCTCCACCAGGGCGCCGCAGGCCTCCTCCTGGTCGGGCGTGGGCGTCGGGAGGAACCCGGGTCGGCGCGCGCCCCCTTCCGCCAGCTCGAGCGCACCCCTTCCCCGCAGCCGCTCCACGACGGCATCAGCGAGCGGTCGAGGTGCCCACGACGGCAGGGCGGACCGCAGCCGCTCGAGGGGGACGGCCGGGCGCAGGGGCATCTCCCGGTGCCCCTCCGCGAGCGCCGCCAGGACGAGCTCGGCGGACCGCTCCGCGACCTCGGGAGCGAACACGGTGCCTCGCGCCACGATCGCCCCCTCCCCCTCGAGCTGCGCCAGCGCCGACCCGGCCTCGTCCGGGCGGCAGCCCGCCCGCACCGGGAGGAGGTCGGAGCCGAGTCCGTTCCACCCGGCCAGCCGCACCGCGGCCGCCACCGCGGCGGCCTCCCCCTCCGCCAGGGACGCCAGCGCCGCCACCTCCGCCTCCCCGAGCCGTTTCCGCTTCGGGGGCATGGGCTCGGCGATGACCCCCCCACCGATCGTCGTCACGGGGGAGTAGCTGCGCAGGACGACCCGGTCACCGGCCCGGGCCACGCACGGCTCCTCGAGGCGGAGCTGCACCCAGCCGCGCTCCCCCGGACCGAGCGGCCTCTCGCCCAGGACCGCGCAGCGCGCCATCACCTCCGCCGTGCCGACGTGGACCCGCACGCGGCGCCCGTGCTCGAGCGGCCACGGAGATCCGTCGAGCACGCGCACGCGGACCGTGAGCATCCACGAGGGGCTCCATGCGTCCGAAGTGACGAGGGTGCTTCCGCGCGCGACAGCCTGCCGGTCGGCTCCGGTGAGCGCCACCGCCGTGCGCTCGCCGGCCCGCGCCTCCGCCACGTCGCGTCCGTGCACCTGGAGCGAGCGGATGCGCGCCTGTAGCCCGTCCGGGAGGAGCGTCACCTTCTCCCCCTGACGGAGGGAGCCGGACCAGAGCGTACCGGTCACCACCGTCCCCGTCCCCTGGAGTGTGAACACCCGGTCCACGGGCAGCCGCGCCAGGTCCTCGGCGCTGCGCCGCCGCCCCCGCCGTGCCGCCGCTTCCAGCTCGGCGAGGAGCGCGCCGAGGCCCGAGCCGTCGCGAGCCGACGTCGGAACGATGGGTGCACCGCGATATCGCGTCGATGCAAGGCGGTGGCGGAGGTCCTCCTCCACGAGCAGCCGCCACTCCTCGTCGACGATGTCGGTCTTGGTGAGGGCCACGACCATCTCGGGCACGTCGAGAAGGTCCACGATGTCCAGGTGCTCCGCGGTCTGGGGCATGACGCCCTCGTCGGCCGCGACGACCAGAAGGACCACGTCGATGCCGGTCGCCCCCGCCACCATCGTGCGCACGAAGTCCTCGTGGCCGGGCACGTCGACCACGCCGAGCTGCAGCTCTCCGTCCAGAGGCAGCTCGGCGAATCCGAGGTCGATGGTGATGCCGCGCTCCCGCTCTTCCGGGAGGCGGTCGGGATCCACCCCGGTCAGGGCCCGGACCAGGGCGCTCTTGCCGTGGTCGATGTGCCCGGCGGTGCCGATGACGACGCGTTCCAACTGCCTCACTCCTCCTCGTCGGTGGGGAGCAGGTCAGCGAGGAAGCGCAGCGACTTGAGCGGGCGTTGTGCTACGTGGAAGGCGACGAAGTCCGAAAGGAGCGCCAGGTGCCGCCGGGCATGGGTGACGGGCGGATCCGTCCGGCCGGCAAGGAGCGCCCGAAGCTGCTCCCGCGCCCCGGGTCCCACCCGTGGGCCGGCGGACCCCTCCCCACAGGCGCCACACAGCATGCCGCCCGCCGCGAGATCGAAGCGCCCGATCTCGTCAGGGCCGAGGCGCGCACCACAGCGCGTGCACGCGTCCAGCTCCGGCGCGAAGCCGAAGGCCTCCACGATGCGCCACGCGCCGGCGAGGGCCGCGGTGGCCACGGCGGCTTCCGGGGACTGGTCGAGCCCGTCGAGCGCGTCCTCCAGCGCCGTGTAGAGCCGGGGATGGGGGTCCTGGTCGGCGTGGGCCACCACGAGCTCGGCCACGGCCGACGCTCCGGCGAAGCGGAGCACCGAGGCGCCCAATCCGGAACGGAGCCGCGTGCAGGCGAAGTCCTTCATGGTGTGGAGGTCCCGCTGGGGCTTCACCCAGGCGGTGAGCTCCCCCGAGGCGAACGTCGAGAGCGTGAGGCCGCCCTTCCCGCTCCGGCCGCGGACGCCACGGGCCATCACCGACAGGAGGCCGTGCCCCTCCGTGTAGAAGCGGAGGATCCGGCTCGTCTCTCCGTAGGGATGCGCTCGGAGGAGGATGGCCCGCGTGCCTACCGGCGCCATGTCATAGCGTTCGGAGGCGGCGGAGCAGATCGGCCCGGCGGGCCTGGTAGGCGCCACGCTCCTCGGGCGTGGGGTGAGGATTCGCCTCGAACGCCTCGTCCAGCCGCGCCACCTCCAGGATCAACGCCTTTCGGGCGTCGTCCCCCGTCTGGACCGGGGCTCGTTGGGGGCGTCCTTTCTGGACCGCCCAGACCGCAACGGTGCCGAGCAGGACACCGAGGATCACCGCGAACCAACGCACGGGCGGCTTCCCCGGGACCTCGGCCTTCATCAGGCGCACAGTGGTGTTCGACAGGTTCGACCCGCTGAACCGCCGGTACGTAGTGCCCGGCTCGATCTCAACGCGGTCGCCGACGACGAGCCCGGGGGCGTCGAGGGGCGGAGCCGGCTCGCGCACGAGGATCTCGAGGGTCTGGGTGGTTCCCGGCAGCGGCAGCGTCAGGAAGGGGTCGGGGACGTGGTAGCGTACCACGAACAGGCGTTCCCCGGGAGCGACCGGGGTGCGGACGACCAGATCCCCGTTCTCCACCTCCGCCATTCCGGTGGCGAACTGGGCCTGCGCCACGGCCGGGTCCGCCGCCCGCGGCGGAAGCGGGTAGCGCCAGATGAAGCTGCCCTCGGCCGCCACCAGCGTCCGGTCTCCGTCGTTGCGGAGCTGGAAGAGATCCGTGACCTGCCACCGATCGCCGTCGGGCTCCAGGAAGAGGTTGCGGACCTCCAAGGGGAGCTGGACGCCGCCCTCCGGCGCCGTGCGCGTGTCGTAGGTGTGGATCTCGTACAGCGAGTCGAGCTGGACCGCCGTGGTGATCGCGTTCCCGAAGTAGAGGATTCCGCTGTGTCGGACGGAGGCGAAGTACACCTCGGCCCGCCCGGGGTCGGGCACTGTCGGGAGCCGGAACGAGAAAGTCCCATCCGCGGCCACGCGCGTGGAGTCGATCTCCCCCTGAGCGTCCGAAGCGACGTGGTGCAGCACCACGGTCCCCGACGCGAGGGTGCTGTCCCCCACGAACACCTTCCCGCTCAGGACGGGCTCGGCCGGGACCTGGCCGACGGCGGCCGCGGGCCCCGCCAGCTGGAGGAGGACGGCGAGGAGGAGGGAGGTTCGCCGAAGTGGGTCAGGGCGTGAAACGGCCAAAGTCCTCGGGGTTCAGCCTGCGAAGGTGCTCCTTCAACTCCTCCGGCCCCATGGCGCCGGAGACATCGATCTCCTCGACCGAGCCCGGATCCACAGTGGGCGCGGATTCGTCCTCGGTGATCTCGACCGAGGCACGTTCCAGGAGCTCTTCCTGGGCGAAGATACGCGCGTCCACGCGCAGCGCGACCGCGATCGAGTCGGACGGACGAGCGTCCAGCGAGAAGACCTGGCCGTTGCGCTGTACGATGAGCTCCGCGTAGTACGTGCTCTTCTCCACCCGGGTGATGATCACCCTCTGCACGGCGCCGCCCAACCCCTTCAGGACGGCCACCAGGAGGTCGTGCGTCAGTGGACGGGCGAACTCCATCTCGGCGAGGTGCATCGCGATGGCGCTCGCTTCTCCCGGTCCGATCCAGATGGGAAGCACCCGCTCTCCCCCGATTTCCTGGAGGATGACGACGGGGGTGTTCGTGGAGCGGTCGAGCCCGAGGCTCTGTACTCTCACCTCAACCAACACCGCGTGGTGACTCCCACCTGGAGTGGATTGCCGGAGGCGTCCGGCCTCCTGATTCCCACACCAATACTCCGAAGCCCGTTCCGGGTTCTCCGCGGTCGGGACCTCCTCGGGGCGTTGCGGCACGCGGTCGGTCAGACGCCTGCGGCCGAGCGCAGATCCTCCGTCCGGTCCGTGCGCTCCCACGGAAAGAACCAGACCGGCTCCGTCGCATGGGGCACGTCCGGCGCACGCTTCTCCGGGATCCGACCGAAGTGGCCGTACGCGGCCGTCGGTGTGAAGATCGGCTGACGCAGCCCCAACCGTTCGATGATAGCCAGCGGGCGGAAGTCGAACACGGATTCCAGGGCCTTGGCGAGTGTCGGCTCGTCGACGCAGCCGGTGCCGAAGGTGTCCACGTGGATCGAGACCGGATGCTCCACGCCGATGGCGTAGGCGAGTTGGATCTCGCAGCGGCGCGCCAGCCCGGCGGCCACGACGTTCTTCGCGGCCCACCGCGCCGCGTAGGCCGCGGAGCGGTCCACCTTGGTGGCGTCCTTGCCGCTGAACGCGCCGCCTCCATGGCGCCCCGTGCCGCCGTACGTGTCCACGATGATCTTCCGCCCGGTGAGCCCCGCGTCCCCGTGGGGCCCGCCGATCACGAAGCGCCCCGTCGGGTTGATGTGCACGACGCAGGCGTCCGGATCGTACAGCTCGGCGGGCAGCACCGCGCCCAGAACCCGGCCCCGGACCGCCGCGATGAGATCCTCCTGGCCGATGTCCTCGTCGTGCTGGGTGCTGACGACGACGGTGTGGATGCGGACCGGCCGCTGGTCCTCGTACTCCACCGTGACCTGGGCCTTGCCGTCCGGCCTGAGCCAGGGGAGCTCACCGCTCTTGCGCACCTCCGCGAGGCGCTGCGTGAGGCGATGGGCGAGCAGGATCGGGGCCGGCATCAGCTCCTCGGTCTCGTCCGAGGCGAAGCCGAACATCATCCCCTGGTCGCCGGCCCCTCCCGTGTCCACGCCCTGGGCGATGTCCGGCGACTGCCGGTCGAGGCTGGTGAGGATCGCGCAGGTATGCGCGTCGATCCCGTACGCGGCGTTCGTGTAGCCGATGCGGCGGAGCGTTCCCCGCACGATGTCCGCGACCGGCGCGTAGGCCTTGGTCGTTACCTCGCCGGCCACCATCGCCAGCCCCGTGGTGACGAGGGTCTCGCAGGCCACGCGCGAACTCGGGTCTTCCGCCAGGAGGTAGTCCAGGACGGAGTCCGAGATCTGGTCGGCGATCTTGTCCGGATGGCCTTCGGTGACGGATTCGGACGTGAAGAGGTTACGGCTCAAGGGATCGGCCCCGTCGGGTGGGATGCAGAGTGGGTCGGAAGGAGAGCGCCGAAAACGGTATGCAATCAGATCGGGACGGACAAGCTCCAGCGGCCCGAGAACACCTTCAGATCGACCGAGTCACCGATGCCCTCCACCAGGCAACGCGTGACCTCCATACTGGTGGGGGCGGCGAGCGCCTTACGCGCCGCCTTGCGTGCGTCCTCGATCCTGACGTCGCGCACGACCTTCTTGATCTCGGGCAGCGAGGGCCAGGCCATCGATATCGCGGTGATGTCGAGGCCGATCAGGAGGAAGGCGCCGAGCGGGTTGGCGGCCATCTCCCCGCACACGCTCACCTCGATCCCCGCAGCCCGGCCGACGCGCGCCACCTGGTGGAGCTGGCGCACGACCGCCGGGTGGAAGGGGTTGTAGAGCTTGGCGAGGCGCGTGTTCGTGCGGTCCACGGCCAACGTGTACTGCACCAGGTCGTTGGTGCCGATGGAGAAGAAGTCGCAGTGGCGAGCGAGCTCGCCCGCCTCCAGCGCCGCCGCGGGCGTCTCGATCATCACGCCGAGCTTGTACCCGGAGTTGAACGGGATCCCGTCGTCGCGGAGGGCCTGCTCCTCCTCCTCGAGAAGCGCGCGCACCTGGCGCACTTCGTCCACGTCGTTGACCAGGGGGAGCATGATGCGGACGTCCCCATGGGCCGTGGAGCGCAGCAGCGCCCGCAGCTGCGTGCGGAAGAGCTCGGGCTCGTCCAGGCACACGCGGATCGCTCGCCAACCGAGGAACGGATTCTCCTCCTGCGGCATGTGCAGGAACATCGGGAACTTGTCCCCACCCAGGTCGAACGTACGGATGCAAACGCTGTCGCTCGGAAACGCCTCCGCGACCCGCCGATAGGCGTCGTACTGCTCCTCCTCCCCGGGCATGATGCTCCGACCGACGACGAGGAACTCGGTACGGAAGAGGCCGATGCCCTCGGCGCCGTGTGCGCGCGCCTGGTCCGCATCCGCGGGGAGATCGAGGTTGGCGCGCAGGGCGATCGGCTGCCCGTCCGCCGTCACGGACTCCTGCTCGGCGAGGACGGCCGCCTCCTCCTCCCAGATGCGCAGACGCTGCTGGCGCGCCCTGAAGGCCTCCCGGTCCCGCTCCTCGGGGCCGAGCACGATGCGTCCGATGCGCCCGTCCAGGATCGCCTCCTGCCCCTCCAGCGCCACCTGGGACACACGTCCCAGGCCGACGACCGCGGGGATCTCGAGCGAGCGCGCGAGGATGGCCCAGTGCGCCGTGCGCGTGCCGAGGTCGGTGGCCAGGCCCAGGACGTGATCGGGATCGAGGTGCACGGTGAGGCTCGGCGTCAGGTTGCGGGCGACCACGATGACGCCCTCCTGCGCCCGCGCGAGGTCCGAGGGGTCGTGGTGGCCCAGAAGCCGGTGCAGCACCCGGATCATGAGGTCCTCGAGGTCGTTCAGCCGGTCCAGCACCATGGGCTGCGACGTGCGGCTCCAC
>Ga0307423_1002167_pt1 | contig 11187 bp, 10 predicted proteins | sample SalMarWE160310MG_FD_202154 | JGI IMG/M metagenome (GOLD analysis project Ga0307423, IMG submission 202154) | Salt marsh sediment microbial communities from the Plum Island Ecosystem LTER, Massachusetts, United States - WE1603-10 | ecosystem: Environmental > Aquatic > Marine > Intertidal zone >...
TAGTTTATGTGGTAAATACTTTTTTAATAATGAATAAGTAAATCAAAATCAGGGACTAATCTAATGAAATAAAAATTTAAACTATACCAATAAATATTCAGTATTCTCAATCATTTTAAATTAAATTTTTTATCACGCCTCTTTGTTCCAACCCTTTTAGACCTTGTAAGCCACCAAAGTGAATTGCAACGATAATCGAATTTTCTGGAAATATATTTTTTTGTATAAGATCAAAAATTCCATATAACATTTTACCTGTGTAAATAGGTTCAACTTCAATTTTGTGAAGAGCTTTAAACTCGCTACAGAAATTTATCAGTTCTTTAGATACCTTAGCATAACCACCGAAATGGTAGTCTAAATTAATGTGCCAATTAGTAAAAGATTGTTTATCTAAACCTGAGAGTAAATTTTTAACATTTGTATTCAAAAAATCGCCTCCTTTTAAAACTGAAAAGCCAATTGCTATTGAACTAGAGTTTATTCTAAAATTAATCCTGCTAAAGTTCCTCCCGTACCATAGGCTGTACAGAAAAAATCAAATTTTATATTTATTCTAGGAATAATTTCTGAACAACCTTTAACAGCAAAATAATTTGATCCACCTTCTGGAATAAGATAAAAGTTTCCGTATCTATCTTTTAAGTTTTTATAATGTTGTCATCATATTTTTTTCTATAGGTTGTTATATTTAAGTAATGTAATTGCATTCCGCAGGATTGTGCAAAATTTAAAGTAGGATTAAGCGGTAAATGTTCTTCGCCTCTTATAACCCCAACGGTTTCAAAACTGAATTGTTTTCCCGCTGCGGCAGTTGAATAAATATGATTTGAGTGTGCGCCGCCAAATGTTAATAGTTTTGTGTAACCAAGTTTTTTGCTTCTATTAGATTGTATTTGAGTTTAAACCATTTATTGCCGGAAATGTAAGGGTCAATCAAATTCTCACGTTTAATGAAAAGCTGAATTTTATTTTTGACAAGCCGCGGATCATTGATTTCAATTATAGGGATTTCCGGATTTTCTAAATTCATATATGTGATTTGAAATTGTGTGCAAAATTATTTGATGTGCATTTAATTTTAGATGATAAAACCCAAATCAAATTAAAATAAAAAACCCGTTCCAGTTATAGAGAAACGGGCAGGGTAGAATTCCTTATATAATTTAAGATCTGCTTATATGTTTAGGAGGGTTATGTACTATTTTTCTGATTGTATCAAATTGTAAATATGGATATTCAGATCTTAATGTATCAATTGCATCACCTGTGCGTACTTTTTGTGATCGTAAAATTTTAAATCTTCTTCTGATAATATAATCCCTAATGGATCTTTCGTTAATCAAACCTCTGCTATTTAGCATCTCCCATATATCATCGCTAATCAGATCTGACAAAGGATTGGAAATCTCTTTTGGATAAGATGAGTTTTCCATCGCGTTCTCCTTGTACTTTGTACTTATTGAATAATTCTTATAAAGAAAGTGATAATTTTTAATAAACATTGCAACCGCATATTTATGCTGTTTTTATTATTGACGAATGAAGTGAAATTTTGTTTCCTGCACAATTATGCGGCTCAAATAAGAAGAACAATTAGTAGTCTAAATAATTCTTTTTCTTATTGCTTTGGCTACAGCTTCGGATTGCGAGTGAACATGTAATTTTTTATAGATGTTTCGGATGTGGTGTCTGACGGTATCAACACTGATGAAAAGATTATCTGCTATCTCCTGATAATTATAACCATCAGATAATAAATTTAACACACTTATTTCTCTTTCACTTAAATCGTAATTAGTTGAAGTAAAAAAAATATTTTTACCTTCTTTAAAGGCAGTAATTACTTGCCGAGCAATTCTGGAACTCATAGGTGAGCCGCCATCGTTGGCATCTTTAATTGCTTCGAGCAAGCGAGCCGGGGGAGTTTTTTTAACAAGGTATCCACAAGCTCCTGCGCATAATGCATCAAAAACAAATTCACTTTCTTCGTAAATGGTTAACATTAAAATGTTTAAATCTGGGTTTTTGTGTATAGCATTTTTCACAGCTTCGATTCCATTTATACCTGGCAAACCAATATCCATCAAAGCAACGTTTAGTTCTATCGAGGCAACTTTGTTAAGGAAGGATTCAGCATCTCCAAAAGAGCCAACACATTTATATCCCTCAGTTCCATTAATTAAAGCGGCAAGCCCTTCCCTTATTGTATTGTTATCTTCAATTATAGCTACTTTAATCATTTGCTGAATAATAATTTTAGTTTGCTAACTTTTCCAATTCTTCCAATGAATCGAATACTTGTACCTGTTTGTAATAAGGATTTAATTTTTATTTTCCCTCCAATCTGCGCTGCTCTGCTCTCAATATTTTTTATCCCATTACCATAGTGAACAGTTTTTTCATCAAAGCCATTACCATTATCAATTAAAGAAATTTCAATTACATCATTTCTAAAATTGGCATCGAGAATAATTTTACTGCATTTACTATGTTTGATAGCATTATTTATTGCTTCCTTAAATATCAGATAAATATTCTGCTTAAAATCCATTGGCAGCTTAATCTGTTCGATTTTATCGATGCTAATTGTTTTAAATGAAATTCCTAATGAGTTAAGAATTTCACTATAGGAATCCTTTAATCTTATAATTAAGTCATGTAAAGAATCTCTTTTGGGGTTAACAACCCAAACAATATCGCTCATATTATCAACAAGCTGTCGCGCTAAATCACTAATTTTCCCCAGTTCTGTCGTTGATTCAATTTTATCTGTAGATATTTTTCTGGATGCAACTTCACTCAAAATAGAAATTTCAGTTAAACCTGAACCTATATTGTCATGCAAATCTGCTGCAAGTTTAGATTTTAGTTTTTCAATTGCAAGCAAGTTTTTAATCCTTAATGTGCTTATATAATAGATTAGCAGGGCGAGTATAATAACAGTAATTGCAATGAACCACCATCTATGCCAGAATGGGGAAAGAATAATTATTTTAACTGACGAATAATTATTATTCCATAATCCATCACTATTAGTTCCTCGCACTTTAAATGTATATGTCCCGGGTGATAAATTTGTGTAATTTGCTATACGCAAAGATGCATCGACAATTTGCCAATTATCTTGCAACCCTTCCAAGATATATTCGTATTGATTATCCTGCGGATCAGAGTAATCCAATGATGAAAATTCAAATGTTAAAAAGTTTTTTTTATGGTCTAATATTAATTCTGACGGCTCCCCTTTATATCGTTCATTAAATATTTTAATTGATGTAATTACAATTGGTGGAATATATTTATTTATTTTTATTCCCTGTGGATTAAAATAATTGTATCCATTTATCCCCCCGAAAAACATTTCATTCTTTTTATTTTTTAAATATGCGCCACCATTAAATTCAAGGCTTTGCAATCCATCCTTAAGATCAAATCTTTTAATCTCTTTTGATTTGAAGTTTAGTTTAAACAGGCCATCATCAGAACTGATCCACAAATTTTTACTTTCATCTTCAAGAATTCCATAAACTACACCACTGGTTAAACCTTCCTTTAAGGAGTATCTTTTATACTTTCCAGTTTTTCTATCAAAACTAGTTAAACCACCACCGTATGATCCAAGCCAAATTATTCCATCTGAATCTTCAGTAATCATCATAACATTGCGGATATCTATATTAGCTTGATCATCAGGGTTTATTGGATAGCGAATGAATTTACCTGTTTTGGGGTTAAAGTTGTTTAAACCTCCACCAAAAGTGCCAATCCAAAGCACTCCATCTTTCGACTTGAATATCTTGTAAACTCGATTATCGCTAATAGTGCTTTGATCGCTTTTATCAGATTTATATTCTATAAATTTTAATCTTTCATTAAAAGGATTTCCCTCAACAACAACTTTATTTAATCCTCCGCCAAAAACCGCAATCCAATAGGTGTTATTCAATTCATCAATAAAGATATCCTGAATTTGATTACCACTAATGCTATAAGTATCAAACGGGTTGTTTTTAAAAACTTTTATCTGATTGGTCTTTTTGTTTAAGATATTTAATCCACCATTGTAAGTGCCTATCCAAAGATTTCCATATCTATCTTCTTTAATTGATCTGATATGATTGCTGCTTAGTGATTGCTTATTATTAGAATGCATTATAAAGGAAAATTTATTTGTAACCGGATTATATTTATTCAATCCTCCTTTATAGGTGCCAATCCATAAATTATTTTCCAAATCCTCATAGATTGCCCAGACAACATCATCATTTAATGAATTATTATTACCCGGTAAGTGTTTTACATGATGAAAAATTGCATTATTAATTTGAATTTTTGTTATACCAGCACCAAGGTGAGAGCCAGCCCAGATAATTCCAGTTTTATCAATGGAGAGTGAAAGAACATTATTATCACCAAGTGAGTTTGGATTTAATGGATCATTATAAAAATGTAGTACAGTATTCTTTGTTTTATCATATCTTATCAATCCATCACCAAAAGTACCAATCCATAACTGTTTATCCTTATCTTCGGCTAATGACATAATTGCATTTACAGCGGTGCTGGTTTTGAGAGATGTTAAGTGTCTTTTGATGATTGCTTTTCCAGGTGGCAGACTAAGTTGGGTGTTTTCAATATAATTAATGCCACCGAAAAAGGAACCAATCCACAAATTTTTTTCAGAATCTTGATGTAAGGTAAGAAGTTTGGAATCATTTAATGAATATTGATCACTACCAATTGGAAAATTTTCAAAAACAAATTTATTCTGGTTGTTCTTTTTATTAATTGTAAGTCTGCATAATCCACCACCAAATGTAGCTATCCAAAGTCTTCCTATCTTATCAAAAAGAAGATGCATAATTCGGTTTGTTGGCAATCCGTTTTTGTTGTTCCTATCTGAGTAAAAATGATTTATTCTTCTAAATTGCTTATCAAGTTGTAAAATTCCATTTCCCCAGGTGCCTATCCACAGATTTCCTAAATCATCTTCTGTTATCGAAGTAATTGATGAGCTTTGATTTCTTGAAAAAGTAAGAGGGTACTCGTAAAATTCATCAGTCTGCTCAGGGATTTTATCTATTAATGATGAGATAGTTTTATGACTGAATGTTTCTGTATAACGATCAAATTTATTAAGATTACCATTGTTGGTCCCAATCCAAAGTGTTCCACTTTTATCCTCATAAATTGAATTTGTTGCATCATCTGAGATTGATGTTGAATCCTTTGGATCATTTAGATAAACAACAAATTTGTAACCATCATAGCGATTTAACCCGCTGCGCGTTGCAAACCACATATAACCTTCACTATCCTGCAGGGAAGCTAAAATAGTACTTTGAGATAGTCCATCTTCTATTCTGAGCTGGTGAAATATGTATTCTTGCGAAAATGTATTAACAGGCAAGAATAAGATTTGCAGAAAAACTGTTGAGCAGAAAATTAATTTTAATATGTATTTCTTTAAATTTGAGTTCATCGTATTTGTACTGTTCCATATATAGATTAATTTTTATTAAGATTCCACATAAAGCGTTTTCTTTCAATTTTGTAAATTTAAAAATGATTTGATATTTTATGTGTTATAACATAGGTTTGTATTGTAAAAAGAAGAAGAATAGGGAAATAAAATGAAAAAAATAGTATATCGATCTGAAGATAGGGGCAAAGCAAACTTTGGCTGGTTGGAAACAAGATACGGTTTTAGTTTTGCTAATTATTACAATCCCGCTATGATGAACTTTGGTTTACTTAGAGTACTGAATGATGATATTGTTCTTCCTGGAAAGGGATTTGGTACACATCCTCATGACAATATGGAAATTATAACAATTATTCTAGATGGAGCACTTGAACATAAAGATAGTATGGGAACGGGTTCGGTAATTAATAAAGATGAGATACAGGTTATGTCTGCTGGTTCAGGGGTAACACATTCTGAGTTTAATCCTTCACAGGGGGAAAAAGTAAATCTTTTACAATTATGGATTTATCCAAAAGAAAAAAATATTAAACCTAGATATGATCAAAAAATGTTTGCAGCTGACAAGAGAAAAAATAAATTAATTACCGCAGTTTCAGGATTGAATAAAGAAGAATCACTTTACATTCATCAATATGCAGAAATTAAACTTGGGAATTTTGAAAAAAACAGCAAAATAAATTATAAATTGAACATCGCTTCAAACGGTGTTTATATTTTTATAATTGATGGTTCTTTATCTATTGATGGGGAAGATATTTTTAAAAGAGATGCAATTGGAATATATGATACTGCCGAAATTACTCTTGAGACAAAGGAAAACACAAACTTTGTTTTGATTGAAGTCCCGATGAATTAATTTACTTTATTGCTTAAAAGAATTTGATCAGAATTAAAAAACCCAAAACCAGATTCTTTTTTAATTTCGTATAAAAATAAAATAATAACTGGAATGTGTTGGATATAAATAAAATATCCACCCAGAAAATTTAAATGATAAAGAGGAATTAAAAAAACATACGTCAATAAAGAAAACTTTGGACTGAAGACCAACGGTAACACAAGCCATGTATAATACCACGGAAATTGAGTAGGACTAATTATAAACATTATTGCAATTGCAATAAGTATTTTATCAGCTAGCATTCTGTTATCATAAGCAGGTTTTCGAATTAGCCATAAAACTGTAGTTGTCATCAATCCAATAGTAATCCATCTAGCTACACAATCTGCACACACGTAATAAATTTTAAATATTGTTGTAAATAATTCAATGCTGTCCTTTAATAAGGTGTAAAAACCGGCATTATTAATCCAGTTGGCGGCATATTTCATAAATCCAAAATTCTCATCCACACCTGCACGAAAAACAGGGATAAAAATGATTACTAAAAAAATAGAAAAAGCAAAAACACTGGACAAAAATTTTAATTTTTGATAAGAAAGTCTTCGCAGATAAAAGGGGAATAAGATTATTGGCCAAAGCTTAAATCCAACGGCAAGAGCCAAAGTTATACTTGCAGTAACATATTCACTTCTCAAAAAATAATAGAAAGATATGGCAGTAAATAATAGAGCGAACAAATCATAATGGCCCGTATTGAAAAATTCGTGGAGTACAATTGGATTTAGCCAATATATAGCTACAAATGAAATAGGTAATTTAAGTTCACGCAGAATTTTTATTAAAAAGAAAAGTAACAGTAAATCAGCAAGCAAAAGAATAAACTTCCATCCAGTAACACTCCAGGGAAATAGATAATATGAAATCGCAAAAACAATTTGTGAAAGTGTGGGATAAATAGTCTTTATTTTAGGATGATTTATCTTATTGATAACCTCACCCGATTTATCAGCAAGCTTTATTATTTTTTCGGGGACATCGGGATCGTGTTGCTGAATTTGAAATGGACTTAATATATAGGGATTAAATTCATTGGCAGTTACTGCACCGTCCCATAAATATCTGTAATAATCATCTTCAAGAATTGGTGCAGAGGGAATTAAAATTATTCGTGCAAATAAACCAGTAAAAATTATCCACGCAACCCAGATCTCTTTTAAAGGTATTTTGCTGATATTAATAATAGCCAGAAAAAAAAGGACGCCAATTAGAATTTTTTGAGATACAAAAAGAATTATTTCTACTGCATTTGGTTTTGCATCATAAGTAAGAGTTGGGGAAACCCTTAGTATGTATAGGGCATAAATTAAAACTCCAATTCCCAGCAGGACCCAGATTAATTTACCCTTCAGAATCTCATTTATAAAATTGTTTTTTAATTTCATCGATGTTTCAGTTAGCGTTTAATTACAATCCATGGGTAAGGTGAATCTTTACCAAACATTGTATTTAGTAATTTATTTTTGATTGTTCGTGGATTATACAAAAAGCGGTAATTTAAATCTTTTAAATTGTTAAGCGTATGGAAAAAAATCTTGTTCTTTAATTGTGGAAATCCCATAAACTCATAATATTTAAATGTTTTAAGTTTTATGATCTCAATTTCCTCTTCTTCATAAAAAGCTGAATCGAGGATATGAATTTCACCATATGGATTAAGTAGATAAAAAAGTTCCCGCATTAATATTCTAAGATCAGAAAAATATTGAATTGATGAATTCATAATTACTAAATCGAATGATGAACGAGGAAATTTTATCTTAAATAAATCTGCATAAATAAATTTTAAGTTTTCAGATGAAAAAATCCTTGCACCCTGCTCTAACTCGTTTAAATTTATATCGACACAATAAAAATTATGCTTTTGCTCACTTAAAATTTTTGCTGCAAACCAACCGTTGCCGCAGCCAAGATCTAGGATATTTAGCCTGGATCTTTTTTGAGATAAATATTTTTTGAATGTTAAAAATGACTTTGCCCTAAGACCCCACTCTTCTCTGTGTGAATTTAGTTCAGAAGCAAAGGGAAGAAGTTTAACTTCTTCATCACTGTAATTTCGTTTCTCTAATTTTCTTATCTGAAGATAAAGTTTTTCTAAAGTTTCATCCACATCAGAAATAGTTAATACGCCATTAGCAGGGGTAATTTGTTTTAATTCTTCAATTATCATAAATCAATTTAAGCAATTCAATAAAATTAATATCATTAAATGATATTTCTATCAGCACTTTTTCTAAGTCAGGTTACTTTAAATCGCTAATTAATGGTTTAGATAAGGGTTGAGTACAGAAATTAGTTTCAGTATTTTTAAATTATTAAAAATAATATTAATCCTCTAAAATATTTTGAGGGAATAATGGAAAAACTTTTATTGCTTGGAGCCGAAGCAATTGCACAAGGGGCTATAGATGGTGGAATGTCTGGCATTTATGCTTATCCCGGCACACCTTCCACTGAAATAACTGAATATGTGCAGCACAATAAAATTGCAGTCGAAAGAAATATACACCGTCAATGGTCTGCTAACGAAAAAACAGCTATGGAAGCTTCACTTGGAATGAGTTACGCCGGTAAGCGAACTATGGTCTGTATGAAACATGTAGGACTTAATGTTGCTGCTGATGCTTTTATTAATTCCGCCATAACTGGTGTTAACGGTGGGCTAGTTGTTACAGTTGCGGACGACCCTTCGATGCATTCGTCGCAAAATGAACAAGACTCTCGGTTCTACGGTAAATTTGCAATGATTCCTATTTTTGAACCAGCCAATCAACAAGAAGCTTATGATATGGCCTATGAGGCATTTGACCTTTCTGAAAAACTTAAAGTGCCAGTAATGATACGGATTACAACTCGACTTTCTCACTCGCGTTCTGGAGTTGAAACTCGCCCATTAAAAACTGAAAATAAACTTAAATATCCGGAAGATCCTATTCAGTTTGTGCTGCTTCCATTTAATGCACGAAAAAGGTACAGGGGGTTACTTAATATTCAATCCCTAATGGAACAACAGTCAGAGCAATCTTCCTATAATACTTATTACCCGGGTAGAAATAAATCTTTGGGAATAATTGCTTGTGGAATTGCATATAATTATTTGATGGAAAACTACCAGGAGGGTAAATGTTCTCACCCGATCTTGCAAATTGGACAGTATCCGCTTCCCTTTATTAAAGTAGAAAAAATTGTGAATGAATGTGAACATGTTTTGGTTTTGGAGGATGGATATCCATTTGTTGAAGAAATGTTAAGAGGCTATCTGGCTAAGGATACAAAAATTAGGGGCAGATTGGATGGAACAATTCCTCGCGATGGTGAATTGAATCCCGACGTTGTGGCCAAAGCTTTAGATAGAGAAGTAAAAACTGGAATGGAAATTCCATCAATAGTTACAAATCGCCCTCCGGAATTATGTGCTGGTTGTAGTCACAGAGATATTTATAATGCACTCAATGAAACAATGATAGAATTCGGCAAACAAAAAGTATTTTCTGATATTGGATGTTATGCATTAGGAGCCCTACCACCGTGGAATTCTATTAATTCTTGTGTAGATATGGGCGCATCCATCACAATGGCAAAAGGCGCTGCTGATGCAGGTGTTCATCCATCAATCGCAGTGATTGGCGATTCCACTTTTACACACAGCGGAATGACAGCTTTACTTGATTGTGTTTATGAAAATACTCCGGTTACCGTTATCATATCAGATAATGCGACCACTGCTATGACAGGGGGACAGGCTTCTCACGCAACAGGCAGATTAGAAGAAATTTGTATTGGTCTTGGCGTAAAGCCCGAACATGTAATAACACTAACTCCATTACCAAAATATCACGATGAAATGGTAAAAGTATTACGTGAAGAAATGCTGTACGAAGGTATTTCGGTTATAATTCCGAGAAGAGAGTGCATTGTACAATCTGTAGCAAATAGTAAGAAGCAGAAAAAAGTAATAGTTGAGGGAGTAGCACAGTGAAATCAGATATTATACTCGCCGGCGTAGGAGGACAAGGGATTCTATCAATTGCTGCAGTTGTTGGAATGGCTGCACTGGAAAATCATCTTTACATAAAACAAGCAGAGGTTCACGGAATGAGTCAGCGCGGCGGTGCTGTACAATCTCATCTTAGAATTTCAGAACAAGAAATTGCCAGTGATTTAATTCCCGAAGGCAGGGCAGACATAATTATTTCTGTTGAACCAATGGAATCATTACGATATTTACCATGGCTTTCGGAAAATGGATGGCTTGTGACAAATACCACTCCGTTTGTTAACATTTCAGATTATCCTGATATGAAGGAACTTCTTGCTGAAATAGAAAAAATACAGCATCATATTGCAATTAATGCAGATGAAATTGCAAGACAAGTTAAATCAGTGCGTTCATCAAATATTGTGATGCTTGGTGCCGCATCTCCATTTTTAGATTTACCATACCAATCGCTTGAAAATGGAATAAAAAAAATCTTTGGAAGAAAAGGGGACAAGATAGTGCAACTTAACATCGATGCATTAAAAGCAGGACATGATTTTACACAGGCACATAGGAATTAACAAATTATTTTATAAGAGAAACACAGAGATATATTTTTCTCCGTGTTTCCGCACTGATTTATTTTTTCAATTACTAAACAATTTAATTCATACCTGCATAATGGATTGCATTAAATAAAAGTTTAAATGTTCCAAATGTTTGATGACGATTCTGAACTTTAAATCCTAAAAGAATAACATGACCTTTTTTCTGTTTTACATCCACAATAGCGGCACGTGTGTATAGTAAATCTTC
>Ga0307423_1002170_pt1 | contig 11176 bp, 12 predicted proteins | sample SalMarWE160310MG_FD_202154 | JGI IMG/M metagenome (GOLD analysis project Ga0307423, IMG submission 202154) | Salt marsh sediment microbial communities from the Plum Island Ecosystem LTER, Massachusetts, United States - WE1603-10 | ecosystem: Environmental > Aquatic > Marine > Intertidal zone >...
TGGCCCCGGCCCCGCCGCTTTCGGTGGGGGTCAGCCAAAAGGCTTTGGTGGTGGGCGGAGGCGTGGCCGGTCTGGTCAGCGCCCATGGTTTGGCCGAAATGGGCTATCCCGTGCATCTGGTGGAGCTTACCAGCCGCCTGGGCGGCGCGGCCCTGCATCTATATCAAACTTGGCGGGGCGAGCCCATTGAAGGCAAGCTGGATTCACTCATCCGTAAGGTGTCCGGCCATCCGCTGATTACGGTTCATCTGAATTCCAAGGTCACGCGGGCAGAGGGATTCGTGGGCAATTTCCTCTCCACCATCCAGGGACCCGGCGGCGAGACCACGGTGGAGCACGGCGTGGGCATCTTGGCGGCGGGAGGCCGGGCCTACAAACCCACCGAGTACGGCTACGGCGAGCACCGCAGGGTGTTCACGGCATTGGAGTTCGATAAGCTGCATACCCTGGGCGATTCCCGGGTTCGCGGCGGTAAGACCTTCGTATTCATCCAATGCGTGGGCTCCCGCCAGCCCGATCGGCCCTATTGCTCGCGAGTCTGCTGCACCCATTCGGTGCAGGCGGCCATTGAACTTAGGGAGCAGGACCCCACGCGCAAGGTCTTCATTCTCTATCGTGACCTGCGAACCTTCGGCCAGCGCGAAGACCTCTACAGGCGGGCGCGGGAAGTGGGTGTGGTGTTCGTTAACTATGAAATGCACGAAAAGCCCAAGCTGGTGTTGGACAATCCCGAAGCGGTGGATGTTATCGTTTGGGACCATGTCCTGCACGAGCCTTTCCGCATCCCGGCCGACGTGCTTATCTTGGCCACGGCCATCGTGCCCAATGATTTGAACAAGGAGTTGGCCCAGGTTTATAAGCTGCCGGTGGACACGGATGGCTTCCTGCAGGAGGCCCATGCCAAGCTGCGCCCGGTGGATTTCTCCTCCGACGGCTTATTCCTGGCCGGGTTGGCTCACTATCCCAAACCGGTGGAGGAAACGGTGACCCAGGCCCAAGCCGCCGTGGCGCGGGCATGCACCGTCCTGGCCAAGACCCGCATCGATCTGGATTCCATAAAGGCCCACGTGGTGGAGGAGCGCTGCGACGGTTGCGCTCTATGCCTGGACGTATGCCCTTATAACGCCATCAGCCTGGTGGAGGTTGCCGGCGGAGATGGAAAAAGAATGGTGAAAGTCGAGGCGGCCAAGTGCAAGGGCTGCGGATGCTGTCAGGCCACCTGCCCCAAGGCAGGAGTGGAGGTGGTCGGCTTCACCTACGAGCAACTGGCCACCCAGGTGGCGGCGGCTTTGTCTTAGGAGATCATGGCTATGTCGTTTGAACCGAAAATCCTGGCCTTCAACTGCAACTGGTGCTCTTACGCGGCCGCCGATTTGGCCGGCACTTCACGCATGCAGTATCCGGCCAATCTTCGCATCGTGCGGGTGATGTGCTCCGGTATGGTGCATCCCAACTTGGTAATCGAGGCTTTCACCAAAGGCGCCGACGGCGTCATGGTTATGGGGTGACACCTGGGCGAATGTCATTACCTGGACGGTAATAAAAAAGCAGAAGCGAGGCTGGCGGTAGTCGAGGATATGATGGACGCCTATGGCCTGGAGACCGATCGTTTCCGGCTGGTGTGGTGTTCCTCGGCCGAGGCGGACCGTTTCGTGGCGGCGGTAACCGATATGACCGAAACCGTGCGCAGGCTGGGTCCCAATCCTTTCCGGCGTTGTGAGCCCGAGCAGCATGAGGAGGTGGCCTGATGGCGGTTAGAGTCGCAGAAGAGTGGCTCAGCTCCTGCTCGGGTTGCGAGGTGGCCATCCTTAATCTTGGCGAAACGCTGCTAGCGGTGGCGCCCAAGCTGGAGTTTGTGCACATTCCGGTGCTGATGGACCACAAATACTATGGCCAACTGGGGGACGGGGATCTGGGCCATCTGGACATACCCCAAGCTGAGGTGGGCATCGTGTCCGGCGGCGTGCGCAATGAAGAGCACCTGGAAGTGCTGGAGGCCATGCGCGCCAAATGCGGCGTCCTGGTGGCCCTGGGCACCTGCGCCACTCACGGCGGCATACCGGCGCTCATAAACGGCACGGTTAATAGTGATCTGATGGAGCGATATTACCGCGGATGCGAGACCAACGACCCGGCGCCCGATCCCACAGACGTAGTGCCTCCCTTTCTCGACCGGACCTATGCCCTGGACGAGAAGGTGAAGGTCGATCTTTATTTGCCGGGCTGCCCGCCGCATCCCGACCAGATTGCCGAGGCCATATTGGCGCTGGTGGAAGGCCGGCCGCCGGTGCTGCCCAGCAAAAGCGTGTGCGATACCTGCCCCACCATCCGTGAGGGCAAGGGGCAGTTGAAGACCGTGCGGCGTTTTTTGCAGAACGCCCAATACGATGCGGAAAAGCCCCTGTCCGAGATGCGCTGCCTGCTGGAGCAGGGCCTTTTGTGCATGGGACCGGTCACCCGGAGCGGCTGCGCGGGCGTGAATGGCGACGGGCCGCGCTGCCTCAAGGCCCGGGTACCATGCCGGGGCTGCTACGGACCGGTGCAGCAGAACGGCAACCAGATGCTGGACATGCTGAATGCGCTAGTCTCCAACGGCATTGACATAAAGACCCTGCCCGATCGCACCGGCGGTTTGCTGCGCTTTTCCGGCGCGCACGGCCGGCTGCGCCCCCGGCCGGCGGCCAAGTAAGGGATGTGATTCATGGCGAGGACCATAAACATACAGCCGGTGACCCGCATAGAGGGTCACGCGCGCATAACCATACAGTTGGATGATGAAGGCCGGGTGACCGACAGCAAACTGCACATCATGGCCATGCGCGGTTTCGAGAAGTTCATCGAGGGCCGGCCTGCCGAAGAGGTGCCCCGCATCGTCAACCGCATCTGCGGCATCTGCCCTTGGATGCATCACACCGCCTCCAACAAGGCGGTGGACGGCTGCTTCAAGGCCAAGGTGCCGGCGGCAGGCCAAAAGCTGCGCGAGTTGATGCAGGTGATGGCCCACATCAACGACAAGATACTCCATTTCTTCTTCCTGGCCGCGCCGGATTTCGTGCTGGGCGCCGGGGCGGATTACAAGGTGCGCAACGTGCTGGGCATCGTGCAGGCGGCGCCCGAACTGGCCACCCGGGTGGTCAAGATGCGCCAGGCGGGCCAGATGATGCTGGAGCGCTTTGCGGGCAAGGTGATCCATCCCGTGGCCATGGTGCCGGGCGGCTTCGCCAAACCCATGAGCGAAAAAGACCGCACCGAGCTCTTGGCCGATGCCAAGGAGCAGCTTGAGTTCGCCAAGTTCTGCATGAGCTTTGCCAAGGAAAATATTTTTTACAAGCTGGACGAGGATGCAATAAACCTGGGCCAGGTCACCACTGGCTTTTTGGGCTTGGTGAATCCGTCCGACGGCGCCTTGAATTTCTTCGACGGTGTTTTACGCTTGATGAAGCCGGACGGTTCCTATTCTGATTTCAAATGTGAACAATACACCGACTTCCTCGGCGAGCACATCGAATCCTGGTCCTACAGCAAGTTCCCCTACGCCCGTACTTGGGGCGAGGGCTTCTCCATGGACCTGAAGGCGCCCAAGGGAATCTACCGGGCCAACACCTTGGCGCGCCTGAACGTGTGTGACCGCATCAACACTCCGTTGGCCCAAGCCGAGTTGGACGAATTCCGCCAGCGTTTCGGCCGTCCCGCGCAAAGCACCACCCTGTATCATTGGGCCAGGCTGATCGAGCTGGTCCACGCCTGCGAGCGGGTGCTGGAACTGTTGGAGGATGAATCCATAACCGACCCTGTAGTGAGGATTCCGGTGGAGCCTAAAGCAGGGCGCGGGGTGGGATGCGTGGAAGCGCCCCGCGGCAGCCTGATCCATGATTACACCACCGATGAAAACGGCTGCATCGCCTCGGCCAACATGATCGTGGGCACCACCCACAATATCGCCCCCATGAATATGAGTGTAAGGCGGGCCGCCCTGGATGTGATCAAGGGCGGCGCCGTAACCGAGGAGGCCCTCAACAAAGTGGAGATGGCTGTTCGCTGTTACGACCCGTGACTGAGCTGCGCAACTCACCGCCTGGACGGCGGCCGCGTGGTGGACATCGAGGTGTATGACGCAAAGGGCCGGATTATCGGCGGGTCCCCGGCAGGCTTGTAAGGCGCCGGAGAAACCCTGCGCGCAAGCCACTCAGGAGAGCGAGAGATGGCTGATAAAAAGAAAAAGCGCACCAAAGTGCGCGTGGAAAGAATCGACACCAAGTGCGGAGCGGTCGACCACATGACCGTGGACGAGATCCGCTCACGCGCCATTGGACCTGATGTGGAACTGGCCTGTCCCCGATGTGGCGAGATCCATTTGACCGATGAAGATGCCTGCGAGGCCGCAGCCCGCAAGATCAGCGATCGGGAAAAATTTAAAGCCATAAAGGAAGAGGCCGAGGAGGAGGCTGAATAGCCGCCTGGACTTTGGAGCCCTTGTGACGCTCCCTTAAACACGCCCCACAGGCATGGGGGCCGGCCGTGGTTTTATCCTCTGGATAGATCTAGGGCCGGTCCCCAGCCGACCATTTCGCAAGGCAAACGATATTGCGTCTGGATGCCCTAATTTTTGATTTTGACGGCACCTTGGCCGAGCTGAACATCGACTTTGCCTGGTTGCGCCAAGAGGTGCACGGCCTGGCAAGGCAGCTGGGGTTCTCTGATCAATGGCCCGGCGGTTACCTATTGGAGGAGGTGGAGGCGCTGGCAGGCGAGCTGGGGGCGGACTTTGCCCAAAACGCCATGGCTTTTATCCAGCAGGCCGAAATGGATGCGGCAGCGCGCGGCCGGCTTTTCCCTTTCACCAGAACCTTACTGGCCCAAGCCCGGGAGCAAGACTATAGCCTGGCCGTCATTAGCAGAAACTGCGGCCCGGCGATACGCAAGGTGTTTCCCGAGGTGGATGGCGGCGGGTTGGTATTTTTGCCCCGGGAAGCCGTGGTCAAGCCCAAGCCCCATCCCGGCCACATTCTGGACGCCTGTCTTGCCCTGGAGACGCCTCCGGTGTCGGCCGCAGTGGTGGGCGACCATCCCTTGGATATCGCCGCCGCGCTTGCCGCCGGATGCCTGGCGGTGGGAGTGGCTTCCGGGAGAATGAGTGAGGATGATCTGCGCGCGGCGGGGGCCGCCTTGGTGCTGCCCGACGCAGCCGACCTGCTGGCGCGCCTTAAGTATCTTGCCTAGCCCAACAGCAATTTGAAGGCGATAATTATAAGGATTATCCCGCCCAGGACTCCGATGCGTTTGCCAAAGCGCGCCGAAAGCCTTTTGCCCAACTTCATCGCCCCCAGGGTCATAACGCCTGCAACCAAACCAATCACAATCGCAGCCCACAAGATATCCCCGTTCATAATTCCCAGGCTGAAGCCCACGCCGAGAGCGTCGATGCTGGTGGCCACCGATAGCGCCACCAGACTCATGCCCTTGGTGGGATCGGCGCAGGCGTCGGCTTCTTCATCGCCTTGCAGGCTTTCACGGATCATTTTGAGACCCAAGAAGAGGAGCACAACGAAGGCCAGCCAGGGAGCCCACTCTCGGGTGAATTCCACCACCGCCCGGCCCAAGGCCCAACCGGCCAAAGGCATGGCGAACTGGAAGAACCCGAAATGAAAAGACAGGCGGAACACCTGGCGCGGCTGGTGGCACTTGGTGCCAACCGCCAGCCCCACGGCAAAGGCGTCGCAGCCCAGGGCCACGGCCAAGCCTATTATTTCAAGGGCGTGTACGCTCATGAGCCTGCGCGGTTGTCAGGCGTCCCCGCACGGTTAAGGCAGGTTTTGCCAAAGCGGCAAGCCGGTGCCTTGGTCCAAGCCGCGGACAAAGGCCTGATCCGAACTGAATTTGGTGAGGATGAACTCGCAAGCGAATACCGGGGCTCCCTCGGCCAGATGACCGCCGAAGAGACGCCCCTCGTGATCGCCCAGGGTAATATGCGCGTGCACGAAAGGCTTGCCGTCTTTGAGGGAAACATTACCCAGCAGGGAAACGATTTCCATGGGCTCGTTGAAATCGAGGAAGCCGTATTCCTGCTTGCCTTGGTCGTAAAAGCCGATCTTGGCCTTGGCCACCGCTCCGATGGCGCTGACCTGGCCCGCCTCTATACCTTCAGTAAGGCACAGTTGGTTCAGGTAACCCAGCAGGTCTTCACCTTGCGGCACCCGGCCCATGAGCTGTTCAGTTGCCTTGACTTTTGCCTTCATAATCGCTTCTCCCCGGTTGAGGACTCTTGGGCTGTTTCGCGCTCGGCTGGGCAGCGGTGTCGCGCACCAAGTCGACCACGGTAACTTCCGGCGGGGCCAGCAGCCTGATCGGCGGACCCCAGGTGCCGGTTCCCCGGTTCACATAAAGCCAACTGCCTTGCGGCAAGGAATAGAGCCCGGCCAAATAAGGATAGGCCAGGGCGGTTAGGTATCGGAAAGGCCAGACCTGGCCGCCATGGGTGTGCCCGGAAAGCTGCAAATCGAATAATTTTGCCGCCCGCGGGTCCACCCAAGGCCGGTGCTTGAGGAGGATGGTATATAGCCCGGGCACGGTGTTCTGCAGGGCGGGCAGTTCATCGGGCCCGGCTTTTCCAGCGCCCACGCGCCCAGGATCGTCAACCCCCACCAAGTTCACTACTCCGGCCGGGGCGGCGGACTTTTGGCGCAAGGTGGTGAAGCCCGCCCGCTTGATAAAATCCAGCGATTCGGTGAGGCCCGCGTAGTGTTCGTGATTGCCTATGACTGCGAACTTGCCCAAGGGGGCTTTTATTTTTGCCAGCTTTTCGGCGGTATGGTCGCGGTGAGGTATATAGCCGTCCACAATATCGCCGGTTGCCAACAAAATATCCGGGTGCTGGCTCTCCACCATATCAATAATCCGGGCCACTCTTGCCCGATCCATCATGCAGCCCAGGTGCAGATCGGATATTTGCACCAGGCGCAGCCGGTCGCGTCCGGTTGGCAGCTTGGACGTGCCGATAATCACCTGCTCAATCACCGGATTCCTGGCCTCCACCAGAGCGAGGCCCTCCACCGTGAGCGCCAAGGGGAAAGCGGCCAGGATGAGGAAGGCTTTAGCGCCAGGGCTGAATTTTGATCCGGCCAGGCGTAAGCCGCCGCGCAGCAGCCATTCAGCGGCCCAGAGAATGAGCGAAAAAACCCACGATAAAAGAGCGAAGGCCATCCACAAGTAGGCGATCCAGGCGGAGGCGCAAGCCAGGCCGATCCAGCCAAAGCGCTCGAACACCCTGGCCAGGATAGGCAAAAGGACCATTAGCAGGAAGAAGAAAACCAGGCCAAGGCGCAGGCCCCGCTGCTTGGGCAAAAGGGGACGCAGGCGCAGGTAAAGCTCCGCGTGCACCGTGCCGTAAATCAGAAGATAGAAAAACAGCAGCCAGAACATTTTGAAATACTACCATCCCCAGCGGTTTTTGGCCCAGCGAAGCGGGATGATCATAAAGAAGTAAGGCAACAAGTAAGCCGCTGCCAAGAGCGGCGCCTCTGGGCCGAAAAAGCGGGCAGCAAAAACCACGATAAGCACGTTATTGATATACGTCATGCCCACCGCGCCGGTGAGTCCGTTTAAGCGGCGTCCCGATATGAGTCCCAGCGCCAGCCCCCCAACAATGTAAAAACCGGCCAGCAGGAAAGCGGCCAGCGCCGTGAAGGCCACCTGGGAGTGATGGGCCAGGATGAATTCGGCATAAGTGGAGAAAACGCCCAGGTTGATGACGAAAAAGAAGGCGACGCTGACCCAGTAGCGGACACGGTTCAAGAGACCCAGGAGGCGGGGCAGGCATAACTTGACCACCAGCGCCGCGGCCAAGGGCATGAAGATGACCTGCAGGAGCATCCGCACCATATGCCAATAAGGGATGTGCATCTCGGTGCCCGCCAGCATCTGGACCAGGGCGGGCAAGGTGATGGGAACCAGGAGCGAGGTGATGACGGTAAGCTGCAATACCCGGGTGGTGTCGGCGCCAAGAAGGTTGGAGAAAAAGGGCGCGGTGACGCCGGTGGATACGCCTGTCAACAGAAGAGCGGGCAGCGCCAGGGAGGGCGCCAGCCAGAGGCAAAGCAGCCAAACCATAAGCGGCAGCGCCACAAGCTTCATAACCACCCACACGGCGGTCTTGCCCAGGTCCGTGCCTCTGATGCGGATAAGGGCTGCGAAGTCGATGGTGAGGAAGGCCAGAAAAAGGATGGTCATCATGAAATAGATGACGTACGGCGAAAAAAATGAAGACGGGCCCGGAAAGGCCACGCCGCCTACGATTCCCGCCATAGCCAGCAAAATGAGGATCAAGTCGTTCAGGCTCATGGGCTATTCGCGTGTCTAATGGTTTTTGTGATAGGCCATCATTTGGTTAACGGCCACCCGTTCGCCCCCCGATTCGACCTTGACCTCCCAGAGACTCAGGCGCCGTCTCTGGTCCACCGGCTCGGCCCGGGCCAAGAGTTTAACACCCGGCGCCGCCCTAGCCAAGAAGTTGACCTTGCCCTCAATAAGCCATGACCGGCTGGGACCGGAGTTAGAGGCCACTGCCCCAGCCAAGTCCATGAGCGCGTAAATGGTGCCGCCGTGCACCCGGTCGCCCGCGTTCAAATGGTGGGCCCCCGGAACCAGGCTTAGCACCGCCCGGTCCGGCGACACGTCTTCAACGTGAATGCCAAGGAATTTGGCCAAAGGATCGCCGCTCACCACCTCGCGGGCGTAGCGTAAGTTGTCCTTTTTGCCCATGGCAGCCCTTCACAATTAAATACCATGACGCAGCCAGGTATCAGTGCAAATCCGGCCGCTAATTATACCGGGATCTACGACGCCGGGCGCTTATAGGTTTCCTTGCTTAATAACGCCGCCGCCAGCCCCACCAAGGATGCGAAAAAGTATATCAGAAAGGCCTTGCCATAGGTCTCGGCAGAGAAGGTGCCCGTTGGGGTGCGGCCCTGGGATTCCAGCACCATGCCCAGCACCGGCTGCATCACGGCTCCGCCCAGGAAGGGGAATAGGTTGACCAGCCCCACTGCGGTGCCGGCGATTTCCACGGGGAATAGCTCCTTGCTGCTGGTAAACGCGATGACCACCACCGTGCTGGCGCAGATTGACATGAGAAAGCACCAGACATACATCATGGGCACGGGGAGAAGCTGGGGCCAGAAGGCCAGGATGGCAGTGAGGCCGACCAAGATTACCGCGGTACCCACCAGGATCTTCTTGCGCGAATAAAGCACCTTGTCCGAGAGCCAGCTGAGGATGGGGCTGCCGATAATCAGCGCCCAGGCCAGCATTGAAAGCACATTGCCCGCCTGGGCTTTGCTTAGGCCGTGGACGTGCATCAAGTAGGGGCCGCCCCAAAGCCCGCCGAAGCTGAAAAAGATGCCCAAGGTGAAAAAGAACCAGATGGCCAGCGGCCAGAAGCGGGCCGCGCCCAGCACCATGCGCACTCCCTGCCAAAGGCCGATGGCCGGGGGCTTGGCTGCTTCCGTCTCTGCCTTGGGGGCCGGATGGTCCTCAATTTCCAGGCCCATTTCCTGCGGGGTGTTGCGCACCAAAAACCAGATCGCCACAGCCAGGGCCACGGTGATGGCGCCTATCACAATAAAGCTGCCCCGCCAGCCCAGGGCGGCTGAAAGCAAAGCCAAAGGCGTGGTGGCGAAAAGCGCTCCGGCTCCGCCCACCATCATGAGGATGCCGGTCATGCGGGCGAATTCATCCACCCGGAACCAGCGGGTGAGTACCTTCATGGTGGGCACGAAGAGCATGGATATGCCGATGCCCACCAGCACCCGGTCGAAAATCGCCCAGCCCACGCTGGAGGCCAAGCCGAAAAACACCGAGGCCGCCCCTGCCAGCACGAAGAACACGGTGATGGTGCGCCGCGGTCCCCAGGAATCGGATAGCAGTCCGGCCGGAAGTTGCATCAAGGCATAGGGATAGAAATAGGCCGAGCCCAGCCAGCCTATGAGCGTCGCCCCGGCCTTGAAGTCGCGCATGAGGTCAAGAGCCACCACCGACGGGCACAGACGATGAAAATAAACCAGGAAGTAGCCCGCCGCCAACAATGCGAACACCACCCAGCGATAGCCTGATCGCCCGGAGCGAGACGTCTGCTTGGACATCACACACCTGCCTTTGTTAGCGTGGTTTAGGCAAGAGAAAGGCTGACAGAATCATAGCAGTCTTGCCTGCCTGGACACAAGCCAAGTAAGCGGTGTGTATAATGGGGTCATGATGGTTTTGGCCTTCATGCGAAAGTGTATAGCGCGCCAGCGTCTTTTCAAAAGCGCCGGCCTAGCTTTGGCTGCGCTCTTAATGCTGTGCTGGCTGGCGGGCTGCGGCGAGAAGCGCCAAAAGGAAAGCGCCGAGAGCAAGACCGACGGCGATACCGTCATCACCTTTGTGACCTGGAAGCCCAACCTGCCCGAGGTTTGGCAAGAGGTGCTCAGGCGTTTCCAGGCCCAGCATCCCGGCATCCAGGTGCGCCGCCAGATAGGCCCCCATTCCTCCACGGCGTTTCATGATCTTTTGACCCAAAAGCTGAAAAACCGCTCCGCCGAGGTGGACGTGTTTCTCATGGACGTGATATGGCCGCCGGAGTTCGCCTCGGCCGGCTGGGCCCTGGCCTTGGACCAGCGCTTTTCCAAGCAAGAGCAGGCCCAATTTTTCCCGGCCGGGATCGCCGCCAACACTTATGACGGCAGGATATACGGAGTCCCTTTCAACATTGACAGTGGGATGCTTTTCTACCGCCGCGATCTTCTAGAGGCCCGCGGCTGGGAGCCGCCGCAAACCTGGCCCCGGTTGGTGGAACAAGCCAAAGCCCTGATGGCCGCAGAGCGCAAGGCGGGACGCTATTTCCAGGGCTACTCCGGCCAGTTCAAGCAGTACGAGGGATTGGTGTGCGACATGCTGGAGTTCATCCTCTCGGGCGGCGGCCAGATAATCGACCCTGAAACCGGCCGCTGCTGCCTGGCTGAACCGGCCGCCTTGGAGGCGGTGCGCTTTGTGCGCGATGAGATGATAGGCCGCATCGCCCCGCGCGGCGCGCTCATGTATCAAGAGCCCGAGTCGCTGGCGCTGTTCGTGCAGGGCCGGGCCCTTTTTCTGCGCTCCTGGCCCTATGCCTGGGCCCTAAGCAACGACCCGCGGAAATCCAAGG
>Ga0307423_1002171_pt1 | contig 11168 bp, 13 predicted proteins | sample SalMarWE160310MG_FD_202154 | JGI IMG/M metagenome (GOLD analysis project Ga0307423, IMG submission 202154) | Salt marsh sediment microbial communities from the Plum Island Ecosystem LTER, Massachusetts, United States - WE1603-10 | ecosystem: Environmental > Aquatic > Marine > Intertidal zone >...
TAATGCATTTGGAGGTATTGTTCAGGTATTCTTCGTCATCTTTGCGTTTACCATGCTTGCGTCAGGACTTCTTGGATTCTTTGATCCTATTCATCTGGGGATAAATATTCTCCCAATAGAACTCTACTCAGTGGTACTTTTACTCTTCGCGTTCCCAACAATGTTCATACTCAGAGAAATGATTACGGATGATGCGAAGATCAATGCATTGGAGTCTGTATCTATGATAGCGGTCTTCATTATGATGCTCTATATACTCCTCTTCTATGGCGGCATATGATAGGGTCTCTGTGGGTAATATTGCTTTAGTAGTGACGATATTCACCGATGAGCTGAATCTTTATTACACACTCAATGCAGACATACTCATCAGCATCGTCAGTCTCACCGTGCCTGAGACCAACAACATCTTTGCCAACAAATGCCACACGACCCTCAGCGACAATCATCATCCCGGGTCCATAGAATCTTAGTCGTTCATTTTTTTTTGCAGCATCAAGAAGAACACTTCTTAGGGTAGCTTCATTCTCGAACTCTGACATGTCTGTAACTAATGTGCTCATTAAAGATAAGCTTTGGGAATTAAAAAGAAGAAGGATGTGGGCACCTCATATGAGATGCTCCACTTCTTAGTTTAAATGATATTGACTTTCTTTCCGACCTTCTCATAGGCTGTTAGTGCTTTATCTAGCTGCTCCATGGAAAGACCAGAGTTCATCATGTTTCGGATTCTAGCCTTGTCACGTGCAACCATTGGGAACACGATTGGTAGAGCAAGAATTCCTTCTGCGAAGAGACCGTCACTCAGGGCTACTGCCTTTGAGGACTCACCACACATTGCAGGTATAATAGGAGTCTGGCTGTTACCAGTATCAAAGCCCATGTCCTGTAGGCCTTTCACAAAGTACTCTCTATTTCTCCAGAGGGTCTTAACATGTTCTTCTTCGGTTTCAAGAACATCAATTGCTGCTATACATGCAGCTGCGGTTGCTGGAGGATGCGAACCACTGAGAAGCCATGACCTGCTCTTGTTCAGTGCGTAGTTGACCATATCCCGACTTCCAGATACATGGCCGCCCATCACGCCGAATGCCTTTGAGAAAGTTCCCATCTCGAAATGGACTTGCTTGTGTGTCAGGTTGAAGTGGGATACGATTCCACGACCACCTTTACCGAGGACAGCTTCCCCGTGTGCATCATCTACGTAGATCATCGCACCGTGGGGTTCTGCAGCTTTGACAACGCCATCTAACGGCGCAATATCGCCGTCCATCGAAAATACTCCATCTGTGATGACCAGCATCTTCTCGGGTTTGTCCTTCTCTGCCTCGTTAAGGACTCTTTCAAGGTCTGCAACATCATTGTGCTTGTACACATAACGTGTAGCCTTTGTCAGTCTGACCCCATCGATAATTGAACCGTGATTCAATTCATCAGAAATAATGGCATCTTTTTCAGTAACAAGTTGGGGTATGAGACCCTCATTCGTTGTGAAGCCAGCCGAGTAAGTAAGGGATGCTTCTGCACCCTTGAACTTAGCAAGACGTCTTTCCAGCTCTAGGTGTAGGTCCATAGTTCCAGCAATAGCACGAACTGAACCTGAGCCAACGCCATGTGACTTGATAGCTTCAAGAGCTGCTTCTTTCAACTTGGGATGGTTACTAAGGTTCAGGTAATTGTTTGAACAGAGCATGATGACTTCTTTGCCATCCATCTTTGCGCTTGGGGTGCTTGGACCCTGAAGCTCTCTGATTCTCCAGTTAAGGTTCTGCTCGACAAGTTTGTTGTATTCGTCGCGCATCCAACCATTTGGATCTCTTTTCATTATTCTCCACCGCACTCTAAAACGGTATCTAGACACCCGAAAAAAGGGATGTATCTAACTGTGGGCGCGAATTTTCAGCTATATTAGGGCTTCGTTCTTGACAGGTTTGGAATATGAGAATGAAATCTAAGTACCTCAACTCTTAAGCGAGAGGAGGGTCTCCCCCCTCCTACCGTTTATATTCGTTTCCTACCCTGTGTTTGAAGTGATATCTATTGACAGTTTTTCGGTAATTGCAGAAACAATACTTCCTGGTTCTGTCTGTTTGACAATTTTACTAAAAGATTCAAGTCCTGAAGAAAGGTCCGCTATTAGGGCCATCTGCTCTTCAATCCATCGTTCTACACCTTCTGTGATGGTGTTATAATTCGTGATATACTTCCGAGGGCGTGGTAGTATTCTTGCAGAAATGAATCCAAGTCTGGTCAAACGATTCAAGCGTTCGTATAGTTGTGTTTTCTTCAGACTGTTCGTCTTTGCCAGCTCTCTTAGAATATCCGATGCAGTAGGCGTTTCTCCAGTTTGTAGTGAAATTTGAGCAGTAGCCTCGATTATCTTGATGTCTGTTCGTGTAAGGATTCGTTCTAATAAGGTGTCAACTGAATCTTGTTTAGAGTCAATGCTAAGAACAGGCAGATTGCTCATCCATTTCACCAAATGGCGGGGCGTAGAGGCACAAATGATAGTTTAAAACATTGTTAATAGTTTTTTCATTTAGTTATTTATACATCAAAATAACCATACGAATAAATAAAATTTAAGTTTCTCACATTCATGCGAACTGCTCGGTTTCAGAAAATGAATTCCAATTTCCAGCTTTCAAGTTGAACTCAAACAAGGCTTTTGCATATTGGATTGCAAGTGTGAGTACATCACTGACTGCAATCTCATGTCTTCTATCAATTGGCTGCGGGTGCCACACTGAGATTGGAGCCCAAGGATCATCTTTCAATGCCTGTTTAATCTCTTCCACTTGATCAGCATCTAATGTCATCTTCGATTTGAAGTATTCTAGAGTAACGGTTTTTTTCACCTGAGCAAAGAGAACCATTGGTAATTTGTTCTTCGCACCCGTATCATCTGGTACAAAGGATCTGAACGCAAGCAGAGGTCCTTTCAACGATAATCCTTCAACTGGATCTCTCAATGTCGCAGTTACTATTTTTCCTTGCCTTTGTTCTCCAAGAATTTGTGTTTCCCATGGTCCCTTCTTCCATTTCTTGAATTCTTTATTGGATATCCAAGATTTCTGCCATTGCCTGAACAATTTCATATCAAGAGGTACCGATGATTCTAGTAGAACCACTTCTCTGGCCTTTTCCTTGGGTTCAACAAATAACTTTACTCTCATGCGCTCATCGACCTAAGCACGAACTCCAGCTTTGAAAGAACGTGACACAAAATAAGGGTTATTGATTTTGTTGAACACAGAATACACTCGGATGAACCGAGATATATCACTATTAGAAACCCCTAGGACAAAGAAAAACATGCTCGATAGTCTTGAAGAAGCAATTCTATTGTTAGATCGGTCCAGTAAATCTGGTGATGATATCGATTTTGAGCAGGTTGTAGAATTCATTGCGGGGCAACAGATACTATACGGCCATAATGCGGGAGTGTTTGTTGAATCTCGGAATGTCAGTAGCCCCCAAACGCAACTCTACACAGGAGAAAGATTGCAGACTCATCTTGCTATGAAAAACATTCTCACAATTGAATCAATAAGAGCCCTTGTGCTCTCTGGTTCTTCTTCAGATATTGCACAATCATCCATTGCGCTTGCTGATGGTTGGTTAGAGCGTCAATGCTTTTCTGACTTCTGTACAGTGGGTGAGTGTCGATACTCCTCGATAGCGTTCATCCGGTATTTGAATGTCCTTGGAAAAACAGACCACCTTGAGAATATGGTTTCCAAACTGTCAAAATTCAGAGATGGCAAAGGTGGATGGAAAGGATTCCCCTATTTCTTCACTCTCTTAGCTCTTAGTGAAATAGAATCCCCAATTGCGGATAATGAACTCAACTATACTTTACCATTTACTGAGCAACGCTTAAAGAGAAGCAGACCTGATGAACCATACAGGTCTCGAAGAGAGGAGATTCTTTCACGTGTTCTGAGTCGTTTTGGTCACTCGCTACTTAGTCATGTTTGATAAATGTGCCTTCACGGTACTCGCGAAATGCGACATCTAGTTCTTCTCTGTTGTTCATGACAATAGGTCCGTACCAAGCAATGGGCTCTCCAATTGGCATTCCAGAAACCAGTAAGAATCTGACATCCTTATCCTCTGCCTTGACGACTATTTGTTCACCATCTTCGAACAATACAAGGTGGTCTGACTCAATGAGTTTCTCCTTGTTTTCATCAAAATATCCCGTACCTTGGAAAACATAGGCAAAAACGGTGTGTCCCTTCTTTACAGCATGAGTGAATTCTTTTCCTGCAGGCACAATGACATCCATATACTCCGGGTCAGTGACAATCTCACTCACTGGTCCACAAGTTCCATCAAGTTTGCCACAGATGATTCTTACCCTTGCTCCACTTTCTGTGATTACTTCTGGAATCTGCGTATCTTTAATTTCTTGATATCGTGGGTGCATCATCTTTTCTGAACTAGGAAGATTCGCCCATAATTGGAAACCCATCATCTTACCCTGATAGCCCTGTGGCATTTCTTGGTGAATGATGCCACTACCAGCAGTCATCCACTGGACATCCCCCGAGTCTATTGTTCCACTGTTTCCCATACTATCCTCATGATTCACCTTTCCTTCAATCATATAGGTAATAGTTTCAATGCCACGATGAGGGTGCCACGGAAATCCTTTCAAATAGTCATCCGGATTATCTGATCCGAAGTGGTCAAGCAGCAGGAATGGATCCATGAGATCTGTTTGATAGTATCCAAAGACACGTTTTAGTCGAACACCAGCCCCTTCCATTGTTGGTTGACTTTTTAACACTTTTTTGATTTTTCGAGTTTTCACCAATATGGGAATCTCCTTTGAATTGTCCAATGGAATATATTGTGATTAACGATGGTGAATATAAGCATTGTATCATGTGCAATTATTCAATTCAATCAGGTACAAGTTGCAACGGTTGACTAAAAAGAAAATGTGTTAGAATTCATCCTGTTCGTACGGCATTGAGAAGACGATTTCTTCATAAGTGCGCTCGTGACTTCGCGCAAACATATTATTCTCAAAACTTCCAATAATGATTTTTTCATTGATTCCCCGAACTACATATTTTATGGCAGTTCTAATCGAAACTCCTACAAGTCCAGCAATCTCTTCGATTGATATCCATTGGTGATTATTTGCTACTAGTAAGCATTCGGTTTTGATTTTCTCATTTCTATTTCGCAAGTAGTTTTCAAGAAATGGTATAATCACTGATATTAGCATTATCAATACTGCGACTATAGTGAGATTTTCATCCAACTAATCCACCATCTGCTTTGCACACATTGGTTAATTTCATTAAACACCAATTTGAGTATGGCGTGGAACCTTCATCTTATATTCATTCAGGATAAAAATACTACAGGTTGTTCTCACGAATAGAGTGAGAAATTACTCCCATTTGTAAATCTCTCCTCACGGTCCGGTGCTTTTCTTTGCACCGGACTTATGATTAACTTTTCATGCATCAGCAACTTTCATGATGAATTCTTCAAGTCGTTCAAGGACGACATCCACGACCAGTTTTCCTTTTTCTTTTGTTGCTTTAGTAGAATATCCAACGACTCCAGAATTGGTTATATCTTTCATGACGTATGAAGTTAAAGCCCTTGGAGGAGGAGCAAGCATGTTGGGATCAATAAATCCTGGAACTATACTTCTACCAGGTTCATCGACACGTTTGTCATCTAGCACTCTCTGGTTAAGATACCAAGCTAATGAAGTTTCCATATCACATGCATGATAAACTGGAGGTGTAGCTACCTCTCTAATTTTATCAGCTCCCATACTCCACCAATCCACTACAAAGATCTTTGCATCTACAACTCCATTCATTGCATGAAGTGCATTGGAAAGAGCTGTTTCATTTCCACCGTGACCATTCACGAGAATGATTTTCTTGAAACCATGGTGCTCTAGTGATTTGCAGACATCGACAATCACGTTTGCTAATGTAGATTCACTGAGTGTGATTGTACCTTTGAAATCCATGTGATGGAGTGAGTAGCCAAACGAAATTGTAGGAGCTACAACGACTTTCTGTTTGCTCCAGACTTTCTCCGCAAGTTGCAAAGTAAGTTCTGTAGCTATGTATGCATCGTTGTCAACTGGGAGTGCAGGCCCATGTTGTTCTGTGGATCCTATGGGTACAAGAGCGATATCAGTTTCCTTCAGAATTTCTTCTACTTCAGGCCAGGTCATCTTAGCTAAGAGATACTTATTCTCCATTGAAAATCCTCATTTTAACAATCAAACTGTTAGTTATAATATATTCCGCAGTTTTATCAGGAACTTTCTAGTCAGAATATATGGATGCATAAAATGAACCTCAATATTCGTAGATGGCCACAAACAACTATTATAGGACTATTTGTAATCGTATTTTATTGCACCTTTACTGCAGTATCATGGGCACTATACACTGCGCCTTATGGTCCAGTCACTCACTATCTTAGTAGACTAGGGAATTTTGATTATAATCCAATAGGAGCATACTTCTACAATATTGGTTGCATACTTACAGGTCTTGCTTTGATCCCATTCTTCCTGAGTTTGAGACCTTGGTTTACCAATCGAAAAGTCCAGGTATTCATTTTAATGTCAGGTCAACTATTTGGAGTACTATCTGCATGTGCATTAGTCATGATTGGTGTATTTTCAGAGGATCAAGGAACTCCCCATATGACAGCTTCATCTACGTTCTTTCTATTGAACTTCATTGTCTTAATTTTAATTAATGTGGCACTATTGTGGAACACACAATTCATCAAACCCATTGCACTATATGGTCTATCTATTAACATCCTCAGTTTAGCCTTTGAGTTATCAATTGGTGGACCTATTGTAGAATGGTTCACTGTCTTTGGTTCACTCATCTTTGTTGCTTTGATTTCAATGAACTCTCTCAGAATCAGTGACGAAACTGAGTAATAAAGCTGATATTTATCTATTAAGAAGCTCGTCCATACAATATGTACTACGGTGAGCTCACTTATCTACGAGCAGTAGAGCCCTCAGATATCGACGAAGTCCTGAAACATTGGAACGATTTGAGTTTTCGTCGATTATTGGGTCCTCCTATTCCATGGTCTAGAAAATTCTTGGAAACATGGTTACAAAGGCGAAGCGATGCAGATCCATGGAAGGACAAGATGATTGAGCTTGCGATAACTGACAAGACTACTGATGCATTTCTTGGTTTTGTTCATCTGGAGGATATCAAGAGACCTCACAGTCGAGCTGAGTTTGGGATATCAATTCAAAATCCTGACAATCGATCGAAAGGTTATGGAACCGATGCTATCCGCGTCATCCTCTGGGTGGCTTTCAATATTCTGGGTCTCCATAGTGTCTATCTCGATACGATGGAAGATAATGAACGAGCTATTCGCACATATGAGAAAGTCGGTTTCAAACGGGTAGGTATTCTCAGAGAAACCGAATTCATTGGTGGAGCATACAAGGGTCTCTTAGTTATGGATATCTTACGAAATGAGTTTGAGAAAGCGAATCCATCCTTTAAAGTAAAAATGAAACCTTAGTTCCCAGTTGTATTTAGTTTACGATTTCTTCTAACAGCGAGATACATTGGAATGACACTAATTGGATATAATAACATGGCAAGTGGGAATATTATCACTCCAAATTGGGATGTAGTTCCTAGAAAACCAATACCAAGTAAGAATGCTGTGAGCAAGGTTCCGGTCTGCCTTGGAAATGTCCACATCACTCTAGTCAAGGCAAGAGACCGCCCTCTTCTCGTTTGACTTACTTCTCCCATAAAGAGTGAATCTACTGCAGGTTGTGCCATATTAGCGACCGCTATTCTGGCTACGTAGAAGACCGCCATAAGCAAGAAAGGAGAATATACTAACCCGATAGTTAGGATTGGAGCTAGCACGTAAAGCACTGAGATCATTTTCACTTTGCCTACCCGTTCACTTGATAGACCAACAAAAAGTGCTCCAGATGCTAAGGTCATGTTAGAAATAGCTGGCAGACTACCTAGAACAACCTCACTTGGAGTAAAGGTCGCGTTGATCCATGGAATGACGTATGGAACAACCATTCCCGAGCTGAAACCCATGATAAGTCTGCTAATACCAAATAGGAATGAGGTGATTGTGTCATTTTTCGCATCAGAAGTCGTCTGAGGCTTTTCTTTTATCTGAATAATCTCTGATTGAGTCTTCTTGGGAATATTCTTCCGAAGCCAACGTTCGGTTATCAAGCCTACAATTCCCGTAGCGAACCTCAGTCCACCCCAAAGGAAGAAAACGATTGAGTACCTTAGCATTGCAGGATTTACACCAGGGAGTGCAATCGGGTCTAGTATAAAGCCAGCGAGAAGAGGTCCAACTACAGCAGCTAGAGTTCCTACAGCCATAGTGATTCCATAAGACCGCGTTCTTTCATGGCCACGTTCAGTATAATCTGCAACTAGGGTCTTGATTGAAGTCATTGTGAATCCGGAACCAATTCCAGTAAACCCGTAGAGAATGAGAATTGTTGTTGTATCATATGCAAATGGCATCATAATTAATCCAATGCCAGAAATGAACCCGCCAAAAAATATTGCAATTCCTCTACCGTGTTTATCACTTAGTGATCCTGCTGGAAAGAGTGTAAAAGCCTGAACATAACCTGCAACAGCTACGATCAATCCATAGAATGCATCAGTATTGACATCGGACCCGCTAAAGATGAAGACAATGAATAGGAATAGGACAATTTCTCTGAAGGAGTTACCAAGTCGACTGAGTGCTGTTAGAACAGAAAGTCCCAGTACCTTCGATCTATCGGTTACACCGTTAATGGGTTCGATAGCATCCTCTTCTAGCAAACTGGATTCACTGTCCTTCGAGCCCTTGAATTCAAGGCCTTCATAACTGTTTCAGTTACGTACTTTTTTACATCACATTTTCGTGAGGACTCCGAGGTGACTTCTCTCCTAACCCCGAAACGTGGAGTTTCTCCCATTCTCCTTTAATTTTGAGATATTCTGCTTTCTCTTTTGCATCATGAAGTTCTTCAACAACAGCCAGACACACACCATTCGAATCCAAAATCGGATAGATGTACTCATAGAGCATTCTGCCTTTGAAATTGACCCATCCTTCATAATGATCCATAACTCGATTCTTGAGGTCGTTTATCATTTTCATTACGGGTTTCTCAGAAACTTCTCCATGACATCTAAGAATCGAAGATCCTATTCTTGATTCTGGAACCTGCTGCAACATCTCTCCAGCCATTTTGTTGAAGAGGATGATTTTATCATCATTATCTACAAGAACGACTCCTACATTCATAGTATCAGTAAATTTCTTGAGGAGCTCAAGTGTTACTTCCATTAGGTCCACAAGTTCACAACTAACTCAATTCCATATGATAACAATAATGGTTTGACAAAAACCAAGTTCGGTACATTCAAATCAAGAAAATACAAGTAAAAGTTAGTTAGGAGGTTAATTGAAATTAGTCCACCATCCGAAATCCCCAAATCTTTTGATAAGAAAATGTACATGGATATTCTTCGAGAAGATCCTCCCTTAACGCGCTATGTTTCCCGTGGCGATACTCGCGATGATATCGATGTCCCTAATCCCCACAAAGATGCAGACCGATCAGTTTTTCGTGCAGTTCGTTTTACAATGAAAGATGGAACTCCACGGTTTCAACCAATTCTAGGAAGTCATGGAACAGGTAAGACCCATCTATATTGGGTTCTTAAAGATCAAGAGAATTACTTCGCAGCAGGTAAGTTCTTAGCTGTCTATGTACCTTCTCCTCCTTCACCTGTTCGTATTCCGCTTCATATTCATGCCTGTCTTGTTGATGAAGCCGGAGAACAGATCTTTGAAGATGCTGTTGATATGCTCATCACAAAATTTGGTGGATTAAAAGGTGTGACCCACGAGATCTATGATTACACGTATGCTTTTGAGAGATTAATTGTGGACTACCCTGGAATTTCATCTGATGTTGTCAAAGTACTATTACGATATAGACTAGACCCTGCCACACGAGATCTAGCAAGAAGATGGCTGTTTGGCGATGCTCTGAGTGATACTGAAACTGAACGTCTTGGTGTTCGCACAATATTAGAGGACGACGATGTTACAATGGCTACTCTAAAATTGTTAACAGAAGGGTCTGAGGTTCCAATTGTGTTGTTTGTAGATGAGATGGAAGGTCCATTCAATTCTTATGGTGAAGAAGGTGGACGTCACTTTTTTGAAGTCCTGAAGAGGATGTACAATGAATCAAAGAATGTCGTCATCATTGCATCTTGTTTACTTGATGTCTGGGAGAAAATCTACAAAATTGCTGATGGCCCCATGAGGTCGAGAATGGAACCACCTGTCGAGCTTGCTCTCTTTACGAGAAACGACATCGTCACATTTCTCAAGGAAACAATGAGTAAATACTGGACAGAGCAGAATGTAGACGTGCCTAGTGATGCACTCTTTCCATTTGAGGATTCTCTAATTGATGAAGCGTTCGTGCATTCACAAGGAGTACCTCGTGAAGCAATCAAGCTCCTGATTCCCCGTCTAGATTCAATTCTCTTTGATAAACCAGTGGTGGAAGCAGAACCTCAACTGGATTATGTGATAAAACTCACTAGCACTGTAGTAACAAATTCCATAGTTGAAGCACTTGCAATAGCTGGCTCAACACTCGGAGTCGAAGTAAAATTGCAGATTCTTGAGGAATCAACGAAGAAGCAAAGTTCTGCAATTGCGCAATTGGTAAAGAACGGAGTTACGCGTCAGGTAGGAATTGATATTCCGAATGTCAAGGACTGGAATCGTAGCGGTGGGGTAGCAGCATTCTACGCTGGAAAGCGACTCAAGACACTTCTGGATGAAGGGTCAATCCAGACATGCATTATCGCAATTCCAACTGATACTAAAGGTGCAAAGTTCGACGCTTTATCTTCTGAGCTCGGCCCGAAGTTACTTACTCTCAGAATGGATAGCGACGCAGCTACTTCATTTGTACAGGATACAAGTAATGGAGTAATTCCACATGACTTTGCGGAATCATTTTCAGGACTCGTGGATTCTCTATTTGATTAGCTATATCGCTGTCGCAGGAACCATATTGCAAAAACCGCACCAACTACTGTAGTTCCTCCAATACC
>Ga0307423_1002172_pt1 | contig 11166 bp, 6 predicted proteins | sample SalMarWE160310MG_FD_202154 | JGI IMG/M metagenome (GOLD analysis project Ga0307423, IMG submission 202154) | Salt marsh sediment microbial communities from the Plum Island Ecosystem LTER, Massachusetts, United States - WE1603-10 | ecosystem: Environmental > Aquatic > Marine > Intertidal zone >...
GGGCTGATGTATGAGTGAGAAACCAACAGTAGATGAATACCTGCAGAATATTCAGGAAGGTCAATTCAAGGCTTACAAGTGTGTTGACTGTGGAACGATCATTGCTCCTCCATCCGGCTCATGCTACAGTTGTGGCAGCAGTAAGATGGAATGGACTGAAGTAAGTGGAAAGGGTAAGCTTGTATCCTTTACAGTCATACATATTGCTCCTGACGAGTTTGCGGAGGAAACTCCTTATTACATAGCTATAGTTGAATTGGAAGAAGGAACGAGAGTCAGTGCAAGACTCCTGGGGTATGATCCTCTCAAACCTGAAGAAGTAAGATTAGGTATTGCTGTTAAAATGGAATACGAGACCATTGAGTCCGGTAAGAAATACTTGGCTTTCAGACCTGTTTAATTTTAAAATGAGGACTACTGAAGTAGTTCTCATCCCTTCTTTCTTGTCGCAACCTCTATAATCTCTCCAGTATGACTACTAATAAGAGGTAGATCTGATTGGTAGAGAAAAAATTCTCAGAGTTGCTTCGAGTTCATCCAAAACCAAATGAGATGACTTTTACGGAGCATAGTCGCGGATTAACAGCTGAGTTCGATCAAGCATTACTGACAAAATATCTTCCTGTAACTTCAGGAGTCCAGAATGGTGATAGATCCCTTGTTGAGACCTTTGGTGTTGTGATTCCAGATTCCACGCGTCAAGCACTATTGGATACTGAATTCATTGGAGTTCATGGACGTGTTGTACGGTCTACCAAAACTCCCGATCTTATCTGCCTTCAATATCTGTACGTCTGGGACTATCAAGCAGTTCCAGCGCATGAGGGTGACTTTGAACCAATTTACGTTTACCTTGATAAGAAAAGGAAATTCGCGATATACGATTTAGTTCATTATTGTTCTCGGCGACTTGACTTTGAACTACCTCTCTCAGGAAAACTTGGTCTCCGAACGATTCCTGGCTGGCACTCTTTCCTACCTGCAATCATCTCTGAATCTTCGCAAGATAAAAACCTCGAGATAAAGCCATTATCTGATCAACACTTGCGTACGTGGTGGTCTATTCCTGAGGAAGCCCCTCGATTGAAAATCGTAGGGCATCTGAAAGATCCATTCCAACTAGAAGCCCCTGGCCATTTTGCTGATGCTCCTGATGAAAATGCTCGAACTATGTGCTGCACTTTTTTGGAGATAGAAAAGGCTCTAGCAGAATTCGAGGATCCAAAAGTAGCAATTATTGAAGGAATGAAACGCGCATTTGGAAGGTGTGTTGGGATTTTAGCTTTGTATCGACTCGGTGCATTCATACAGCTTCTTGGTGAAATGAATGATATAGGAATGATTAACGCTCCAATTTCATCCGCTGGTATCAATATTATTGCGGTTGGCAATATGTTGAAAGAAGGAGTTGTATCAGTAACTAAAGCTGGTCAAGATTTTTTCGATAAATTGTATCGCTCGGAAAAAAGTGAAGAATAAGCGACCTATTCAGGATTCAAACCATAATCCGTTCCGACTCTAATAGCGATTCTTCTCAAATCTATCTTCTGGTTCTTTGGGTATCATTTTCTTCCAGTCAATACGAACAAGCATATAGAGCCCCAGTACTAACAGTAAGAGAGCTAGGACCTCAATAGATCTTGACGCGATACTTGCTGGATTTCCAATAAGAAACTCGAAGAATCCTAGACTAAACCTTCCTGCCCAGGCAACCATTATCATGAACATCGATTTACCTATGAATTGTGGAATTGCCACTTTCCACCACGGATATTTTGCTGCTCCAAGAGGTACGATGAGAAAATCATCTGGAATTGGAGTAATCGCAAGAACCCATACGATAAATGGAGTTGCTTTCGGACGTGATTCAATGTAATCACTAAACGCGTTTCTTTGGATTTCATCAATTAACTGGCTACCGCCGTATCCAAGTAGCCAACCAGTCATTTCTCCCAAAGTAGCACCAAGTCCAGAAATGATTCCCACAAGCCACGGATTGAAAAGGAATAGTCCTGTGTTATTATCAGTAAAACCTCCAAGGAAGAAAGTCACCATCATGTATGGAATTGGAAAAAGAAATGAAGCATTACCAAGAAACGATACAATAAATGGTCCGAAATATCCTAGCACCTTCGATATCTCTAATAGCCAATTATACGCTAAGATGATGGGGCTCGCAAAATCAGGTATTGTGATTGAAAGGACAAAATAGACTGCGAGTGCTGCTAATGATATAATCAACAGTTTATCCGATTTTCGCATTGTCTTCCTTTCCAATCTGTCGTCACTAGTATGGTAGTTATGAACGTTCCTTTGGCGAATGCTGGTAACTTTAAGAGGCATGCTGACAACCCCATTCTGGGTTCTAATTAATGAGGTTCGATTTACGATATGGTGCCGGTTCACTTCCACTTGATATTTCTAGGAGGATACCGTTTGAAACATTATTACCCATATCCGTAGAAGATAGCATTGATACTGAACGTACAATCATGAACGCTCTTGAGAACCCTATAGATTCATCTTCCTTTTCGCGAATCATTTCTCAAGTAGATTCTATCTGCATTGTTGTTAATGGTGGGCAAGATATTGAACTTGTTTCTACTCTCCTGAATACTGTACTGGAAAGTCTTCATGCATCAATGTCTGGACCTAGTAATATTTCAATAATTTATCCTATGGGTTTCATTGATTCTACATCCCGAGATAAAACTTCCAAAATAATCAAACTTTATGATCAAGGTTACTACCAACAAATTCTCCATGACCCACGAATGAGCGAAGATCTATGTTTTGTGGGTGAAACACCAACTCATTGCACACCAGTCTATGTTAACAAGGCATTCATGGATGCTGAAGTTAAGATTGGAATTGGAACGATACGGTCAGATGTATTTGTAGGTGCTACCGGTGGGCGGATGTCAGTTATACCGTATTCGAGTGGAATCAAATCAATATCCCATAATTATAAATTACAAGCGACTAACTCAAACAATCCTTTTGATACTGGTAGTGCAGCATGTATCGACTTGGAAGAAGCATCTAGATTAGCATGTCTTGATTTTATCATAAATGCGATTCCTGATTGGAAGGATAATCTCAGAGGTATAATCGCCGGGAATCCATATACTGCATGGTATAATGGAGTAGCAATGGCAAAGAGCATGACTGAAACTTACTTCAGTCACAAAGCGGATATAGCATTTGTAAGTGCAGGTGGTTCTTCCAATGATCGAACATTGTACGATGCAGTTGATTCTCTTCATGCAGGTAAAGAAGCAACAGAACATGGTGGTGTAATTGTTCTTATTGCTGAGTGCGTTGAAGGAGCTGGCCCTGATGGCTTCGTTAGAGGCGTATCAGAATGCAATTCGCAAGAAGAGATATCCCTCTTGGCTGAAACTGGATTTGAGATTGGAATGGAAAAAGCTCGATTCTTTGTGGATATACTTAGTTCGCGAAAAGTCATAATCTGTAGTCGTTTAAGAGAATCATTGATTGCAGAGAGATTCAGGAGTACAGCTGTGAAGGACCCTCAAGAAGGCTATGAAGTAGCAAAGACTTCTATGGTGTCCAATCCAAGAATTGCCGTGATACCACAGGGAAACGGAACTCTGCCGATTATGAAAAACAGTTAATGATATCATTTTCTGTCAAAGAGTGCATCTACTGCATCAATTGCTCCCTTTGTTTCTGCTTTCGTGAATTGTCCTGCTTTTGCTATTTGAATTATCACCATCGCTTTATCTTCGACTGGTTGCATTTCCCAGGACATGTCAACTCCCGGTTGTTCTGCGATGAACTGACTCAACATCTCCAACCATTCTACTTTGACATCATCAATACTGACATAGAGGAACTCGATGAGTGGGACAGATATTTCAACCCTCAGAATGCGATTGTCAACAATTATATAATTTTCAATGTCCCATGGCATAGTTATTCCTCAAGATTCAACAATTCTGTCTGCTAGATAAGTGTTCTTGCCTTCAAGATTGATTTCAGTCTATTCATTTTCGTCTTTTTCTTTCTCTTTGGTAAGAAGCGATTCGACATCCTGAACGAACTCTTCGATAGGGTCGAGTTTTTTCTCCTTCTTTTCGGGTTCTTCACTCTTCAAAGATTCAACTTCTTCGACAGAGTCAGATTCAGTTGGTTCCTCTTCAGGTTCTGGTTTATGTGAAGTTTCTTCTACAGATTTCTCCGTTTCATCTATTGTGGGTTCATCTTCCTTCGGGAGTTCTAACCGAGTAACCACATCAAACTCCTCGTTAGCAAGTCCCATTCCCTGACGCTGCAGGATAGTCTGAATGCCGATCGGGGTGATTATTCCTCTATCTTGAAGTGCAAGAAGTCTATCTAGAACCGCAGCCTCACTGATCTCGAGCATCTCTGCTAATGGTGCCAGTAGGTCTTTGAAATAGAATTCACTTCTATCATCACGAACCGCGGAAATGTAATCCAATATTTTTGCATCTGCCTTTGCTACCTTTTGAGTTGGCCCAAATTTGTGTGCAAAAAGCCAAGAATAATTGAATGCTGAGGTGAGTGTGGACACAACCCATTCTGGATCGAAACAATCTATTAATCCATTCCACTCGGTCAGATCCTGATCATATTGATTCTCGAATAGATCCACAAAGAACTGCAATCGGTCTTTGAGTAATGGAGTCATCTCACCCTCAAGGATGAGGATTCCAATGATGAATTCGCCACTGAAGCTATTGAGTCTGAGTCCTTGATATTGAATCTCTTCCAAAGTTCCCCTTACGCCGTCTCCCTTGATTTCTCCATAGACACTGGTGATTGCGGCTATAAATCCACTAATGAGGTCCGGCTGAATTCTCTCTTCTGTGAAGGGATGGTAGAAAACGCAGGTTCCTCTGTCTAGATACACTGCCATGAAATGACGAAGTGTTTCTAAGTCTCTGAACATCTGGAGTTGATTCTCAAGTGATGCTCGAGCTGCACGTTTCTTAGGTTTGACTCGTTTATTGTATGCTGCTACAACAATTCCGAGGAGTATTATTGATATTGCAAGCATTCTTCCGAAATCATCCATTATGAAGAATGCCAATATTGCAAATAGTGGATTTACACCAACTTCAACATTTTTAGCAAGAGATGTATTCCAAATCTCCCGACTTCCTCTGTACTCTGCCACAATAGAAATACTCTGGATATTACCTGATGGTATTTCAAAACTCAATGTAGCAATACCCTCGGTGTTGGTTGTATCAAATTGTGAGGCAGCATTTCTAACCTCTATGGTACCATTCGTATAGTTGATTGTGATAATGAAGTAGATATTTTCGTTTGGAACCCCTTCATCTGTATCATTGTACCTTAAAGTAGCTGTGACTGAAAGTATCTGTCCTTCCGCACTTGGTTCTCCTTCAGTAGTTAAGGATAGATAGACTGCACGCTTAGCTAGAATGGTGAGATCTGGCGATGCTGTTGCTTCGTTACAGAATTGCGCGTTTGCGACTACAGAAATTGGGTAGTCTCCTGGAACAAAATCAAGTACTATTTCACGAACGTACTCACTATTATCGTAAACGAGTATGTATTCAACACCGTTGATCGTTACAGTGACGGTAGCATTTGTGATTGGTGTACTGTAGAATGTATCGGTATAAATGGCTGTTATGGTTAGATTCCACTGCTCATATTCTGAGGCGACATAGTCGACATCGATACTGGTTGTTGCACGTACTGTGAGATTGAGGAACGTTGATGTTATGGTATATCCATATTCAGCAATTGTCACGTTGACTACGTGGATTCCCCTTGTTTCCTGTGGGTCAATAAGAATTGAGTAAACACCGTTGCCATTGGGTGTCAGTGGATAGACTGCTGCAAAAACGTTAGCTGTTAGAGTGGCTCCATCGATGAATGTTCCACTTGAATCTCTAACAGTAATTTGCAATAGGATATTAGTATCATAATCAGTTGATGCGGCTGAGTCAGTCCATGAATTGGTAAGTGTCGGAATATCCTCCGTTACGAGAAGGTCTTGAGCATCCTGTACTGGACTATACCCTGTTGCACTTGCTCGAATCGTTACTGTAGTTGTACCGAGATAGTCACTTCCATTAAGAGTGACTTCCCATAGTTCTGAAGTTCCATTGTAGGTTAGATCCACGAGCGGATGACTACCACTGAATGTAGCCCTTACCCAAACTCCATCCCAGGTGTCATCGATTGGAAGTCCACCGTACGTGTAATTTACAGTGATTGTTACTGTTTCAATGTATGTGATATTCCTATCTACAGGATTCCATTCTACAACGAATACAACTCCGGCTTCTGTTGATACAGTAATCTGAATATTGCTTGTCGTTTGAGCTGCGTATCCTGTGATCCATGCACTAACAGTGAGATTTGTGGTTCCTGGAACTGTAGTGAAGTTTGAACCATAGAGCTCAATCCAGTAAACCTGTGATGATGCATCCCAAGTCAAATTGTATGTTTGCGCATCAAATGTTACATTGACCCATGCACCCGGAATTCGATTGTTATTCAAGTCTTGATAAGTAGCGGTTAGATTTGTTTTCTCAAGATAGGTGATATCATTCCCTAGTGACCAGCTCCAATTGAGTGCCAGTGTTTCAATCGTTAGGTCGACGTTAATTGTCAGGCTCTGGTTCTCAAGTGCAAATCCTTCAGCATAGACAGTAAGGGGGTAAATTCCACTTGACATGCCTGTTGTGTCGACAGACCACGTCCATCTTCCATCACTTGGATTATTCATTGTTTGATTAACATATATTCCACCAAAGGAGAATGTTACATCTGCAGGAGGATTATTGAGACCGCTCGCTGGCCATATTGAATTGAAATCTACACCTATATCGAATGAATTCTCAGTGTAAGCGGTGATACTGTAAGCATCAGGAACAAGAGTTGTCGAATGGAAGACAAAGACATCTTGAGTTATGTACCCTACTTCTAATCCACCTACACTTACCCAGAATACTTCTATCGAATGCGTGGCATTCCCTGTTGTTGTTGCACTAATATTCCATTGGAATCCAGCGACTCCACTACTTGCTGGAATCTCAGTAGGTGAAAAGATGATATTTGAAGATTGGCTGATTGATAGATTTGTTGTACCACCGGTTATGGGATTACTATCGCCATCTTGAATTGCAGCATCAATATCCATAGTAGCATTATTCCGAACCTTGTATGATATTGGGGTGCTATTTGCTGAATCGGTTAAAGCAAGGCTCACAGCGTAGTTTGGAGCTATTGAAGTAAGTGTCCAAGTTCCATCAGATAAACCACTACAATAAACAATCGATCCTAATTCGGATTGAGACCCACTAGGAGTAATTCCTAGATACAATCCTGTTGTGTTCCAATCAAGAGGTACCCCTGTAATATTCATGAATTTCCCTGTGACATCTGGTGTAACTGGAAATGTCAAATCATTGGTCACATTCCAATTTATAGGTGAAGCTGATGTGTCAAATCCCCATATTGTAGATGATGTTACTGTTTTTTTATACCAGAGTGTCATATCATAATCGACATAAACTGACTGATTTGTTTCAAGTGAAATTGTCGTTAGATTGTTTGTTGCTGACGTGAATGTCCATGAAAGACTAGTCTGAAAAGACCCATTTGCTTGTAGACCTAGTGATTGAGATGTAAAATATTTCAAAGCAGAGTTCGATGTTCTATTCCATGGAATATACGTGTAGTTCAATAAAGCTTCTACATTTCTTGGATCCCATGATGAACTACCATGTTGGAATGATGGGAACTTTCCTGCGCTATTCTCCGAATACCAATAGATTTCTGGGTAGCGAGAAGGAACTCCTCCTTCGTATAAAGTTGAACCGTTAATCATTGCCCAATATATTGTGTTAGCATCTAGTGCTGCATTTTCACCAGAAATGACATCCCATCTCAGAACGTCATCAGGACCAGAAATATTCATGGGAGTTGTGAGTGGTACCGACGGAGTCATATCTGTAAGATCAGAATCACTCGCAACAACAAATGATGCATTCCCTCTTAATGATGGATCATAATCTACTGTGCTGTAGTAGATTGAGTAATTCGATAGTATTCCATTATGTGATTGATTGTAAAATCCTTGTGCAAGTTGTGAGAAGAAAGTCGTAATTACTTCGACATATAAAATGGAGAAAGCACTGCTTTGGCTAGTGACGCCTACAACCTCTCTCTCTGGGGCTGCTTCAACATTACTTGCTATAACATCAACTTGGTATAGCTGCCATCCAGAGATTTGATATGAATTCAAGTTGATTTGACCTGCATGTACACCTGTATTACTATAGGAATTTAGGATACTGACTTGCTCCGCAGATACCGATTTAGAGAAAAATACGTCTGTATCCAATGTGTTTCCATTACCACCTGCTTCAGAATTCAGAAATGAATTGCTCGGATTTGATTCTGATTTATCTGCAACTTCTCCTGAATTGGAATTAACTAATGTCTGAATAGGAAAGCTCATCACTAGTAACAAAATGATGAGAAGAATCATGGTCTTTCTCATAGGTCAACCTCATTTCAATGTGGCAATGTTATATCAACTGAATAGTGTCAAACACTGATTTTCATTTTAATCAAAGGTTATTACATCTTGATGGTACGAACTAACCATTGATCTTTTATAATTAGTATTTGTTTTGCTAATTTTACTTGATGATTATATTAAGCTATCCTGAATTAGCCCTTCTACCATCTTAGGTTTATTAGGACCTCTTATTCTTCTAAATCCGTCATTTTAAATTTTATCAACTTCTTTACTCCATTTCTAACCTCGAAGAATCCTAGATTAGTATCTAGGAGATCCTTTACAATTGCCCCAATTTTGCTTGCTGACGGACCTAACCGTCTTGAGAGTTCTGCTCGAGTAATGCCATCTTCACTGTTCTTTATTTCATCTATCACCTTTTGGAGCATTCCGGTCGCAGACGTAGCTGGAGGGGTAACTGGTGGACTTGGAGTCATAGAAACTGGTGAAGATGCAGTTCCACCGCCTCTTCTCCTTCTTCTGAAAGCTAAAGCTAGGACTGGTACACCGATACCACCAGTTACGATGCCTATCATTAGTAGATCTGCTCCTATTGGTGGACCTATTCCTGTTGAAGCAGGAGTCACGTCAATATATGCAATAGAAGTTTCAACTGCCCACTCTGATATTGATCCTTGGAAACTTGCGCTGACTTCAAGTTCTGATACGGCTACGGGTATATCGAGCGTAAGCATGAAGCGACCTTCAATGTTAGAGGTGCCGCTTTCCACTAATGTCTGCGGTTCTCCTTCAATGAAGTGCATCACAATGGTGACTGTAACATATATTCCTGCGACGGGTAGACTGTCTTCTGTGACAGATATTGAAACATTAGCATCCTCTCCTGCTTGAACATCATCTGAAACAGTGATTGAAAGTAGGTATTCCCTTTTTGCTAGAACCTCCAATTCCGCAATCGTATTGATAGAGAAACAGTCATCTGCTTGTGCATGCAAATGTAGAGTGTAAATGCCTGGGTCTATACTAAGTGGTATTCTAAACCTCAATCTGTAAGCGCTAATTCCACTAACGTACGTTGCAACATATTCTGCACCTTCTAAATCGACGATCAAAGATGCCCAGGCAATAGGTGTGGAGTCCATAGAATTTATGAACTGAAATTCAATGGTTATTGTTTCGTTTTCATATTGGGAGAAACTCGACTCAAAGATCAGCTCAGTAGATATTGATTTTACTTCGATATCAACAGAGCTAGTACTATTTTCGAATCCTAATCTTCCCAGTGTGAGCAGGAACGTATAGTTGCCAATATGGAAGTCACTTCCACCAATTGTTACGACATACGTATAGTTAGGTAACATATTGACGCTAAAGAATTCGCTCCACTCGTACTTAAAGTCCGTGGCATTAATCGGAGAAGCTGTTCTGTCATCAATATATGTGAATTTGAATGAACCGGTTTGACGAGCATACATTACAAAATCTGCATCTGTACTGACTGAAGTCGGGATTTGGAGTACTGTAATTTCTAGAGTATCCGATTGAGGTTCGTACCCATAAGCTGCAACTGTAATTATGATGGTGTGAATTCCAACACTCAGTTCTGTTCCATTTAGGATAGCACTCCAGTGGTCACCATTCAAAATTGTGGTCTGTTCATCGCTGTTCAACGTAATTGATATTCCTGCACCTGGAACTGAACTAAGATTTAATAATTGGTAATAGATATCAACAGTTGTTGACTCATCAAAGTAGAAGGTATCTCCCGAATCAAGTATATTGATTGATGTCTGTGCTTGCACTACGGTAAGGATATCAGTGAAGTTCCTATTAGCATATCCTGTTTTGTTTGCTGTAACAGTTACATTCCAAGTACCTAAGTCAATAGTTGCGGCATTGATACTAAAATGCCACATTTCATCAATTGGACTATAGATTAAATCGTATAATGTGCCATTAATGTATAGCAGAATCGTTGCATTTTCAATAGGCCTGTAATCTGCAGTATATACAACAGAAAGATTCACTGTATCAATGTATGTTGGAGTCATATCTCCTGGTTCCCAAATTGTACGGAATGAATTGGCTGCAAGCGTAATGTTAATTCCTGCTGTCACAAAGGTCCTTAACTCATATCCATAAAGCCATGCACTAATGTATGCATCATAGATTCCTGTATCAAGATCACTTCCCGGAATTGATACTCTCCACACACCTGCTGAATATACAAGATTGTATAGTCTTCCTTCAATAGTAACATTGACAGTAGCAGTGATTGGAACATCTCCTCCAGCATAGGAATAATCTACTGTAAGGTTTAGTAAATCAGTGTATTCAATTGTCAGATTCGATGGAGTCCAAATAATGACGGAAGATATCGTCGAAACTTCGTTTACGATTAGTGTTTCATTCGATTCTGCATAGTTGTACCCATATGCTTGTGCTCTGATCACCACACTATGCGACCCTAAATCGAGGTATTCTCCATCAAAAGCAATAATCCAATAATCCCCACTAGGTGTGAGGTTCAAAGTGGAAATACCATCTATTGTAATATTTGCCCAAACTAATCCGACTGGTATCGAATCACCTGTTCCTGAATAGATATAATCAGCGGAGAGTGTGATTTGACCCAAATAATCAATTATTGT
>Ga0307423_1002173_pt1 | contig 11165 bp, 11 predicted proteins | sample SalMarWE160310MG_FD_202154 | JGI IMG/M metagenome (GOLD analysis project Ga0307423, IMG submission 202154) | Salt marsh sediment microbial communities from the Plum Island Ecosystem LTER, Massachusetts, United States - WE1603-10 | ecosystem: Environmental > Aquatic > Marine > Intertidal zone >...
CGCATAGCTTCTATTACAGGGCCAAAAACAGAATTAGCTAATCGATACCGTCCAATTATTATCCCAATGGGAACTGCTGTTGCAATTGCTAGTGAAAATCCGAGGACTACTCTGAAAAGACTAGCAAGAATATGAGTACTAAGTAAATTACCTTCACTATCACCTACCAAAGCTAGACGTATAAAAGATTCAATCACGTCAGCCAGGGATATTCTTGCAAGTGTTGATATCATCTGCCAGATAATAATCAGAATAATTATGGGGAGGATTATTTTCAAGATAATCCTGTGTAGAAAGTCATCTTGGTTGAGTTTCTTGGAAGATTGAGGAGTAACTTTAATTTGCTCCTCTATTTCTGCTCCAGACATCCTTCTCATCATCACAAGGGATATGTCTTACTTTTCTGTCTGTCGATTCGCAACTACAGAATCATAGACTATCAACGAAGGTAGTGTTAATGAAACCATCAAGAAAAGCTGCGGGATCAGCAGGTATCTTGCCAGGAATCAACTGATTCTCTTGAATCAAGAAATCAAGATATCTTTCAAGACCAGTTCTATTCAGATTGTAATCATAGATGATGTTATTGAATGCTGTTGTGACTGGAGTTTCATCCATCTCTAGCCAATTGACAGCAATGGCTATGGCTGCAGCTGGATTGGCTACAATCCATTCTTCAGCTTCAACATGAATATCTGTGACTTTTTGAGCGATATCTGGATGCTCAGCAAGAAAGCTGTTTTCTGAGGCTAAAACACAACATGGATGCCTTGGCCATATTTCACCAGATTGTATCAAAGGAACTGTAATATTGTCATATTCTGATTTTGCGTTGAAAGGTTCCCAAGCAATAAAAGCAGGTGAACTCGCTGTCAAAGAATTAGCCATAAGAGAGGGTGAAGTTGTATATGCGGTTATGTCAGCATATGAAAGCCCAGATTGATTCAACGCAAGTCGCAACAGGAAGTTTTGAACTGTCGATGGCCCAGGTTGGTATACTCCTTTTCCTGCTAGGTCTGCAACACTGGTGACATGCCCTGCATCATACTCTGATTTCAAGACCATGATTGCAGAACCTTCCAAGTTTACTGACGCTAAGAGGGTTACAAGAATGTCCTGGTTGATTCGTTTCAGCATTGCAGGAGCAGCTCCTAAATACCCCATATCTATCTGACCTGCCAGGAATCCATCCATTTCAAGTGCACCATTTCCATATTCAACAAGGTCAACATTAATGCCTTCTCGCTCAAACAGACCATTTACAATAGCTACACGGAGAGCAAGCTGATGGAGATCTTTAGAGAGATAACCAATTCTTACATCAGGAGTAGGAGGTGGACTCCATACAGCAATGAATCCAATTGATGTTACAACAATTAGAATGACTGCGATACCTATTGCTTGATTACGCTCCATGAATTGTATCTCCACTAGAACTCATCTTTATTCAATATATGAGCCTTGAGTTAGGGGCTTCCGTAGCCATCAAGTTGATTAGTCAGACTTGTTCATATTACGTCATGTCACTCAGAGAACGAATACCTGAACAATTAAAGATTGGAGAGGACATCATCTCTATTGCACTTGAAACCGATGTTGAAGTCTTTCCAACCAGCGAGTACGTTCTTCTTGAAATATCACATAAGGCAGGAAGGGTGAACATACCAAAAATTGTGGGAACCCTGCGAAATCTTGTGAAGGAAGAACAAAGAATGGTCGCAATCCGAGGCTTTGGGTTCAAAGGTATCGGTCTTGCAGTCCGAGTGGCTCACGAACTCAAACTTGCAGAGAAAAAGTTCACATACTTGATGACTTTCGACACCTTTGATGCATTAGATCCTAAAGACAATAGACCAGTGACTAGCGTACAGATAATAGTACTACCACCAGAGTGAGCTAAAAAAGGTGGGATAATCCCTGACTAATACACCTGAGCACAGTCCAGAGAAAAACAAAATTAGAGTTAGATTATCGAAGATCCAGTTTCCTGAGAATTGCCCTGTATGTATGGAACCTGCAGAAGACCTGGTTTTCATCACAATCATAGAAGGTCATGGATCAGATAGCTACGATTCAAGTTCATGGGTAAAAGGTGATGATAAAACTGCAGCTACTCTTCAATCTGCAAAGAGTGCAATTACATTCCCAGTGCCAACATGCATCGCACACGGAAGTAAGAGTGTAAGAACAATTCGAACACGGCTTGTTTCAGTCGTGGGTTTCTTTGTGCTATTCTATCCGTTAATGTTCTATCTTCTTCAAATCAACACGGCACTGATCTACTCACGATCTCTCATTGAACCTGTACTGGGAGTACTATTCGTTGGATTTCTATTAGTTGCTACAATTATCTATGGGTTGTTTCCAAGAGCTCTGGAGCGTGGACTAAAGTTTGAGAATACAAATAGAATCAAAGATTCTGTTGATGTTGTAATTAAGAATAAAGAATATCGCCAGCTTCTCATAGAAACGAATGGTATATTTGCTGAACCAGTATCTGATGAGTAATTGTTAGTACACCCTCGCTCTATTGGTAAGCTTCAAGAGGATAAAATCACTAAACAAATTATTCCTCAATAAGAAAAACAGGGAGTTTGAATGTGTGAATAAAGATAGACTTGCGTTCAGTCTTCTACTGATCCTTTTTGTAGCAGCACTAGGTTTCAGTAATACTACACAATCACTCTCAATTACTTCAAATCAATCAATCCGTACAATATCTCCAAGTCAAGACGAAATGCCAATAGAGATCGGGAGCAATGCGGAATTATTTGAACAAAGCTCAGCAGGTGTGGGAACGAGAAGTGATCCATATATCATTGAGGGAAAAATGATACGCGGAAGAAATTGCATTTACATTCATGATACTACCTTGTCCTTTATTCTCAGGGATTCTCAATTTACATTCGATCTTACAGGGACCAGTGAAATCGGATCATCGGTTATTCGTTTAGAAAATGTTGAAGATGCAGTGATTGAAAATTGCTATGTCCGTGGCGGAGATATTGCAATTGAATTACGATTAGCAACAAACTGCGTGATTAGGGGTTGTGTATCTTTTGACGCGTACAGAGGAATATTACTCGATTCTTCTAGCAACTGCACGATACTTGAGTGCTCTTGTTCTAATAACAGTGTAGGAACAATGATCGTTAATTCGGATTCCTGTAATATCATAAACAATTCAATCTATTCTAATTATCAACGCGGCGTACGTGTAGAGGTTTTTAGTGAGAATAATACGATTTATGGTAATGCTATTGGATGGAATGCAGTCGAAAATGCTATGGATAGTGGAGAAAACACTATGTTCACTGATGGTATCAGTATAGGTAATGAGTGGTCGGACTATAGTTCGTCAGAAGAGTATTCCATTGTTGGAACAGGAAACTCTACAGATCCGTACGCTACACTCTTGATAGATTCAGATGTACCTGTTGTAATTCAAGAACCGGATTCTATTATAGATATAGAGAGTAACGATGAATCAATATCTTGGATAGCGAATGATAGATTCCCAGAACGCTATCAAATCTATGTAAACAATGAGCTTAAGGAAGATAGTGTCTGGGACGGATCAGACATCACATTTTCTTTGGATTATCTAACCGAGGGAACGTATACTATCGATCTTAATGCGACTGATGGAGCAGGGAATGCAGGAAAAGATGAAGTAGTGGTTTCAGTGATATCATTCGTTCTCGGAGGAATTGGAACAGAGCTTGTGATGTATGCATCTGGAATCACCATGGCTTGTTTCGTTGTCATTATCTTACTTGTTAAAAGATTCACATAGAGAAGATTGTTCCTTTGGAGAAACCATTGCTGTGATGAGAACTCTATTAATAGATGCTTGATGAAAAAGGCGAAATAGACTAAGGTCAGTGCGGATGTAATTGAATAGGAAAGAGTTGAATGAACTTATCATCATAACAGTGCTATCACTGCTCATGTGCAATGTTTCAGTATTCGCAGTGGCTCTGAATACTGATACAATAGAGATTGCACAGACTTACACACCTCATGCAGTTATTCAAATTCATGGAAATACCGAATTTCTGGCTCAAGATGCTATTGAGAATTGGCCGGGAGATGGTTCTCCAGAAAGTCCAATTATTATTTCAGGGTACAGCTTCGCTGCTGCAGAGTGGATGTTTAGAGTAGAAAATTCAGACCTGCATTTCAAATTCGTCGATAATCGGTTGGATGGAATATCAAATCTCTGGTGCGGTATTTCGATAATCAACTCAGCTAACGCAATGATTATTGATAACTATGTTCAACGAACTGCAGCTGGAATCCATGTCGTCACCGTGGAAAATTTCGTTATCCAAGGAAATGAAGTTCTTGACAGTACTTTTGGAGGAATTGTTGTGGAAGATGGTTCTCAAAATGTCTTAGTGAAGAATAATATCGTCCATGACAATGAGGGGTACGGAATTCACATCGGTAATCCATATGGTTCTGATGTAAGTCATAATGTTACGATAACAGGTAATACTGTGCACGACAATAGCCCAAGTGGAATACGCCTTTTAGAGGCAGAGGATTGTAACGTGGATAACAATGAGATTCACGGTAACACGCTCAACGGAATCGTTGTTGAATCAGGCGCTCACAACATTAACTTCAATAATATCACAGATTGCGTTACTGGTATCTTATTGTCAGAAGGTAATTGTACAATCACTCACAATTCAATATCGAATCTTGAGTATGCAATCTCTGTCGGAACAGAGAATAATATAATTTCAGAGAATTACTTGACAAATAATGAGAAGGATGGAATAAGATTCTTCCAATCATATATCACTGGATTTGACGGATCGAATAATCTTGTTACTGGGAATGTCATTGCAAACAACTCTAGATGGGGAATAGAGTTTACAACAGATGCTGATGACAATGTAATTCAAAACAATTACTTCTTCATGAATGGCGGAACATGCCAAGCTACTGATAACGGGATAAACAATTTCATCGATGCGAATTATTGGGATGACTGGACGTCACCAGATGCAAACAATGACAGTATGGTGGATTCTCCATACGCAATGGATGGAAATGCAGAAAATAGTGACCTGCACCCGATGGTCATTCCAGATAGGTCTCTTCCACCATGGTATATTGCACCTTGTAATTGTGAAAACGAAACGACGCCAACAACCACATCATATCCTGTAGATCCCCTGATAGTGATAGTGGGGATTTCGTCAGCAGTGGTAATTCTTGTTGTTCTAGTCTTTGTGAAAAAGAAATAGATTACACTAAGAAGACCATGCCAGTAAATACATAAGTATCTCACAGAGCACCAACGCTTGAATTCACCCTGTAGGTGAGATTGACAATGAGTATGGACTTTGCTAAAGGAATTACTGAATTTCGCTGGCATGGTCGAGGTGGACAAGGTGTTGTGACCTCGAATCAAATGCTAGGTAAAGCCGCTCTAGCAGAGGGTAATTATATCCAAGCGTTCCCCGAGTTTGGGCCTGAGCGAACTGGAGCCCCAGTAAGAGCGTTTTTGAGAATCAGTAAGGAACCCATCCAGATATACGCGCAGGTGTATCATCCGGATGTGGTGGTCTGTATTGACCCCACCTTACTTGACGTTGTAAATCCTGTCGAGGGTCTCAAAGAAAATGGTATCCTAGTGGTCAATAGTCGTGAAGAGCCACAGGTAATCAGGGACAAGTTTGGTTTCACTGGAGGCAAGGTTGTCACAGTTGATGCCAGCACTATAGCAATGGAGGTCATGGGTCGACCATTTACAAACATGCCTACCATGGCTGCAGCAGTCAAAGCCACAGGTGTAGTGGCAGTTGAAACTGTCATTAATGAGGTCCTAGAGAGATACCCTGGAAAGGTTGGAGATTTGAACAAGGTCGCTATTGAGCGAGCTGTCACGGAGGCGAAAATTGGATGAGTGAGAAGTATAATGAAATCCCAATGGCTGGCAACATCATAGAACCAGGTAATTCATTGAAGTATAAGACTGGTGGATGGCGTGCAGAGAAACCCATTCACAATGATGAAACCTGCCTCTGGATAAAGAACGGCACTTGTGGACGTTGTTGGATCTATTGTCCAGATAATGCGGTCATCTTGACAGAGAAAGACGGCAAGTACGCATACGCATACAACTACGATTACTGCAAAGGATGCGGGATTTGTGCAAATGAATGCCCAACAGACAGTATCCATATGGAGCAGGAGTGAGAAACTATGACTGTATCAAAAGATAAGATCAAAATAGAAGGTCTCACTGGAGATGCCGCAATTGCTCACGCACTCAAGCAGGCAGACCTCGATGTCTTAGCAGCATACCCGATCACACCTCAGACTATCATTGTTGAGGATTATCAGAAGTTCGCTGCTGATGGAGAAGTCAACGCAGCAGTGATTCCTGTGGAGTCCGAGCATTCTGCAATGAGCGCCTGTGTTGGTGCGTCAGCAGTCGGAGCCCGAGTCGCTACTGCATCAGCTTCAGCTGGTCTTGCACTCATGTGGGAGGTACTGTATTGCGCAGCTTCAATGAGAATGCCAATCGTCTTCACTGTAGCTAACAGAGCCCTCTCAGCCCCAATCAATATTCACAATGACCACAGTGATGGAATGGGAATGAGAGACAGTGGATTCATTCAACTCTACTGTCAGAGTTCTCAAGAAGCATATGATACAACCCTCATGGCATTCAAGATTGCAGAACATCATGATGTATTGCTACCTATCATGGTAGGAATCGACGGATTCATTGTAAGCCACAATGTTGAACGTGTGGAAATGCTCCCAGACGATGAGGTGAAGAAATTCGTGGGTGTACGAGACCCCGTTCAGCCACTCGATCCTAGTAAACCACTCACTATGGGCCCATTGGCGTTGACGGATTATTACTTTGAATTCAAAGAGCAACAGGACAGAGCTATGCAGAATGTCATCAAAGTCTATAATGAAGTCGAGGCTGATTTCGAGAAACTAACTGGACGCAAGTACAGCCTTTTTGAAACCTACAAAACCGATGACGCGGACATAATCATTGTCGCTATGAGCTCAATGGGAGGTACTGCAAAAGTTGTCGCGGATGTTCTCAGAGAGAAAGGCGAGAAGGTTGGTGTCATTCGACTGAAGATGTTCAGACCATTTCCAACAAAGGAACTCGCAAAAGCCATTGGTAATGCAAAGGCAGTAGCAGTCTTTGAGAAAGCTATGTCCTTTGGCGCAGCCACAAACCCACTAACGCTAGAGGTCAAGACTGCCCTCTATGAAGTAAAATCCCGACCAATGATTGTTAATTTCGTTGTCGGTCTTGGTGGTCGTGATGTTCCACCTATAACTTTCGTAGAAGGAGTCGAAAAGACAAAGGAGTACCTGAAGATAGGGGAAGCTCCATTGTATGAAACACTGGGGGTGCGTAAATAATGGCCACAGACAATAAACCAGCAGTATCAATCAAAGATATGATCAAGAGAGACCCCATTCTGAATTCAGGTCATCGCATGTGCGCCGGTTGCGCTGCGCCGACTGTGATAAAATTAATGGGGATGGCACTGAGAGGACCAACAATTGTGTGTAACAATACAGGATGTCTTGAGGTTGCTACCACTATCTACCCATACACAGCCTGGAACATTCCTTGGATCCATGTGGCATTCGAGAATGCTGCAGCAGTTGCTTCAGGAGTGATTGAGGCAACAAAGGTGATGCACAGTAAGGGACGTTTTGAGCACGAATATGTAGATGTGATTGCACTTGGTGGAGATGGTTCATCATTCGATATTGGATTTGGAGCAATCAGCGGTGCAATGGAAAGAGGCCATGATATGGTGTACATGTGCTATGATAACGGAGCGTATCAGAACACAGGAATCCAAAGATCGGGAGCAACATTCACAGGTCAGGAAACTACAACTTCATGGGCAGGTAGTGTGATTCCTGGAAAACAGCAACGTAAGAAACCACTAGCAGAGATAATTGCAGCACACAAGATTCCCTATGTTGCTACTGTGGAACCTTCGAACTATCGTGACTTCATTACCAAGTTCCGCAAGGCACTGGAGGTTGAGGGGCCTGCATTTGTTCATGCATTCTCCCCATGTCCTAGAGGCTGGAGGTCAGCAACAGGAGAGAGCATTTCACTCTCAAAGCTTGCTGTAGAAACTGGACTACATCCACTCTATGAAGTCATTGATGGCGAAAAGTGGATCATGTCAAGTGCTAGCAAGAACCTGAAGGAACTCAAACCTGTCGATGAATACTTCAAACGGATGGGACAGTTCAAGCATCTCTTCAAACCCGAATGGGCAGACTTCAGAAAGAGCATCCAGGAACAGGTAACTCACGACTGGGAACTCTTGAAGAAGAAATGCGGTGTCGATTAATCTAAGTCTAAGACTGGAGCTTCTGCTCCAGTTTCTTCTTCTTTTTCAATCAAAACTTATAGTGTGGGATAGAGTAATGCTTCCTTCAGTCGAATGATAGTGAAGCTTGTCTTTGTCCGGCCGGTATATTTCAAAGTGGGATACTCTCGCACAAGATAAAATCGAAGAGGATAATGGTATTCCAATCTCAATAGTGCGAATATCGCTTTCAATGTATCTTCATTTTTTTGTAAATCTGATGTGTTAATCTGCGCAGACTGGTGTATAACGGGAATACGTGCATATGCATACACACTCTCTGCAATGCAGAAAAGTGAAAAAGAGAGTAGGGATGGTATACTATATGCCATAGAAATAGCCAAAATTGGTAATCCTGAGGTCATAGCAGCATAAGTACCATATGCAATAATGAGTGATAATATAACAGCCAAAATTGGTAATAGTATCATTCTTCTCTTTTGCCGCAACGTATCTTTTTCAAGTTTAATAATAAAATCTGATGACCAAGAAAAGACGTCAGCAGTACGCTTTACGAATTTTATGAAAGCATTCAGTTTCTTACTCTGCTCATATGACGAGAGAGCTGTTTTCCCATGATAAGGAACAGGTGACTCCAGTTCTTCTGTGTGTGCTATTATTGAATCCAGATACATAACAGCTTCAGAAATAGTTGTGCGAGACAAACCTTTGAATTCATATTTTCTTTTTTCAGTTCGATTCAGAATTAACCCTCTAAATGACAAAACGAAACCAACCAAAATAAGGAGTAGTCCAATATTTTGAATGATACCTGAAATAAATCCAAGAATAACGATTATCATAACACCAATTGTTAGCAGAATCAAGCCAACACCTAATCCTGAAATATAATCAGACTCCTCATGATAGACAGATAGATTTCCTTTATCAAGAAGTCTTTCAAACTCATAGAATTGCATGTTATCTTCCATTTGTATCTCCCTACTAATTCCTACTAGTTCACCATTTAATTTCTATATTGATAAATCTAACTAGAAGTACTTTTGCTGGACAATGAATCTGATTACTTTGTAATGAAAGTCCAACAAAGAATAAACTCAGTTTAAGACTTGAGGTTCATCTCCAGTTTCTACTTCATTTTCTTCGATGGATATATCAGATAGATTTCAAGGCAATATCTGTGCATATGAAGGCGATAATGTACGATCTTAAGATCAGCAAAGCTGTTCGAAAGAAGATGAAATTGGCTACTAAATATACGATGATTAAATATCGGACGGACTGGCCAAAACCAACTATTATCCATCCAAGACAGGTATTGGTACGCTCAATCATTTCGGGAATTTGTGCCTCAGATTTGCATCAAATAGAAGTCAACGTTTCATATGCAGCTAGCATCCTTGCTCAGAAAGAAAATCCGTTTCCACTTGGTCATGAGGTCATAGGGATAGTAGAAGAAATTGGTGATGAAGTGGAACATCTTAGTGTTGGAGACCGAGTGAGTCATTCACCAGTGGCATCTTGTGAGTGCTATGGATTCGATTACTGTGAAAGCTGTAAAGCTGGAAAACCTGAAACATGTCAGGCTATAGCAGGGATCGGTGATGATTCATCTCTAGAAGAGAAATACGGTGGGCGACTGAAGTTTGGTGGATTTGGTAGTGGAGGTTTTAGTGAATACTTCGTTGCTTTTGCAGGGCAGCTTCGAAAGGTGCCTGACAACATTCCAGATGACATAGCTCTCCTTGCTGAACCCCTTTCAGTTGCAATTCATGCCGTAAAACGAAAACTACCTTCGGATGACAATACAGTGATTGTCATAGGTGCAGGAATTATTGGTCTCATGATAGTAAGAGCTATCAGAGGACTAGGTTCAAAATGCAGGATAATTGTCTTGGCACGATATCCGTTCCAAGAGGCGGTAGCAAAACGACTGGGTGCAGACGAGGTGATTTCTGAGAGGAATACAGATACGCTCTATCAGAACATTGCAGATACTACGGAGGGGTATCTTCTCAAACCAGCTATAGGAAAGAAGATTCTCTACGGAGGCGCGGGTCCTGATATAATCTACGATAGTATTGCTTCGGACTCAACACTGGATGATTCATTGCATCTAATTAAAAATAACGGAACAGTAGTGATTGTAGGTATGGACTTCAGTGTGACTAAGAAGACTGACTGGGTATTGGCAGTCTACAAACAAGTGGATATCTTGGGATCGATGATGCATGGACTAGAAATGCACAATGGTGAGTCTATCGATACTTTCGAACTCGCTTTTGAGATGATGAAGAAAAAACCAAGCCTGCTCGAAGGACTTGTAACACATAGGTATGGCATAGATGAATACAAAACTGCGTTCGCTGTAGCGTTTCATAAAGGAAAGCACAGAGCAATCAAGGTAGCATTCGAGTTCGGGATGTGAGAATATAATGATTTTTGATATTGGACGACCGTTAATCATGGCTCATCGTGGAGAGTCCGAAAATACTCCTGAAAATACGATGTTAGCCTTGGAATCCGCGGCATCAATTGGAGTCGATGTATTAGAGTCAGATGTACACCTCACAAAGGATGATGAAATCGTTCTCTTTCATGATGAGGACTTAGAACGAACCACAGGAAAATCTGGAACAATTCGCTCGTACACTCTGGATGAACTACGACATATCGACTTCGGATACACCTTCACTCCAGATGGGGGTGCAACGTTTCCCTTCAGAGGAAAAGGACACAGTATCGTGACACTGCAGGAGGCGTTTGAGAGGTTCCCTGATACAATCTTCAACCTCGACATCAAGGACACCT
>Ga0307423_1002174_pt1 | contig 11163 bp, 8 predicted proteins | sample SalMarWE160310MG_FD_202154 | JGI IMG/M metagenome (GOLD analysis project Ga0307423, IMG submission 202154) | Salt marsh sediment microbial communities from the Plum Island Ecosystem LTER, Massachusetts, United States - WE1603-10 | ecosystem: Environmental > Aquatic > Marine > Intertidal zone >...
TGGGATATAAGTCGTGCCCAAGCTGCCTGGATTGGATTGCCAACAATATCCCGAATACAGGTTACTACGACTGGACAGTGTTCGTTGGCAACACAACCAACACGCAATTTACGATTGAGATCATAGCCTACGAAACCGGCTATGGCTCCACCATCGATTACTCGGATGCACCGTTCACGGTGTTGCCTCCACAATTGAATGCGCCCGTTCTGTTATATCCCATCAATGGCAAAATTGTTGCATCGGTTCGACCCACATTTGACTGGAACGATGTGCCTGAGGCAACGAGTTACATAATTCAAATATCCACTTCCAGTGATTTTTCTGATTTGCTCGATGAAAGCTATCCATCAGATTCAACATACACATCATCTACCAAGATGCCTCGCAAGTCACTAGTCTACTGGCGGGTGCGTGCCCTCGGCCAAATCAATCCCAGCGATTGGACGTCTGATTACTTTAAAATGAAATAAACAATAAACAACGGGGTAATGAGCAACCCGGCAGCACTTTGAGTATTAGTGACTCACGCCATACCGCGTGAGTCACTAATATTTTTCGGGCAAGTGCCAGCGATTTAGCATAGAGGTGAGCCCCTTTACTAAGAGGATGCACAAGGCGCGAGGCGGAAGTAGGATCAAGACCTTCCCCCTCCACATTGGTACGGGAAGGCAAAAATTCAATCCCTGGTCCTGTGTCCCCAAAGAGACACTTTATACACCGATATTAGATGTTGAGAGGGTATAGATGTTTGAGCCAAAGCTAGATTTCAGTGCCTCGGAATCCAGAAAAACGCTTATAGCTAATTACAGCTTATACACTAAAGTGAAAGTTACACCAAAATGAATGATATAGTACCGACTTCATCTACAAATACTTTCGGCACGCTAGATAGAAATTGAGCAGAATGATCCCTATTTTGACGGGACTTGAGTCCCCAGAGTTTTGCTGATGTCGATGATACGGCTGCGAGCAAAGTTAAAGTCGGAGCGGGCATCGTTGTCATTCCACATCATCATCTGCTGGTAAGCAGTCAGGGCATTGGGCAAATCGCCGGAGGCATCATAGGAAACTGCCAGCATCTGGTAGCTGAAAGAACTGGGGGTAAGTTCGGTCATCTTTTTGGCGTAGGGAATGGCGCGTTGAGGATGTTGCAGATTCAGCTCGGCCACGGCCAGAAATTGGTAGCCAGTGGTTTTGTCGATTGTCGAACGCCAAGTCTCGATGACCGGGGCGAGTTGGTCAATGGCGGCTTGCGGGTTGCCTGTCTGGATGTTGTGGTCGGCCTGGGCTAGCAGGTTGTAAATGGCAGGATCAGCGACATCCTCGGTGGCAGTTGGAGCAGCTCCAATCATCTGGTTTAGTTGTGCAGCGCGGATTTGCAGCAGCTGGGTAGCGATAGCTGCCGAAGCCAGGCAGCCCAACGCCATGCCAAGCAGCACGACCAGGATTTTATTAAGCTTGTTGCCCATCTCTAAGGTCTCCCATATACAGCAAGCTGACCATCTGAATCCAGGATCACCAGGCGCAACGAGAAATTGGTCAACTCCAGGCGTGCGCCTGGGCTGCGTAGTGCAATATAGATATCGCCTTCTGGCATGACATAATTGCCAGGATATTTGACCAGGGTCTCTCCCCACTTCGGCTGCAAAGCAGTCCAAGTACCTGTGAATGGGTTCCAGAGTTCGAGGGAGGGAGGCGGAGTGCTTTTATCAGCATTCGTTTCAAGGAAGATCGTCAGGCTCTGGACATCCTTGATGGAAAGCGCCGAAGCGGGTTGGAAGCGCAGCAATTGGCGCTCGCCGAGGGTCAGAATGAGTGGGCCGCTGCCCACCTGCAAATCGACGATGATCCCGATTATATCTGGTGGGATGTAAACGATTGCAGGCACAGTCGCTGTCGCGGTTGCGCTCGCCGTAACGGTAGGAGAGGCTTCCGGCGTAAGCGTTCCCTCGGTAGGCGTGGCGCTCAAGGTGGGGCTAGCCTGCGGTGTGGGGGTCAGGGTGGGCGTGACATAAAGTGTAGGGGTCAGGCTGGGCCGAGCGGTAGGGCGCGGCACAAAGGCAAGGACGGGGGTGACGATGGGAACCGAGACAGGTGGATCAAGCGGAGAAACACTCAGGTCATTCAGTTCCTTTTGCATCCGTTTGCGTAGGATGTTGTAGGTGGGATTCAGGCTGGCTTCTGCGTATTGTAGAGCGTCCAGCGCCTTGGCGCGATTGTCCGCGCCAATCAGTTCCAATCCCATAAGGCCCTGCACATAGCTGTACAAACCACCGTGAAACCAGGTCTGCCCGCTGCCCGCCATCAAGCTGTTGTAGGCTTCATCGCGATTACCCTTCTCATACAGGATCAGTCCACGAAGATAGTAACGTTCCCCATTATATTCGGGCATCTGGATCAGCAGGTTGTCGATGATTTGCAGGGCTTCATCCGGGTAACCTTGCTGGTAAAGAATGCTGGCTTCAAGCATCTTCTGCTCACCGGTAACATCCCCATGATTCATAACTTGGCGCAGGCTGCTGAGTGCCTCGGACAAACGTCCCAGGCATGCATAGGCGCGCACCTGCATGACCTGCACATCTGTATAATGCGACGTGACCGGTTTGGAATCGCTCAGGAAAGCCTGGGAGCGAGCCAGGGCTTCTTCGCACTGGCCGGATTCTTCCAGGGCGCTGATGCTGGTGGCCTCCAGCGGATAGTTAAGCGTGATGCCCAGAGCCGACGCAGCCTTGAGGTTGTCGAGGGCAACGCTATAAAGCGCATTGCGGTTGACGGTCAATTCTTCCAATCCGGCCCAATTCCAGTAGAGAATACCTCGGAGTGCATAGAAATCACCCCTGTTTGGGTGCAGAGCAATGGCGCGGTCGATGTCGGCCACGCCAGCATAAATATTGGAGAGATTTTCGCCGATCTGGCGTTGGTTCTGCAGCAGGATGGAATAACAGGAGGCACGCTCATAGTAGACCTCCGGGTCCTCGGGCACCAGCAAAACCGCCTTGTCCAATAGGGGCATGGCTTCTGCACACTGCCCGGACAATAAGAGCCCGAGGGTTTTCAACATCAATGGCGCGGCCTGATCCAGTCGTTGGCTGTAAGGCTCGGAAGGAATAGGTACGGATGTGGGCGTGACTACCTGGTCGACCCAATGGACATAGAGCGGGGGCATGGGTGGCAGGTTGACTAGATTGTGGGTGATCAGATATTCATCCAGGTTGCCGCGCAATATCAAGAAGCCGAGCGGCAGGGCGACCAGCAGCAGGCTGAGCAGGAAACCAAAGAGCAGGCTTGGCCAGACATGGGTCTTGTTGCGCAGTTCTGCCTGCTGCTTGAGGGCGCGGCGGCGCCGTTCGCGGCGGGACAATGGCAAAGGTGCAGGGGCGGGCGGCGGGATCTCGGGCGCGATTCCCGACTGGAGAGGCGGCGTAAGTATTTCAGACTCCGCGGGCGGGTTGGAAAGTTTATCCAGGGCGCGCCAGGCTTCGGCGTGGTTTGGGTTGAGCGCCAAGACGCGCTGGTAACAGTAGCGACGACGTTCAGGTTCGTTGAGCACATGCCCGAGCCACAGCCAGCCATCCTGCGAGGCCGGGTCAAGCTTGACGGCCCTGGCCAGGCTGGCGCGGGCCAGGTCGCCTTCTCCAGCTTGGGCAGCCCGGATGCCGTTTGTCAGGTTCTCGTCAGTCATAAGCGTTCTCTCATGTGAAGTTCATGGGATAGGAGTGAGGTCGTTCAGACCGGGGAAATCGACGGAGGGGGTGGGTTGCAGGGGCAAGGCGCCCAGCGCGGCGAGTTCATTCAGAATGCGCTCGCGCAGGGGAACGGCATTGGTCATCAGCGAAGCCTCGGCATGCTGCAACCACTGGATGCCGCCAGGCTGGTCGCCAGAGGCCAAGGCTAATTTGGCACGGGCATAGCTGTAGAGACCGTTGCGGTCCCAGGTGTACATCGCCCCCGTATCCAGGTCCTGACTGGCGGCTTGGGGGTCGCCAGCCTCCGCCTGCAGGACGGCGCGCAGGTAATAGCGCCAGCCGGAATAAGCCGGGGTTTGCTGGATGGTCTGGTCAATGACCTGCCGTGCTTCAGCGCTTCGCCCGGCCTGGTAGAGGTAAAGAGCTTTGAGGTAAGCCTTGGTATCCAGTGAACTTCCGTTGAACGTGGATGCATCGATGTTTTGTAAGGCCAAATCCAAGTGACCCAGGCAGGCCTGACCTTTGGATTCGATCATCAAGACACCACCATAGAAATCTTCGTTGGTGGGTGTCTGGTCGGCGACTTCTTTGAGCAGGTCCAGACCATCTTGGCAGCGCCCTGCTTCGATCAAATTTTCGGCTGTTTGGCGCTTGAGAAAGAGTATCTGAGCGAGCGGCTGTTTCAGAGTCAACGCCTTGTAACCCTCTGTGGCGGCCAACCTAAAGAGCAGATCACGGTCGACACGCAAATCTTGTGAATAGGCAAAGTCTGTCAGGACTTGGCGGCGCAACAGGATGTAGTCGAGCTTATCCGGCAACAAACGGATGGCCTGCTGTAGATCGCTGGCGGCGGAACGCAGGTCGGAGAGGTAGACATCCTGGGCGTTTTGGCTCTTAGCCAGGATGTAGTAACAAACGGCACGCTCGTAAAAGGCATTGTCGTTTTGTGGAGCAAGCGCAATAACTTGATCCCAAGATTTGATAGCCCCGGGATAATCCTGATTGTTCATTAACTTAATAGCTTGAGCAATGTTTTCGTCTACGGGCTGAGCCGGCCCTGGTGTAATAACTGCACCGTTCGGTCCGATAATGAAACCCGATTCCGAAGTAATAACTGTCCCATCTATCAGAGTAATGGAATGCGGCAGTGCCGTGGGGACTGAACCATCTCCCGGGGATGGCACTGCGGTGATGAGTGTACCATCCGCTAGGAACATACCGCTTTGTGGAGTGGGGCCAGAGAAAACCGGCTGACTGGCTTGATGCCAGGCAAAATACGCAATGGTCACCACAACCAGCAGCAGACCCGCAAGGAGAACCCTGCGTAGTGCAGGGTTCTCCTTGCGGGTGGCTTGAATAATGGGGGGCTTAGCGGTGGGAGCAGATATCGCTTCTGATAGTGCAGGCTGCACAGGCTCTGTCCTGGAGAGACTGATGCGAGCCAGGTCGTTGGAGGGGTTGAGTTCCAACACTCGTTGATAGCAGGCGCGGCGCTGGGCAGGATCATCCTGGAAACAGTGACCTAGCAAAAGCCAAGCTTCTTCGTTGGCAGGTTCAGCCTGCACGGCAGCGGACAAACAATCGCGGGCTTGCTGGAAATCGCCCGCCGCTGCGGCTCGGATGCCCATCAATACACTTGGATCACTCATATTATTCCCACCACCACAGAGAGATTCGAGGGAGATACCACAAAATACGCGTAGCATCTATTTTGTGATGTCATCTGACATTATTAGTTAAATAATATCACTAAAATCTCTAATCGGTTGGTAGTGAGTCCGACAGCGACCCCTATCGCCAGCAGCAGGCCGAGTAGCTCGAATCCCAGCTCGCGGGTCAGCTAGGCGCGTCGATGACCGGCCCTGTAGTGACCGAACTGCTGCCCAAACTGACCATGGCGCATCTGATGGAGCTGATAATTGACCATACACGCTCGTTCTGGGAACATTTCTTTCTATACATCACTTCTTAATGTCTTTCCTAACACGTTTAGAAGTGATGGCGATTATTCTTAGAAGTATTTCCCCTGAATGGTGGTGTCGGTTTTGAGAATCAAAAATCCGCCTGTTTAGCGGATTCTAGTGTGTGCCTCCAAGGGATACACTTCAATTACGGATTGAATTTTGAGAGGCTGTTTATTTCACGTTTATACAACGACTAATTCCCTGCCGGATGAGACTGGTAGGGTAATATACCTTGCAATACCTTCTTTTCAGCCTGTTCAGCAAAATACAGGTCCCAGCGCAATTGTAGATTCATCCAAAATGCAGGCGTGTTGCCAAAATATTTAGCCAGACGCAACGCAGTATTGGGGGTCATCCCGCGCCGTCCATTGACCAGGTCATTGACACGCTGGTAGGGAACATGAATCGCACCTGCCAGCTCACGCTGGGTGAGCTCCATAGGCGTGAGAAATTCCTCAAGTAGCATCTCTCCCGGATGGGTAGGAGTACGATTTGTTGGAATGCGAATCATAGATACCTTCCTGCTAAATTAGTGATAATCAACGATTTCGACTTGATCTGGGCCAGTACTTGTCCACAAAAAACAAATCCGGCATTGGTCATTAATCCGAATACTAAATTGGCCTCGACGAACCCCAGAAAGCTGCTTCAATCTATTCCCGGGCGGTATGCTCAATTCATTGAGCATTTCGACTGAGTCAAGCTGATCCAATTTTCGAACAGCTACCTGCCAAAGGGTATTTGGGCAGGTTTGCCTAGATTCGCGGGAACTGACACCATTGAATATATCTTCAGTCCCTTTGGTTTTGAAGTTCTGAATCACCACTATATAATAGCACGGATACTATATTATAGCAAGAATTACTTATTCAACAAACAAACCAGAAAATAAAGACGCCCTGGATGAGGGCGGTATGTCGGAGACAAATTGAGCTATTGTGCCCCCAAGGGGGTATTGTATATACGGATAATATAAAGGTGAGAGGGTGTTAGACTGTTGATTCGATCTTTGGATCTCAAACCGCCCAAGAGCTTATTCTTGGGCCAGGATGGCTGGATCTCGGCTCTGATTTCTATCACTCTGAAGACATTTGAGCCAGCAGATACCGTACACGTTGTACCAAATCGCCGGGTTTAAGCACTGTTACGGATTCTACGCCGGGTTGAAAATGTCGGATATTGTACGTGGTAAGGTAAACGCATCCTTCGCGCACAGCAGCAGCCAAAATGGGTAGATCCTTGGGGTCAGCGGCCTTCGACAACGCCCTGATTTCTGCCACAGTCGGATCAGAAACCACCTGAAGACAATGACTCACTAACATCTGAAATGCCGGCATTGCCGCCGGCATCTTTTCTTCCAGGTTCCGTTCTACCTCGGTGACGACCTGCTCACTGGCCACCGCTTCGATCAATGTGATTTCTGCCATACGGAGGATCACCAAACTGGCACTATGCTCGTTTGGTGAAGCTGCACCTGCAAAAAGCACATCAGCATCTACGAAGATGCGCGGTTTAGGTGGCTTGTTTGCCATACTTTTTCTTGTTGTACCGTCCGCGTTGTTTGCGAAGATCACTCAAGAGCTCATCAACGCTCAGGCCCGCTTCAAGACGAATCCGTTCGATCTCGTTGGCCAGCTCTGGAACCATTGGCACCATCGGTACAAATACAAAGATGCCGTCAAAATCCACCAGACGGAAGATTTTCCCGTTTTCGATATTATACTTTTCGCGCAGTTCGGCAGGGAGCGTGACCACACCGCGCTCTCGGACTTGGATTGTAAGTTCCATATCTCTCCTTTGTGAGTATATCTGCCAATGCAGAAATACTGCAATTACAGTATATCAGATTCGTATCCAAAAATCAAATTGCAATGATATTGATGAACCTCGTCTGGAAAACAAATACGCCCTGAATGAGGGCGTATATGATAATAAAACACCACCTGGAAAACATGGACCATCTTGTCTTTATGCCCCCAAGGGGGTGGTGTATATACGGATAACACAAAGTCGAGAGGGTCTTTTTTACTGTTCCGAAAGCAAGTCTGGGATTTTCAAAAATACGCTGGTTAGCTTGCTGGATTTTGAACCAGCGCCAGATTCCCTAAAAAATTAATCCAGCCAACAGCACCACGATGACCGGCGGATACCACATCCAGAGGAATGCGAGCGTAACCCGGTTTTGTTCCTGGCGCTGGCATGACTGGTCGGCATACCATGGAGATGCAGCCTATCGGCCGCCCTTCCTCTTTGCAGCGCTTTGTTCCATACATCATCATACAAGGGTTCGTCTCCAACCACATCCATCGGCCGGGGAGTATTTTTCTCCGCCACTTGGGGGTAGGGCTGAACCCTTACCATCCAGCGGGGGATCCTTCCAGATCAGACTTTGATAACCAATATAATCTTCAATCAGTGAGTTTTGCAACTGACATGGAAGAACACCACTGGTCTGGTTTGCAACAGCGTCCAGGTGGTTTTATGAGGCGAAAATCAGGTATGCCCCAACAGCGATGAACGGCAGGAGCAGCATTATCGCTTTCGGTAAGCAGGCATTCTTCAACTTCGAGAAGATGCTGGTTGCTGAATCACTGACTTCGGGGATCCATGGTGTTTGATCTGCATTACTAGCTTCTGGCATCCATTGTTCTTCCTTTTGCTTACCGCCTTCAGCCATCCGTCCTTTTTCCTTTGATTGGCTACCTTGGGCCATCCGTTCATTTCCTTTGGATTTGCCGCCTCCTGCCATTCCTTTTCCTTGATCATTTTTCCGTTTACCACCGGCGTTGTCAGAACCCTGACCTCGACCTTGATTTTGCCCGTGCTGTTGATTTGAGGGTGATTTCTTTCTTGCATTACGGTCTGTTAATTTTTTAGCCATTGTTTCTCCTTTTCTTATTCATTTTCATTTTAAAATAAACACTCCCCGGCCACATCCATCGACCGGGGAGTGTTTTTCTCCGCCACTTGGGGGAGGTGTGGATGGGCGATTACTGATCCTTGCATAAGTTTCTAAACTACGGATAGATGGGGTCCATAACCCGAAAGAATAAACGGATTGGAAAACCGGGCAATTTGACTGCGCAGTGTGGATAAAAAAACAAATACACCCTGGTTCTGGGTGTATTGTATGGAACATATGGATGATATATTACAGTGCCCCCAAGGGAGTATTGTATATAGGGATAATAGAGGTTTGAGAGGGCGGTATATTTTCCAAAAGATTTCACCTGGATGAGAAAGCTGATGCCCAGGCTTCGATCAACTGGACGGCTGCCTTAACCCCATCTTCTTCACGGATCTGTTTACCTATTTCCTCAGCAGCCCGTCGCATAGCCGTGTCGTGCAGCGCTTGATGCAAGGCGGTGGAAAGAGCATCTACATCCAACCTTTTCACAGGGATCGGGATTGGCCCTGCCCCGATATCAGCGACGCGCTTACCCCAGAACGGCTGATCGGCACCATGGGGGATGATGATATTGGGAACCCCCGTACGTAGACCGACTCCTGTGGTTCCTGCGCCGCCGTGGTGAATAATGGCTGTGCAGCGGGGAAACAACCAGTCATGTGGAGCCTCTTCCATATAACAGACATCTTTGGGCATGGATGTGGGTTTCCAACCGCCCCAGCCGGTAAGGATCACCCCGCGTCCTCTGATTTCTTTTATAGCCTCCAGCACCACTTTTCCGATACGCTCGGATTCACGGTGCACCGTACTGCCGAATGAAAAACAGATGGGTGGTTCACCTCTCTCTAGGAATTCGGTCAGTTCCGGTGGCGGGTTGTATCCTGGTTCATCGAGAAAAAAGTAGCCTGGTACAAAAATATTGGATGCAGTCCAATCAACAGGTTTCGGAAGGACCGCTGGGCTGTATGCAAATACCAACGGGGTGGGTAGGCGGCTGCCTGTCAGTCGGAAGGGCCAATACAACTTTTGCGGAAAGTCCTTTGGTGAATCCTTTCGTAGCTTCTCGAATCCGAAGTTTCCACCATGCCAGAATATTTCTTTCGCCATCCAATGCGAGAGAGAGCTGAGCGTTCCCGGAGGGATATTTGCGAAAGCTGGACTGGGGAAAGCCCGGGTCGTGGCAAACATCGGAAACGTCTGGACTGAAATATCGGGAATGTCCATCTCGCACGCAAAACTATGGGCTCCGGTGGTAAAGAGGAACGAGTGAACTAAAAGGTCAGCTCCTTTTACTGCCGTTCGTGCTTGTTGGACTACTTGGGACGCAATGGTAAAAATATGATCTTTCACGGTTTTTACCATACGATAGACATTCACCCCAGCATCGCTCATGGACAAGCTGATATCAGCCGGATTTCCAACCAGTGGGGTAAATGGTACCCCATGCCGCGCTGCCAGATCGGAAAAGCGTTCCGGTCCCGCTAGTCGGATGGTGTGCCCGGCTTTTTTTAATGCAATAGCCAGGGCGAGAAAGGGTTGTGTGTCACCGCGTGTTCCATAAGTGAGAAGGGTGATATGCATGCTTGGTGCATTTCTGGACGGGGTTGATGAAAAGATTAAATCTTTCCTATCCATTGACTATTATATAAGGAAGAGAAGGTTTATGGGCTGAATGGAAATAATAAACACATGTGACATTATTTTTCCTGGTTATCCTGCGGAATGCAAGATTGGGGGGTTCTCTATCGGAATACGAGGCGAAGTAAATATCATAAAGGCAGATGCAGTAAAAAAATAAGACCACATGGAATCATTGCTCCATGTGGTCTATATGTTCCAGTGCCCCCAAGGGGACTCGAACCCCTGTTTTGGCCTTGAGAGGGCCACGTCCTGGGCCGCTAGACGATGGGGGCGTCTGCGTTGCCGGGTAGCGGGCTGATTTTATCAGAGCCCCCCTGAATCGTCAATCAGGAAGACCTGCAGCGCGCCTGGTCCGTGCACGCCAATGGTCAGGGTCATTTCGATGTCGGCCGTGCGGCTGGGTCCACTGACCAGCACCGTCGCCGGGGCTGCCACAACATCGGGCAGCGCCAGCGCCGCCTCCAGGTCGGGCACCAGCGCGGATTTACGCAGCACGGCGAGGTGCAGCCCGGGCAGCAGCGAGGCGCTCAGGGGGCGGCCCGCACCACCGGGGATGAGCAGCGTGCCGGTTTCAGCGATGCCTGCCAGCGCTCCGGTCAGACCGGCCTGGATTTCGGGCGCAGCAGAACCTTCCACAACGACCCCAGCTTCCGTCAAATCGGTCAGGTCCAGGCCCGAAACCTTATCCCAGGCCTGGATGCGCTGGATGCCGCGTTCCTGCAGGAAAGCGAGCAGTTTGGGCGTCAGCTCATCCGGTTTACAGACGGTGACGCTCCCGCCCAATAGCAGCAGCTCCTCGGCGAAGCGCCCAACTAGGTTGGAAATACGGGTTGGGGCCGAGGGCTGGCGCGTTTCCCGGCTCTCATCTCCCACCGATACGACCCGTTTTGCGCCCTTGACGTCCAGTTTATGCCAGCGCTGGCGGAAGGGCCGCACCGCCGGTCGCGGCAGGTCCTTACTC
>Ga0307423_1002175_pt1 | contig 11162 bp, 9 predicted proteins | sample SalMarWE160310MG_FD_202154 | JGI IMG/M metagenome (GOLD analysis project Ga0307423, IMG submission 202154) | Salt marsh sediment microbial communities from the Plum Island Ecosystem LTER, Massachusetts, United States - WE1603-10 | ecosystem: Environmental > Aquatic > Marine > Intertidal zone >...
TTGTATTCCTGCTCGTCTTTCTGCAGCAGGTGACTGGATGCCACATGGCAGAGATTTCGTCTAAGGGCCCTGATTCCCCCCATACTTCCCAGGTTCCCGAAAACAGCCAGGTGATCGGGGTACTGCCCGTTGAAAAGGGAGAGTGCCCTGTCGAGCAGGATATCATTGCTCCCGGCGACAATGAGCAGCCCGTGATACGGGGGGAGAGGGTGCGAAGACCTTGGGAAATTGACCGTCTGATTCTCCAGCCACTGCTCCACCAATTGTCTTGGGAAAAGCCACTTTCCCGTAGCCTTGCTTCCTGGAAGTCCTTTCTCGGCGATCAGGGAATAGACCATCTTTTCATTGATATCCAGGAAACGGGCCACTTCGCGCGTGTTCATCAAGCGTTTTTCTTCCACCGGCCGTCCACCTCACTCCCTGCGGGTTTTTTAGACACCTCAACTTTTTTGTTCTGCACCTTTTAGACTGGTCATTTTTTGTACATTAAGACCCTTTTTATGTCAATATATTTGAAATATATCATATCCGTTTTCCAATTATTACTTATAACGACCAATGATGACACTTTTCATCCCCGCCTTTATGGACAGGGCAGGGTCTTGATCGGGATAAGCTCAAAGGGACAATGCAACGGTCAGGGAGGCAAAAGAGAGGAGAGTGGAGACGACCACTGACGCGGACGCCAATTCCGTATCGCTGTTGAGCTGGGAAGAAAGGACATAGATGGCCGTCGAAGTGGGCAGAGCGAAGAAGATCATGCCTGCCTGAAAAGGCGTACCCGTGACGTGGAACAGCCTGAAAAAACCGTACCCTGCAAGGGGGTAGATTCCCAGCTTGTAAACGGCCCCAATGAGGGACACCCGTAGGTGCCCCTTCAAACCACGGAGGGTGAGTGCGCCGCCGATGGACAGGAGGGCCATCGGGAGGGTGACCAGCGCCGCCAGCCTGAAGGTGTTGTCCAGGAAAACGGGAAACCTATGGACGTATCTCGCGTAGAGGACACCCGCCACGCAGGCGATGATCAGTGGGTTGGAGATGATGGCCCGGATCGTGATGCGGCATCGTTCCGGGAACGAAAACGTCTTCCCGGAAAACCAGATCAGCAGGGAAACGGACAGCACGTTAAGGCAAGAAAAGTATCCCCATTTCAACATGATGCATGGAGTACACCAGGTTTGATCAGACTTTTTTGACTCTCTCGAAAAACCGGTCTTCTATCTTTTCGCGCTTGAAACGGTTCAGGACAACAGGTCTTTGCGTCAACTCCAGCTGAAATCCGTCCCCCTTTCTCTGATAGATATTTCTCAACCACCTCTCGTTATCGGCCGCCGGAAAATCCGCTCTGTAGTGGGCGCCCCGGCTTTCCTCCCTGCAGCGCGCCGAATTTACGACCATTCACTTACGATAATCAGGTTCGTCACATCGATGATGTTGTTCCATTCCATATTGTATTGAGCCTGATATCTGTCTACCACATTGGCGCTATCAATCTTTTCCAGGAGTTCGTCCAGGCGATCCTCGGCCTCTGCCAGTTTGTTGCCGGTACGGACCAGGCCCGCTTTTTCCCACATGAGATCTTCAATCTCATCCCGAATCTCATAGATATTCTCTCCCGAGTCTCTCAAAAAGGGCTTAAGCCAGCGCACTCTCATCTTTTCGGCTTCGGTTTCCTGATAGGGGTGCATATCTTCGGAATGCTGGGGACGCAGCCGCGTCTCCGGCTTGCTGGAGGTCTTCACGTTGGAAACTGTCTGGCCTTAATGCCTAATCTTTTCATCCTGTACTGAAGCGTAGATCTAGGAATCCCCAACAGGCTAGCTGCACCGTCTTTCCCCCCCACCGCCCCACCGCATTGAGACAAGGCCTCTTCAATGTGTTTCCTTTCCATTTCGTCCTTTGTCAAAAATCTACCATTATAACCCTTTTCTGTTGGCTCCAAAGGTTGCAATAGTTTGTTGATATCTCCTTCCGTGATCAAATGCCCTGCGCGTTGAATCATGATTCTTTCCACCAAATTCTCCAATTCCCGAACATTACCCGGCCATTGATACTGACAAAGCGCATCGATGGCCGCAGACGAATAACGTGTTTCGGGCTTTTGGAGTTTTTCCGAAAAGTTGGTTGTGAAGCACCTGACCAAGAGAGGGATATCTCCGATACGATCCCGCAGGGGAGGAATATTCAGTTGTATTGTATTGACACGATAGTAGAGATCCCTACGAAATGTTCTGTCCCGTATCTTTTGCGGCAAGTCCTGGTTAGTGGCTGAAATAACTCTTAAATCAACTGAGATAGGGGCGCTCTCACCCACCCGCTCAAAGGCCTTCTCTTCCAGCACTTGAAGGAGCTTGGCCTGGCTTTGTATAGGCAGGTCGCCTATTTCATCGAGGAATGCGGTGCCACCATCAGCCATCTCAAAACGGCCGATTCTCCGGTTGCTGGCCCCGGTAAATGAACCTTTTGCATGTCCAAAAAGCTCACTCTCGATGAGTGTAGGGACCAGGGCAGCACAATTCACTTTGACAAAAAGATGATCCTTGCGTCTGCTTAAGTTATGTATGTAACGGGCTATATGATCCTTGCCTGTCCCTGTTTCACCGCTGATAAGCACGCTGGTATTCGTATCTGCCACCAGGTCCACATCGCGCAAGAGGTCGACCATGACACCACTGTTATAATAAAATTTTAGATTCAAGCGATCCAGTCTTTCAAGAACATACTGTTTTTCCTTCTCAAGTTTTTCATTAATAAGTCTCAACTTCTCATAAGAAAGCATGTTGTCTATGGCAATGGTAATTTGGACGGATAATTCCTCTATGAATCCACACAACTCGTCCAGGTTTTGAGGACACTCTTTAAAAGAGAAGTGAAGGGACCCAAGAATTTTCTCTCTGGCAATCAAAGGGAAAGCGAGGGTGGATCTCAGTCCCTCTTTCCACATGGATTCGGCTGTGGTTAGTTGATCAGGCTTCGACAGGTCTTTGATGATGACAGGCCTTCTCGATTCAATGACCATATGAGCAACTGACCCCTTGGGTAAAGGCCTGCTGCTTTCACAAGTTATTCCGTCGGGCTTAATCCCTTCAGCCGTTGCAAAATAACTAAGCGAATTGCTTTTGCGGTCATAGAGGTGGATGCTGCAGCGGTCATAGGGAAAGAGCTTCTTGATCTCTGTGGCTAAGGCCTTGAAAAGCCCTTCACGCGTGAATTGACTGAGGATAGTGTTATTTATTCTCAATAAGGACAAATACTTTGTCGATGAACTCCAAGTCATATCTGGTTCCAAAGTCCTCTTTGAGTTAGAGTCGGTTGAAATAGGGAAATACCGATTCAGCAAATCATCTATAGTAGATTTCTTAAAAGGGATCAAGCCAAATATTCGGCACTTGAGCCGAAATTTGGGCGCAGAATTTGGACATGCCAAACCTCTTTGTTTCTAATCAAAATGTTTTATCTATAAATTCATATAATTAGCTCTTATCCAGAGGGCGGCACAAATATTGCTCAGATACTTTTCTTTAGTTATTCCTCTCCACTGCCAGGAAGCGTTTATCAGCGGATATTAGGACAACAACCTGGGAGTTCGTCCCTCTTCTGTCGTTGCACGATGATTTCAGGTATTAGATTTCGGGTTTTCCCGCCGATGGCTGGACGGACATCTGAATTCCGCCTTCCGGCGGTAAAACACTACTGCTGAAATTGATGAACGGATTTGCGGTTCATGTTACCAGTGGGGAAGCGGCTTTGATATGATTCGGAGAGCAGAAACCTTTTCGAACGGGAGGGTCTGATGAAAAAGCATTTGGAGGGTGTAAGGGTTATTGACTTGACGGCGTATCTGTCGGGACCTTTTGTGAGTTTGAATTTGGCCGCTATGGGTGCAGAGGTGATTAAGATTGAACGGCCCAAAATCGGTGATCCATGCAGGTGGAATCCACCATTTGCCGGCCCTCATGGTGTCGGTTACCGCAGTCAGAGTGACATCGATGTGTCTCTGCTATATTTGAAGCGAAATCGCGGCAAAAAGAGCATTTTCCTGAACATGAGAAGCGAGGAGGGAAAGAAGATTCTTGAACGCCTGGTGGAAAAGGGAGACGTGGTCGTGGAGAACTTCGCGCCCGGCAGTATGGAACGATTAGGTTTCGATTATGAAAGATTGAAAGAGATCAATCCCCGGATTATCTATTGTTCTATTTCGGGCTATGGGCAAGATGGACCGTATAAGGACCGCACCGCCTTTGACCTAACGATCCAGGGTACCAGTGGCATCATGGGAGTTACCGGTTTTCCCGACGGACCTCCTACACGTTGTGGTGCCTGGGTTGGCGACATGATACCTGCCATGTACGCGCTTTCCGCCATTTTGGCTGCCCTTTATTCCCGTGAAAAAACAGGAACGGGAGAAAGAATAGACATATCCATGCAAGACTGCTGTTTTTCCATGATCATGGATGAAGCACTTGACTTGCATCTTGAGCAGGGTATCCCCATGCGAACAGGAAACAGGAACCCAAGGCTGGCGCCGTGGAACGCCTATCAGGCGAGGGATGGATATGTAATTATATGCGTGGCCAACAATGTGCAATGGGAGGCCTTTGTGGATGCCATCGGAAGAGAAGATCTGAAGGAAGACCCTCGATTTCATAATCAAGAAGGACGTTCCAAAAACTCTGATGTGATAGAAAGAATTGTGCTGGACTGGCTTAAGAATTTAACGGTTGAAAAGGCTCTTAAACGCTTGCGAGAAAAGAGGGTGGCGTGTGATTCCGTGATGGAGATCGAAGATGTTCTTAATGACCCTCAACTGAAATCCAGGGGAATGATCCGGGAGTTGTATCATCCCAAGAGCGGTAAGACCGGCATAAAGACCGCAGGATTTCCCATCCATTTCACCGAGTCTGGTGCCGGACTCACGGATTCAGCCCCTTACCCCGGCCAAGACAACGAAGAGGTTTATAAAGGACTGTTGGGAATTTCGGAAGATGAAATGCTCAGGATGAAGGACGAAGAAATCATTTGAAAGGGGGTGATAAAGAAAGGGTGGACCTGATCGGGAAAAGGTCCAGGGTTCAAGTCGCCAATTTCCACTTAGTATTTCAAAGGAGGAAGTTCATCATGGTGAGAAAAAAGGTAGGTTTGTTGTCTTTATTGGTTACTTTGATTTTTGTGGGCGGGATACTCTTACTCCATTCCAACGCGTTGGCCGAAAAACCAATCTTGATTAAATTCAATTATGCAGGGCCCAAATCACCTCCGAGCATGCACCCCCTCAGCCAGGCTATCGGGTATCTTGGCAAAAAGCTGGAAGAAAATTCTAAAGGAAAATTAAAGGTGGAGGTCTATTGGGGAGCCTCCTTATATAAGGACGATCCTACCCAGTATGCAGCGATCAGGTCTAATGTGATCCAGATGGCCGAGGTGAGCGGGGGTAGGCTGGGCGGAGAGATCCCCGAGACCTTCCTGATGGAGTTTCCGTTTATTTTCAGTGACATGAGCCATGTTTACCGCTTTATGGATGGCATTGGAAAAAAGCTATATGAGCCCCTCTATCTCAAGAAAGGGTATAAGCTCATTGGTTTTTGGCCATACGGTTTTCAGAATTTTGTCTGCAGCAAGGGATTTCTTGCCAAACCCGAGGACTTCGTGGGAGTCAAGCTGAGAATCAGACCGTCGAAAATTGTGGCAGCCCAGATGGAAGCATTGGGCGCCAGCGCTCAGCCAATTCCCTACATGGAGACGTACAACGCTCTTCAGCTAAAGACAGTCGACGGGGCCGAGTGCCCTCTTGCCGTCATCCAGGCCGTTAAATGGCACGAGACCGGGGATTTTATCACCATCTCCAGACACAGTCTCCTTTTTGCAGCCATCATCGTCAACCCCAAGTTTTACAATGGCCTGCCCCAGGACCTCAAAAAGGTTTTTGATGACACCTTCGCAGATGCAACAAAATTTGAACACGAAACTCAGGAAAATGTAGAGTACAAGATGCCCTGGATTATGATGTCGGAGAGGCCGGCACTCAAGTTCAAATGGCTGACCGAAAAAGAGAGGGCGGCACTCAAGGAAAAGACCAAGCCGGTCCAGGAAAAGTTCGGAAAGAAAATACCAAAGGCATTTTTTGAGGCCGTTGAGGCCACCCGTACCAAATAGGAATTTTTGGCACTTTCTTCCAGTCAGGTTTCATTGCCTGATTGGAAGAGGTGTCGATGCCGTCCTGTTCAACTATTTACACCCTGGAGGACTCGCGCCGATGCTCTGTTCAGACGGCAGGGCGCAGGTATGCAAAATTCTGTACATGACCGGAAGGCGGGTTAGGTGTAGCTCAAAGATGGAGCCGGCCTTTCCAAGCAGAATCAGGTTATACAATGAAGATTAGCAACATCATTTATTCTTTTGAAAAATGGGCCACCATTGTACTCCTTGCCTTTACGGTGACCCTCAGTTTTATTCAAGTCATCTTGAGGTATTTTTTTAACTCTGGTTTCGCGTGGGTTCCCGAAATCGTCGTATTCTCCTTTATCAGCATGACACTGTTGGGAGCCAGCACAGGTATTAGAAACGGGGTACATATTGGCGTAGATGTTATCGTTAAGCTCTTGCCCCTTAAATTCCAGAAATTCTCCGAAATCTTCACCGATTTATCCGGGGCTGCTCTCTTCCTCTTCATGTCCTATCTCACCTATAAATTCGTTTTGTATTTTCGAGAGATGGGGCAACTTTCCATCATCACCGAAATTCCTATCTGGATGATGATCGCTTATATGCCTGTGGCCTTTCTCTTCATGGCGTTACATTATACTGAACTCCTATTCCAGGCATTTCACAAAGACAAAGAGGATTTCGTATCATTCAAGAAAGAACATATCTAGCAATGCTAACCCTGTGGTTGAAGCTGAAAAAGCAATATGATCGTTTGAGGTAGCCAGACTAGTGGAAAATCCGATTGTTCTCATCACTTCACTCATGTCAATCCTTTTTATTCTCATGTTCTTGGGGGTCCCGATAGCCATTGCCCTGGGCATCTCCACGACCATCAATCTGGTCATCTTCACAGACATGGACCTCCTATTTATCGGTCAGAACATCTATGCGGCCCTTGATAGTTATGCCCTTCTGGCTGTCCCCTTCTTTATCCTTGCCAGCAATATTATGGCGCAGGCAGGCATTGCCAGGCGGCTCCTGGTTTTTTCTGAGGCCCTTACCGCCGGTATCACGGGTGGCCTCGGAATGGCAGGGGTGATGGCCTGTGCGATCTTTGCGGCCATCTCCGGGTCAAGCGTGGCAACGGTCGTCTCCATCGGTACGATCGTCCTTCCGGGTATGGTAGAGGAAGGCTATGACAAAAAATTTGCGACTGCGTTGATCTCCTGTTCAGGCTCTTTAGGCATACTCATTCCGCCCAGCATATTGATGATCATCTTTGGCGTTCTCGCCGATGTTTCCATAGGAAAACTCTTCGCAGCCGGTATGTTTCCCGGAATCATCTTAACGATTTTTCTCATGATTTACGTCCATCTCATCTCACGAAAGAGGAAATACCCCAAATCGCCATATCTTTCTGTAAAGCAAAGATTAAACAAGATCGTCCAAAACGGTTCTGCTTTGATCGTCCCGGTCATGATATTGGGTGGCATTTATGGGGGCGTTGTGACCCCTACCGAGGCAGCCGTCTTGGCCATTTTCATCGGCCTTGCCATGGGGTTTTTCCTGTACAAAGAGTTGAAACTTAAGCATCTTCCGGAGATTTTTTTGCGTTCTGCGGAGATGTCTTCAATGATCCTGATTATACTGGCATTTGCTTATTCGTTTGCTTTTCTGTTATCCTTTTTTAGGGTCCCCGACCTTCTAACACAAATGATGTTTGATTCAGGAATCAACGCCTGGATGTTTCTCCTGCTAATCAATGTTATCCTCTTTTTTGCAGGGGATTTTATGGATCCTGCATCGATCATGCTCATCTTTACCCCGCTTATTGTTTCCCTGGGGGCCGCTTTGGGGATAAACCTCATACACTTAGGCATCGTCGTCGTCATGAACCTCGAGATCGGTTTGATCACACCACCTGTTGGATTTAACCTTTACGTCGGGAGTTCGCTATCACAGCTGTCCCTCTATGAGGTTATGAAGGCGGCTGTTCCCATAATGATCATCATCGGGATTGCCCTCGTCCTGATTACCTATATCCCATGGATAAGTCTCATAGTACCAAAGCTCATTTTCGGATCGGCGTAGCAGATCTCCAACGAGGCGCTCGATCAGGTCCGTTGCTATGACTATCAAAAGCAGGAGAAGAAGATGGACATTCCGAACTCGTCTTAGCTCATCTTCTTTCATCTTAAGTTTGTTCGTAGGACATCTATAATTTGAGATTATTGATATGGAGGATGCATATATGGAGGGAATAGACCAGGAAGATGTCATTCGGATATTGAGGATGTTGGAGGAATCGACCTTTGATGAACTACATTTGGAAATGGATGGACTCAAGCTGGTTGCAAGCAAAAGCAGTAAAAAGGCGGGCCCAGTGGGGGGATTGAACTCCGACGATCATGAATCGACTGAATCGAGGGCTGACGTGGAACCCAATGTTCAGGCAAGAGAAGAAATGCCCGATATCGCGCAACCGTCAGATCTTCAAGAAAACGGTTTTATCGCCATCAAAGCCCCAATGCTTGGTACCTTCTACAGGGCGCCCAAACCCGGCGCGCCGCCATTTGTGGAGGTGGGACAACTGGTATCCGAAGATGATTCGGTTTGCATCATTGAGGTCATGAAACTCTTTAATACGGTCAAGGCAAACGTTCGGGGGCGCATTGCTGAGATCTGCGCAGAAAATGGGCAAATGGTAGAATACCAGCAGACTCTTTTTGTGGTGGAAGAACTCGAGGACGCCGAAACGGGTGAGGAGGAAAACGATTCATGAAGGGCATCTCCCGCGTTTTGGTGGCCAACCGGGGTGAAATTGCTGTTCGTATCATTCGAGCATGCCAGGAGCTCGGGATAGAATCAGTCGTTACGGTCTCTGAGGCGGATAGGGAGAGTCTACCGGCAAAGTTGGCTGACAGAGCCGTTTGCATCGGCCCCCCTCCACCCATGCAGAGTTACTTGAAAGTAGATACCATTATTGCAGCCGCCCTGGGTACTGGTTCGGATGCCATCCATCCCGGATACGGTTTCCTCGCAGAACAGCCTCAGCTTGCCGAGGGCTGTGCGGCGCATGGTCTCATTTTCGTGGGGCCGAAGGCAGATGATATTAAAAAGATGGGAGATAAACTCTACGCACGAAAGCTGGCAGATGAACTCGGGGTTCCAATTATTCCCGGATCAGAGCTTGTATGCCATGTTGGAGAAGCAGCAGATGCAGCGGAAAGGGTAGGATACCCTGTCTTATTGAAAGCGGCCGCGGGTGGCGGTGGAAAGGGAATGAAAATCGTTGAGCAACCCGAGGTTCTGCTGACCGTTTTTGACGAGGCTTCTGTCGAGGCGCTGAGCGCATTCGGGGAGGATAGGTTATACTTAGAGCATTATATCTCAAACGCACGACATATAGAGGTCCAAATCATCGGGGATCGTTTCGGGGATGTCGTACATCTGTTTGAACGCGATTGCTCACTTCAACGTCGCTATCAGAAAATGGTCGAAGAAGCGCCATCTCCGGCAGTGTCCCCTGAGCTGAGAGAGGAAATCTGTAAGGCGTCCGTCAGGATCGTAAAACATATAGGGTATGAAAATGCCGGAACCATTGAATTCATATTGGACCAGGATGAGGCCCGGTTTTACTTTCTTGAGATGAATACGCGAATTCAGGTGGAGCACCCGGTCACCGAGATGATCAGCGGGATTGACCTGGTCAAGGAGCAATTCAGGGTGGCTTCCGGGGATTCCTTAAGTGTATCACAAGAGGAAGTCAAAGTGACAGGTCACGCCATCGAGTGCCGAATAAACGCGGAATCACCAAATGCAGGTTTTTCACCTTCCCCCGGCAGAATCCGTGAATGGAAACCGCCGCAAGGGGAAGGGGTACGGATTGATTCCCACTGTTATCCGAGATATTTCGTTCCCCCATATTATGATTCGCTTCTTGCGAAGCTCATCACTTGGGGAAGAGACCGCGATCAGGCCATTAGATCGATGCAGGGGGCCCTTATGGACTTTACTGTTTCCGGCGTTGACACAACGATACCCTTTCACCGTTTTATTATGAAGAACCCTGACTATCTCAGAGGGAAAGTAAACACAGGTTGGATAGAAAATAACTTGGTTAAGGAGTATAAAGGAAATGAAGGAGATCCGTTTCGTTGATACCACATTGAGAGATGGTCACCAGAGTCTCTGGGCAACACGGATGAGAACGGCCCACATGCTGCCCATTGCCCCCATAATAGACAGGGCAGGGTTTAAGGCTGCCGAATTGATGGGCACGGTCCATTTTGACGCCTGTCTCCGTTATCTGCGTGAAGACCCATGGGAGAGGATAAGACTCCTTGCCGAAGCATTACCTAACACCCCTTTACGTGCCTTGATCAGAAGCAAATCTCTCACCAGTTTCAATATTGTTCCCGATTCCGTGATTAAACTCTGGATAGAGCGTTGCGCAGCCAACGGGATCAGGCATCTTATGATATTTGATGCCTTACACGACTGGAGCAATCTTTCAAAATCGGTGGCAATAGCCAAAGCGGTGGGGATTGAAGTTGTGGTCCCGCTGGTTTACTCCCTCAGTCCTGTCCACACGGATGAATTTTATGCACGTAAAACCGCTGAAATGATCAAGACATTGAATCCGGATTCGGTGATGATAAAAGATTCCATCGGACTCTTGACACCGGAACGGACCAAGACGCTAGTGCCCACGATAAAGGGACAGATTGGAGACCTGCCACTTGAAATGCATTCTCACTGTACAACCGGACTCGCCCCCCTGTGCTGTCTTGATTCGATCGAGTTTGGCGTCGAGATCATTGACACGTGCGTCTCACCTTTGGCGAATGGCCCATCCCACCCATCCATAGAAAACATGATCATGAACCTCCGCAGACTCGGGTATACTCCCAAGGCGGACGAGGAAGCAGTCAAAAAAATGGCCGAGCATTTCATATATGTTGCCAAAAGGGAGGGCAAGCCTATGGGGGCCCCCGTTGAATATGACGCCTTCCAAT
>Ga0307423_1002176_pt1 | contig 11160 bp, 11 predicted proteins | sample SalMarWE160310MG_FD_202154 | JGI IMG/M metagenome (GOLD analysis project Ga0307423, IMG submission 202154) | Salt marsh sediment microbial communities from the Plum Island Ecosystem LTER, Massachusetts, United States - WE1603-10 | ecosystem: Environmental > Aquatic > Marine > Intertidal zone >...
CGGTCTGAATCTGGCGCTTGGTCCGTGCCTGGAAAACCCCAATCAGGTCGTCAACTTCATCAACAACCGCTTTCTGGAAAAAAAACTCAATCAGGGCTGCCTGCTGGGCCACGCGGCCGGAGTGGAGCTTGGCGGCCGGGGGCTGTCCCTGGCCGGGTTTTCGGGCATGGGCAAGTCCACCCTGGCCATGCACTGCATGAGCCGGGGCGCCAACTTCGTCAGCAATGACCGGACCCTCGTCGAGCAAAACGGCCAGGGGCTGGTCATGTACGGCATTCCCAAACAGCCCAGGGTCAACCCCGGCACGCTCCTGCACAACCCTGATCTCTCGGGGGTGATCGAGCCGGAAAAGCGCGAAGAATTCCTCGCCTTGACGACGGACGAGTTGTGGAAGCTGGAACATAAATATGACGCCCTGATCGACGAATGCTACGGGCCGGGCCGGTTCATCCTGCGCGCCCCCATGAGCGGGCTGGTCATCCTCAACTGGCGGCTGGGCGGCGGCGCAATCGTCCCGCGCATGGTTTCTGCGAAAAACAGGCCCGATCTCTTGCCTGCCTTCATGAAGGAAACCGGACTCTTCTATCTGCCCGAAGGGCGGGGAAAGGACGCGGACCGGAGCGCCCAAACCTACGCGAATCTCCTCAGTCAGGTTGATCTCATTGAAATCGCGGGCGGCGTGGATTTCGACCGGGCCGCCGATCTTTGCCTCGAATACCTGGAAACCGGCAAGATCAGCGGAATTTGAGGGACCCGGCCCCCATGCGCATCGCCATAACCAGGGAAACCGACATCCCGGACCCGTTGCGGCTTGCCCGGTACGAGCGCGCTCCCGAGCTTGGGCCGCGCATCCTTTTTTTCAGCGGCGGCAGCGCCTTGCGCGGGACCTGTCGGGAGCTTGTCCGCTATACCCACAATTCCATCCACATCATTACGCCCTTTGATTCCGGCGGCAGCTCGGCCATCATTCGCAAGGCCTTCGCCATGCCCGCCGTGGGCGACATCCGTAATCGGCTCATGTCCCTGGCCGACCAGTCGCTCAAGGGAAATCCCGAGATTTTCGATCTTTTCGCCCACCGTCTTGAAAAGGACCAAAGCCGGAAGGAACTGCGCGAAAGCCTGGACAAGCTGGCGACCGGAAGACATCCGCTCATCCGGCGCGCTCCCGATCCCATGCGCAAAATCCTGCGCAACCATTTCATCCAGTTCCGGGACGCCATGCCCGAAACCTTTGATCTGCGCGGGGCGAGTCTCGGCAACCTCGTCCTGGCCGCAGGCTATCTGGCCAACCGCCGCCAGCTCGACCCGGTTATTTACCTGTTTTCAAAACTGGTGGAGGTCAGAGGGGTGGTTCGCCCGGCGGTGAACAAAAACCTGCATCTCGCCGTCGAACTTGCCGACGGGACGGTCATCGTCGGCCAGCACAAGATCACGGGCAAGGAGTCCGCGCCGCTCGCCTCGCCCATTGGCCGCATCTGGCTGACCGCGTCGCTTGACGATCCCGAACCGGTGGATGTGTCCATCCGCGACAAGATCAGAAAACGCGTGGCCGAGGCCGAACTGATCTGCTTCCCGGTGGGCAGTTTCTATTCGAGCGTTCTGGCCAATCTGCTTCCGGCGGGCATGGGCCGGGCCGTGGCCGCCAACTCCTGCCCCAAGGTTTTCGTTCCCAATACGTCCGCCGACCCCGAAGCCATCGGCCTGGATGTGGCGGGGCAGGTCGCCCGGCTCCTGGAATTGCTCCGCAGGGATGCGTCTGACGCCTTGGCCGCGCCTGACGGGCGTCTTCTCAATTTCGTTCTGGTTGATTCGAAAAACGCCCAATACCCGGGCGGTTTGAATCTGAAAGCCATCCGGAGCCTCGGTCCCGGAGTCGTCGATTGCCGCCTTGTCAGTCCGGAAAGTTTCCCCCTGATTGATTCCGGGCTTCTCGCAAAGGCCCTGGTTTCATTCGTCTAACCCCCTCAAAGGAGCGCGTTAATGGAAAAGACCAAATTGACCGTCACCCAGTCGCTGGAATTTACCGAGGCCACGGCCTATTTGGAAGCTCTTCTGCAAAGCTTCAAAACAGGGACCATCCTCGTCTCGCAGGGAGAGGACTCCTTGGAATTGACCCCCGCTCCGATCGTCGACGTCGAGGTCGAGGCCAAGGTAAAAAAAGGCCGCCAGAAGTTCTCGTTGGAGCTTGAGTGGGAGGAAACCGCCGAACAGCCGCTGGTCATCTCCGGCGCTGCGTCCAAGGCGGTTTCCGCCGAATCCGGCCAGAGCGAACCCGCAAAAGAGGTTGCCGCGGTCCCGGCCGCCAAAGCCGCGCCCAGCCCCGCGCCTGTCGCTGAAAAAGCGAAGCTTGTTGAAACAGGAAAACCCACGAAAGGGAAGACGGAGCAGAAACCCGCGAGCCCGGCCGCCGCAGGGAAAGGGCAGCAGGCCGCAAGCCCGGGGAGCGCCGCCAAAGGGACGAAAGGAAAAAAATGAGGCAAGCTCAACGGGCTGTAAAGCCATGAGCGTTCTTTCGCGACAAAAAAACGGCGGCGGACCTTTGGCCCGCCGCCGTTGTTCATATATCGTCTGATTATCTGACCACAACCACCGGATTCACCACCACAGCCGGGCGCCTGTGGTGAACCACGGGCGGCGGCGCGACAGGCCTGGGGGCGACTACCACAACCGGAGCGGGCGCGACATAAACCGGAGCGGGCGCGACATAAACCGGAGGCGGAGGCGGCGGGGCCGCAGGCGCTCCAACACGAATGCCCACGCCGCCGTTTGGGCCCACCGTTAGTCCGAAGCCCGACGTCTGGAGCGAAACCTGCGCGCCTGAGACCGCAGGCAGGGCCAACACGCAGCACGTCGCCAGAATTACAGTCACAAGAAGTCGATTCATATCAGTCTCCCTGGTTTGAATATTTTGCAACTCTGCTTCGATGCAAATGCTGAGCCAAAACTGGAAACATGCTAATATTTTGAAATGCTTGTGAAAATATTTATTGAGGCGCCGTCGGGCGCGCGTTGCGTTTGAGAAAGTAAAAAATGTTTTGACTGCGTAAAACTCCCCGCCCGCATTGTTTGCCCCGCTTGCGTCCGCGTTTGACCGTCTGGCAATGCGTATTCTGGGAGTCGCTTGACAGCGAATTCCAAACATGAAACCAAATGGTCATACCATTTAGCGCCAAGAACAGCCATTTTGTGTAGTTCAGGGCTACTATCCGCTTAAATCTCAAAAAAAGGTATTACCAATGAATGCGGCCGCGTCACGCCAAAGCCTGTTTTTTCCCGTCTCCATTGGCCGGGCCAGCGAGGAGATCGTGTTGCAGGTTGAGGCCGCCATCATGGCGGGGCGACTTGCTCCTGGAGAGCGTCTGCCCAGCGAACGGGACATGCAGGTCCTGTTCGGAACAGGACGGGGCGTGATCCGGGAAGCCATCAAGACGCTCAAGCAAAAAGGGCTTCTGGAGGTGCGCCAGGGCGTCAAAGGCGGAGCCTACATCCGCGAACTCGAGGTCGCCAACGTGTCCGAGTCGCTGGCGCTCTTTCTCCGGCAACATCCGGTCGAGCCGGAAAAGCTTATTGAATTTCGTGAGAGCGTCGACCGGACCATTACGGAACTGGCTATCGCGCGCGGCTCGCGGGCCGGGAAAGAAGAGCTGCTTCGGGAGGTCTTGCGGCTGGAAGCCATGTTGCTTCAGGACGAACCGGATCTCGCCGAAGCCGGCGAACTGGATCGGGAGTTGAACATCATGCTGGCGCGCCTTGCTGGAAACCCCGTTTTCGAGTGGATCATGCGCGCTCTGCAAATGGGGTTCAGTTCTCAGGATTACGCTTTGTACGAGGATCGGGTCTACCGCGAGAAAGCCGCCGCCAACTGGCGCGATACCGCTTCGGCCATCGCCGATGGCGAGCCGCTTCGGGCCTTGTCCTTCATTGGCTACCACTATGTCCTGCTGCGTCGGCGCCTGGAGGGCAAAAGTGAGGATGCGGTTGAAACAGATGTCCCCTTTTTCCAAGAATCAAACGAATAGCCACGAGAAGAGAGCCTATGAAACATTATGATTACATCATTGTCGGCGGCGGTTCCGCCGGTTCGGTCCTGGCCAACCGCCTGAGCGCCAACCCCAAAAACAAGGTGCTTGTCCTGGAAGCCGGGAGGCCGGACCATAAGGTGGATTTTCGCATCCACATGCCTGCGGCCCTGACCTATCCGCTGACGGGGAAAACCTACAATTGGTGGTATGAATCCGATCCGGAACCGCACATGGGCAACCGCCGCATCTACCAGCCGCGCGGCAAGGTCCTCGGCGGTTCGAGCTGCATCAACGGCATGATCTACATCCGCGGCAACGCCATGGATTACGAGAAATGGTCGCGGGATGACGGCTTGGAAAATTGGTCGTACGCCCATTGCCTGCCCTATTTCAAACGCTTTGAATGCCGCATGGCCGGGGCGGACGAGTATCAGGGCGCGGTCGGGCCGCTTTATCTGACCACGCCCGAATGTGACAATCCGCTTTTCAACGCCTTTTTCCAGGCCGTGCAGCAGGCCGGATATCCCATCACCACGGACGTAAACGGCCGCCAGCAGGAAGGCTTTGGGAAATTCGACCGCACCACCTATCGCGGCCGCCGCTGGAACGCCGCCCGCGCGTATGTGCATCCCGTGAAGAACCGCCGCAACCTGACCGTCAAATGCAAGGCCATGGCCACGCGCATCCTCTTTCAGAAAAAGCGCGCCGTGGGCGTGGAGTTCATCAAATGCGGCAAGACCATGAAGGCCTATGGCGGCGAAATCATCTGTTGCGGCGGGGCGATCAATTCTCCGCAGCTCTTGCAGCTTTCGGGCGTGGGCGCCGGGGCTGATCTGACGGCCCTTGGCATCGACGTGGTCCATGACCTCCCGGGCGTTGGCGAAAACCTTCAGGACCACCTGGAACTCTATGTGCAGTACGCCTGCAAGAAGCCGGTCAGCATGTTCCCGGCGCTCAAATGGTACAACCAGCCCTGGATCGGGGCCCAATGGCTCTTCGGCCGCACAGGCCCCGGCGCCACCAACCATTTCGAGGCGGGCGGCTTTATCCGGGGCAACGACCAGGTGGACTATCCCAACCTGCAGTACCATTTCCTGCCCATCGCCATCCGCTACGACGGCTCCGCGCCCAACGAGGGCCATGGTTACCAGGTGCACGTCGGTCCCATGAATACGGACGTGCGTGGCCGGGTAAAGATCAAATCCGCCGATCCCGGCGAACATCCGAGCATTCTTTTCAACTACCTGTCCACGGAGCAGGAGCGCCGCGAGTGGGTGGAAGCCATCCGCAAGACCCGCGAGATCATGACCCAGCCCGCTTTCGACGAATTCCGGGGCAGGGAACTGGCGCCGGGCGAGGAAGTGGAGACGGACGAACAGATTCTCGACTTCGTGGCCCGCGAGGGCGAATCCGCCTACCACCCGAGCTGCACCTGCGCCATGGGCGAGCACGACATGGCCGTGACCGACCCGGCATTGCGGGTGCGGGGCCTTGAAGGCCTGCGCGTGGTGGACGCCTCGGTCATGCCCTACGTGACCAACGGCAACATCTATGCGCCGGTCATGATGATCGCGGAAAAGGCGGCGGACCTGATTCTCGGCAACGCGCCGCTGCCGCCGGAACATGCGGCCTTTTACCAGCATGAGGACGCGGACAAAGGGGAAACGGCATGATTCAGGGGAAGATGCTCATAGGCGGCCAATGGGTGGGCGCGCAGTCCGGGAAAGAGCGCGAGATCATCAATCCGTATGACGGCGCAGCTATCGCCATGGTCCCGGAAGGGGGGCGCGAGGATGCGGCCGCCGCCATCGCGGCGGCGCGGCAGGCATTTGATAAGGACGGCTGGCCGCAAACGCCCGCTACCGAGCGTGCCCGTCTGCTTTTTACCTTGGCGGGTCTCATCGAGCGGGAGCGCGAAGATTTGGCCAGGCTTGAGAGCCTTGATACCGGGAAGACCATTGAGGAAAGCCGCTGGGATATGGACGATATCGCGGGGATATTCCGCTATTTCGCCGGGCTGGCCGACAAGGACGGCGGCGAGGTCATCGCCTCGCCCATCCCTGAAACCACAAGCGCCCTGGTGCGCGAGCCGGTCGGGGTGTGCGGGCAGATTTCGCCCTGGAACTATCCGCTCCTGCAGGCCTCGTGGAAAATGGCGCCCGCGCTGGCGGCGGGGTGCGCCATCGTCATGAAGCCCAGCGAGATTACGCCGCTCACCACGATCCGGGTCGCGGAATTAGCCGAGGAGGCGGGATTTCCGCCCGGCGTGGTGAACGTCGTCCTCGGCCCCGGAGCTGACGTGGGCGCCGCACTCGCCGAGAGCGATGGCGTGGACCTGATCTCCTTTACCGGCGGCATCGCCACCGGCAAGACCATCATGCGGGCTGCGGCGGGCAACGTGAAAAAAGTGGCCCTGGAACTTGGCGGCAAGAACCCCCACATCATATTCGACGATGCGGACTTCGATCTGGCCGTGGACTCCGCCCTGAACGGCGTGTTTTTCCACGCCGGGCAGATCTGCTCGGCCGGGGCGCGCATCATGGTCCAGGACGGAGTGCACGACCGCTTTGTGGACGCGCTCCGCCGGCGCATGGAACGCATCGTTTTGGGAAACGCCTTTAATGCGAAAACCCAGATGGGGCCGCTCATCTCGGCCGAACATCTGGCCAAGGTGGAAAAGTATGTGGCCATCGGTCAAAAGGAAGGGGCGAAGCTGGTTCTGGGCGGCGTTCGGCCCGCCGATCCGGCTCTGGCAAACGGATTTTTCCTGATGCCCACCCTTTTCACGGCTTGCGAAAACCACATGCGCATCGTGCAGGAGGAGGTTTTCGGACCGGTCATCACCGTGGAGCGCTTTTTTACCGAGGAAGAGGCTGTCGCCCGGGCCAACGACACCATTTACGGTCTTTCGGCTGGCCTTCGGACGCGGGATGCGGACCGCATGGTGCGCGTCTCCAAGGCTCTGCGCTTCGGCACGGTCTGGATCAACGATTTCAACGTCTACTTCGTGCAGGCTCCCTGGGGCGGCTACAAGCAGTCCGGTCTCGGCCGGGAGCTTGGCCGCATGGGCCTGGATGAGTACACGGAGGTCAAACATATTTTTCGGAACCACGCAGCCAAGGCGCTGAATTGGTTTGGCGCCAGGCCGTAATGGTTTCGTTTAATGATTCCGAGAGCGCGCAACCGTCCTTGTGGTCGGTTGCGCTCGCATAACCCCAATCAAGGAGGCGTAATGCTTGTTTGCTTCAAACGGATTGTTCTCGCCCTGATTCTCGTTTCAACGTTTTGTTTCGCCGCGCCCGCGCAGGCCAATCAGAAAATCAAGATCGCAAGCGTAGGCTGGACCGGCGTGACCGCCAAGACCGAGCTGGCCGTGGCCATCTTGAAGAGCCTGGGCTACGACGCGGAGAACGTCATGGTTTCCGTGCCGGTGGCCTACAAGGCCATGGCCTCGGGCGACGCCGACGCCTTTCTCGGCAACTGGATGCCCTCCATGGAGACCATCGCCAACAAATATTTCGAGGACGGCTCGGTGGTCAAATACGTGGCCAACATGCCCGGCGCCAACTATACTCTGGCCGTGCCCACCTATTGCGCCGAGGGCGGACTGAAGGATTTCACGGACATTGAAAAGTTCGGGGACAAGCTCGACTGGAAAATCTACGGCATTGAGGCCGGGAACGACGGCAACGAGATTATCAACGCCATGATCAAGGAAAACAAGTTCGGCCTTGGCAAATTCAAGCTCGTGCCCTCAAGCGAAACAGGCATGCTGGCGCAGGTGCAATCCTTCGCCAAGGAAGGCAAATGGATCGTTTTCCTCGGCTGGTCGCCGCACAGCATGAACGAGCTTGTCGACATGACCTATCTCACGGGCAGCGACGCGAGCACCTTTGGAGCGGACAACGGCACGGCCACCGTCTGGACCAACCTGCGAAAGGGCTTTGCCGAAGAGAACCCCAATGTCGCCAAGCTCCTAAAGAACATGACCTTTTCCATCCCCATGATGAACCAGATCATGACCAACCTGCATGAGCATAAAACCCTCACTCCGCGTCAGGCCAGTCTCGAATGGGTCAAGGCCCACCCCGAGGTTTACGAGGCCTGGCTGAAAGGGGTCGTCACCATTGACGGCAAGCCCGGCGCGCCCGCCTTCAAGGCCTCTTTGAAAACCATTCAGTAACCCCTTTTTCAACCGCTTTGAGCATTCCGGCGTTCATCGGCCTCCAGGGCCGGAGAGCGCCGGAATGTTGTTTTATTGAAGCATTCCTATCCTTGCGACGGGCGGGAAAATCTCGCGTTCGGGATGAATCCGCTGTATGCTTTCAGAAAAAAGGAGAGCGCATATGGACAATTATTCCTACAGGCCGACAATCATCAAATACGGCGTGGGCTTCGGCTCGGCCCTGGCCATGGCCGTGTCCTTCACCCTCAATAAATCCATCATCTGGGCCGTCATCCATGGCATTCTCGGATGGATTTACGTGGTCTACGCGGGGCTTTTCAAGAGTTATTAGACTGTGTTGGAGGCGATTTGAACGTCTGTCGCAGGCCTTGGGGGGGGCTGTTTTCTTCGGGCGAAGAAAAGGATGCATTTTGGGGGAGCATCCCTTCTTTCGCCCGAAGAAAACAGCCCCCCAAGGCATGTATGCGTTTTGTATTGAGGAAGACAGAGGATAGCGGAGTGGCGGTTCGGAACCGCAAACGCGCAATCCCGGAAACCAACGTATATTTTCTTGAAAAGTGAGGGGTTCCTCCATTGCGTGGTACGGCGATGTAATCGCGGACCGTTCTAGGCGTTGGTTCATCTCGTATTGGGGGGGCGCAACAACGCCGTTGCGGGCGAGAGACGCGGCGAGGTTCATCCCCGCGAAGCCCGATAAAGGTTCTTGGAAGGAGAGGGGGGTCCAGGGGGGAGAGGGAACCTTCTTCCTTAAAGAAGGTTCCCTCTCCCCCCTGGCCGCCGGAGGCGACTCACAATGCAGGACATATCTTCACTCCTTAACGAACAGCGCGAGCTGGAGCGGCGGGCGGACCGGCTGGCGGGGTTGGCCGGCGCCGGGGTTCGCGAGTATCTGGCTGCGCGCGAGGAGTTGGCGGCTATCGAGGCCTTTTTGGAGTTGTCGCCCAAAGCGGCGGCCAGGCTCGAGGATTTGACCCGGGAGCTTTTCGGCGAGACGCTGGACGAGATCGAGGCCAATCTGACGCATGCGGTGCGGGAGATTTTGGGGCAGGACCGGGTGGTGACGAGCCGGAGGGAGATCAAGGGCGGCCGGTTGTACATTGAGTTCGAGATGCTGAACGCCGGGGAGCCGGAGCATATTCTGGTGGGCCAGGGCGGTTCGGTGTGCAACATTTTGTCGGTGGGCTTGCGGCTTGTGGCGCTTTCCCAGCTTGATCCGGAAAGGCACAGGCGGTTTTTGGTGTTGGACGAGCAGGATTGCTGGCTGAAGCCCGAGCTTGTGCCGAAGTTTGTGGACACCATCGCCAAGATTGCGGACCGGTTGTCGCTGCAGGCGCTCTATATCAGCCATCACCCCATGGATTTGTTCGCGGGCAAGGCCAAGAAGATTTTCGGCTTGAAGCCGAGCAAGACGGACGGGGTTTCGGTTGAGGTGATTTTGGACCGCAGCGGCGGCGGGGAGGATGCGGGCGGGATTTCGAAGGAGCCCGAGTCGCCGGAATCGCCGGAAGAGGGGCGCCAGGACGGGTTTTGGGATTGAGCGTTGGAGGGGTCGCCCGGCGGTTGTTCAGACCGGGGAGAAGACGAGGAAAAGACAGGAACGGAAAAGGCCCCGGCGAAGGGTGGGCGACGGTGTGAAGTTGCGGGAGACGGTCCGGGTGGGCCGTCTTTTTTTGTGTGCAGGGCAAGGCCGCGCGTTCTTTTGAAGCGATGATCTATTTCAGCGTGAGCAGGCTTTTCTCCAAGAGGGGGCGGTAGCTGACGATGGTCACGGAGATGCGGTCGTTTTCCTTGTAGACGTTGCGGATTTCCAGGTCGCGCGTGCGCCAGACGCTCACGTCGTTGAAATCCTCGATCTCGTTTTGGGTGGGCGGGCCGAAGGATTGGTAAAAAAGGCGCGTCAGGTTGGCGGCCACGCGGTTGTCGGTGGTTTCCAGGGTCACGCGGAAGAGTTTCTTTTCGAAAAAGCCGTAGAGGATGCGCTGAAAGGGTAGGCCTGCGAAGGCCGGATCGTCGTTGAGGATCATGTACGTTTTGGCGGTCTTGTCGCCGGTCAGGACGCGTTTCATCTGGGGGAGCGCGGCAAGGTCCGTTCCCCAGGCCATGCCCCTAAAGCCTTGGAGCAGGCCGTCCACCCCGGAGGCGCCGGCGGAAACGGGCAAGATCAGGAGAAAGAGCAGGCAGGGCAGGGCGGCAAGATGTCTTTTCATGGCTAGTAGGGGTATATTTCGCAGTTGAGGCTGCAAATTTCCAGGTCGAGGCGGGCCAGTTCGGCGCGCAGGTATTCGTAGTACGTGCTTTTTTCCGTGACGCCCCGTTCACGGGCCGCCTCCAGGGAGAGGGACCGGGAGGTGAAGGCGCGCTGTTCTTTGAGGCCCTGCCGTTTGGCCTTGAGCTGGTCGATCATGTATTGGGAATGGCTGGTCTTGATGCGGCAGCCGCAGGTGGAACAGCCGGACAGCAGGACCGGGAAGACGGCCAGACAGATGACCAGGGCGAGGGCTTGGGCGCGGCGTCGCATGGGGGCCTCCTCTCGAGCGCGGGATACGTTGGCGACCCTTTGTAGCGCAAACGGGCGGGAATGACAAAAGGGGAGGCTTGAAGTTCGGGTGGAATTGTTTCATAGACTGGATATGTGATGTGAATTCTTGGGCGCTTTGCGGGAGGCGAGATGAGCGGAATGACCGGGGAAGCCAGGGCGGCGTTTCTGCTTGAGAAGACCGAGTGGGGCGGGTTGCTTTCGTCCGCCGAGGCGCAGCTTGCGGCCTCGTGCGCGGAGGAGTTGCGCATTGCCGCCGGCGACGCCCTCTTTCGCGAGGGCGAGCCTGGGGACTACATGGCCTTCATCCTTGAGGGGCGTGTCAGAATCATCAAGAAGAACGTGTACTTTCGGAAGAAGGTCGTGGCCGAGCTTGGCGTGGGCGACATCCTGGGCGAAATCGCCCTGATAGACGG
>Ga0307423_1002177_pt1 | contig 11149 bp, 6 predicted proteins | sample SalMarWE160310MG_FD_202154 | JGI IMG/M metagenome (GOLD analysis project Ga0307423, IMG submission 202154) | Salt marsh sediment microbial communities from the Plum Island Ecosystem LTER, Massachusetts, United States - WE1603-10 | ecosystem: Environmental > Aquatic > Marine > Intertidal zone >...
CATCATAATCTGAATACTCGGACCATAGATGTCACTATCCAATAGCCCTACTTTAATACCTTCCATTGATAAAGCAATTGCCAGATTAGTAGCAACGGTTGATTTACCCACACCGCCTTTACCGGATGCTACTGCGATAATACTTTTAATACCCGGGATAGGCCCGCGTCCTTCCCATGGATCACGGGGTTGAGGCGGTTGCTGTTGCGGGCTGTTGCCACCCTGGGGTTGTGAAATGGTCAGTTCGGGGACAGCCTCAATTACGAATATTTTATAATCTGAGAACTCCTTTTTCAAGACTGTTTCGACTTCTGATTTAACCCGGCTTTTTATCTCTGGCGATGCTTTTGCCAGTTTGAGAGCAACGGTAATTCGTGTGTCTTGAATATTAATTTTCGAAACAACACCGATTGAGAGAATATCCTTATTAAATCCCGGGTATTGAATATCTCGTAATACTGATTGAACTTGATCTTGCGTTAATTCACTCATGATATTCCTTTAGTAATCAATTACAATTATAATCATTCAATAAAAATAGTCAACCAAAGCTCCAAACCCAAGTGCGTATTCAAAATTAATAACTGCGGATAAACGAATGAGGCGAGTAAAAAATACTTTTGCCGGTATAAAAAATGACTTGTCAGATTGGAGATAATAATAAATCAATCCATATCCAATAGGTAGAATTCATGGATCGAATTCTGCATATGGTCAATAAGGTGATTTTCTATTGAAGTTTCAGCCAAAAGAACAGCATTTTTGATTGCTTTGGCATTGGAACGACCATGCGCTTTGATTACCAGTTTTTGAAACCCCAATATCGGCGCCCCGCCGTATTCCGTATAATCAACACGCTTTTTGATCTTTTTGAGAACCGGCGCCAGCAAGGCAATGCCCAATTTGGACATCACATTCTTCTTCCAGATTTTCTTGCCAGTATCAATGGCTAACTCAGCAAGTCCTTCAAGCGTTTTCAAAGCAACATTCCCTACAAATCCTTCGGTAACGATCACATCGGCAGTGCCGCGTAGAATATCCTTTCCCTCCACATTTCCAATAAAACTGATATGTTCCAGTTTGCGCAACAGGGAATGCGTTTCAACCAAGGCGCTGTGCCCCTTAGTATCTTCTTCTCCGATGTTCAACAGCCCGACCCGCGGATTATCGATTAGCATGACTTCCCTTGCATAATGCGAGCCCATCAGTGCAAAGCTGACCAGTTGATCTGCCGAACAATGAAGGGTTGCTCCAACATCGAGCATCAGGGTTTTTCCGGGATCGCTGCGCTGCTGCTTATACGCCGGAAAAACTGCCGCCAGCGCCGATCTTTCCAGTCCCGGAATCCGCGGAATATGCTGCGAACATGCTAAAATAGTTGCACCGGTATTGCCGGCGCTCACCATCGCATCCCCCTTTCCTTCAGAGCTTAGCTTGCAGGCAATATTTATCGAAGCATCCGGTTTGGCAATCAGCGCCTTTTTGGGTTCCTCGTCCATCAAAATGTAGTCCGGTGTGTTGATAATTTCATAGCGGTTCGTGCTTATTCCTTCACTCTGAATGAGATTATTAATGCTGGCTTCATCTCCTACAAATATACAATTTACATTTGAGTTTTCCTGAATCGCCATTGCTGCGCCAGCGATGATCTCAAGCGGTGCATGATCCCCACCCATTGCATCAATAATAATCCGGCAGCCTGCCATGCTTTTTTCCCTTTGTGTTTTATGATTTGATCAGTGAGTTTTGTACCCGCAGTGGTTTTTTTGAAAATTGATGGAATAATGGAATGATGGAGGAATGGAATGAGAAAAATTTGCGAGTCAAAATGCTAAGATCCTATTTCCAACATTCCATTATTCATTATTCCAACAGTATTACTTCTCAGCGACTTAGCCTCCCCTCTCAGAAGGATAGCTTTAAAAAAAGCATAAAATCAAATTAATATATCGCTTTTGAAATATGATTCCAAGCAAAGGAACTGAATGGAATAAATTCAGTTTTCTAATTACTTTGCAAAAGCTGCAATTGAATATTAAATTTGTTTTTATAATTTTTTTGATGTTTTGATTGCACAAAATAAGTAACATTAATGTAAGCTTTTTTATTCTATAGCCATGAAAAACACCGTACAATATGGTAGAAATTTTAGAATTTGACCAAGGAGGATTTTCTGATGCCCGATAAGTATGTATTCTTTTTCGGAGAAGGTGAGGCTGACGGTCGCGCGGACATGAAAAATCTTTTAGGAGGAAAGGGAGCCAATTTAGCTGAAATGACCAATCTCGGACTTCCGGTTCCTGCCGGATTTACAATATCCACAGATGTGTGTACCTATTATTATCAGCATCAGGATACTTATCCGGATGGATTGAAACAAAGTGTTCAGGAGGCGTTGGAAAAGGTTGAGAAGGTAATGGGATCAAAATTCGGGGATGCTGAAAACCCGCTACTGGTATCGGTTCGTTCCGGCGCCAGAGCTTCCATGCCAGGCATGATGGATACCGTTTTAAACCTCGGACTGAATGATCAAACCGTGCAGGGGTTAATAAACAAGACGAATAACCCCCGATTTAGCTATGATTGTTATCGTCGCTTTGTAAATATGTATGGCGATGTCGTTATGGGCTTAAGACCGGAATCCAAAGACGATACCGATCCTTTTGAAGAAATTCTGGAAAAGAAGAAAGAAAAGCATGGCATCAAATATGATACCGATTTAACTACAGATGATTTGAAAGAATTGGTAGCGGAATACAAAGAAGCAATCCAAAAGCACGCCGGCAAGCCTTTCCCTGAGGACCCGATGGAACAACTGTGGGGAGCAATCGGCGCCGTATTCGGTTCCTGGATGAATGAAAGGGCGAAAGTTTACCGCAAACTTAACAACATACCCGAAGAATGGGGAACCGCAGTTAATGTACAAAGCATGGTGTATGGAAATATGGGGGACGACTCGGGCACCGGTGTCGCTTTCACACGCGATCCGGCTACCGGCGCAAAAGAACTCTATGGGGAATTTCTAATGAATGCCCAGGGGGAAGATGTCGTGGCGGGCATCCGAACTCCACTGCAAATCGAAAAACTAAATGAAATTATGCCCAACGTCTACAAGCAATTCGAAGAAATTTCAGGCACACTAGAAAAACATTACCATGAAATGCAGGATATGGAATTCACCATCCAGCAGGGACGATTGTGGATGCTGCAAACCCGCGCTGGCAAACGAACCGGGTTCGCCGCATTCCGTATTGCAGTGAATATGGTCGAAGAAGGACTTATTTCCAAAGAAGAAGCGCTGCTGCGCGTGCAGCCTGATCAATTAAATCAATTGTTGCGCCCCATTTTCGATCTCGATCAAAAGCGGAGCGCCATCGATGAGAACCGCCTGCTTGCAAAGGGCTTGAATGCCGGACCCGGCGCTGCAAACGGAAAGGTGGTCTTTAACGCTCCCGATGCTGTGGAATGGAAAGCGAAGGGCGAAAAGGTTATCCTGGTACGCATTGAGACATCGCCGGAAGATATAAAAGGCATGGATGCTTCAGAGGGAATTTTAACGGCACGCGGCGGTATGACCTCTCACGCTGCTCTGGTAGCCCGTCAGATGGGTAAAGTCTGCGTTGCTGGTGCTGGCGATCTTCAAATTTCCTACAAAAAAAGAGAGTTTAATGTAAACGGTAATACCGTTAAAGAGGGCGATTGGATTTCCATTGACGGGACAACCGGTGAAATAATCAAAGGGCATCTGGACACAAAGCCATCCGAAGTGCTGCAGGTTGTTATCGATAAATCGTTGAATCCCGAAGAATCGCAAACTTACCACACCTATCAACAAATCATGAAATGGGCGGATGAATGCCGACGCCTGAAGGTTCGCACAAATGCCGACCAGCCTGACCAGGCTGAGACTGCCATTGCCTTTGGCGCACAGGGAATCGGGCTATGCCGCACAGAGCACATGTTTTTTGGCGGTGAACGAATTGATGCCGTTCGTGAGATGATCGTTTCTGACGAGAGTGAAGGACGGCGCAAAGCATTAGCAAAATTGCTTCCCATGCAGAAAGAAGATTTCATAGGCATTTTTAAAGCAATGGGAAACCGGCCAGTCACTATCCGTACCCTCGATCCGCCTCTGCATGAGTTTCTGCCCCACTCCGATGAAGACTTGGAAAAACTGGCAAAGAAATTGGATGTTTCTCTTGAAAAGCTGAAAACGCGAGTCGAAGCGCTTCATGAATTCAATCCCATGTTGGGGCATCGCGGCTGCCGGTTAGGAATCGCCTATCCCGAGATTACCGAAATGCAGGCTCAGGCAATCCTCGAAGCCGCTTGTGAAGTTAAAAAGGATGGCGTGGATGTGAAACCCGAAATCATGATTCCCCTGGTAGCTCATGTAAATGAATTACGCCGACAAGAAAAACTGGTCAGGGATGTTGCAAAAAAGGTTTTTAAAAAATATGAAATCGAAGTAGATTATCTGGTCGGTACGATGATTGAAATCCCCCGGGCTGCTGTTACGGCTGATGAGATTGCTTCTGTGGCAGAATTTTTCAGTTTCGGAACAAACGATCTTACACAAACAACCTTCGGCATGAGCAGGGATGATTCCGGTTCCTTCCTGCCCTATTATGTGGATCAGGATATTCTCCCGCGGGATCCCTTTCAATCAATTGATCAGGGCGGAGTTGGCAAACTGATGGAATGGGGTGTGGAGCGTGGAAGGAAAGAACGTTCGGGATTGAAGGTGGGTATTTGCGGCGAGCATGGCGGCGATCCTTCATCCGTTGAGTTCTGTCATTCTATTGGACTGGATTATGTTAGCTGTTCCCCTTTCAGGGTTCCGATTGCGCGTTTGGCAGCGGCACAGGCAGCATTAAAAGAGTTGCAGAAGGAGAGCTAAGATTATGTATCAGCTAATTAATTATTCATGTTAACAGATGCTACAGGAGAAGTTGATTATGTCAAAAAAGAAAGAGCGCCAGTTTACAATTAAGCAGATTATCCAGGAAGAGATAATCGAAAATCAGGCGAATCTGCTGAAACGACTAAAAGATAAGGGATTTCGTACAACTCAGGCTACATTGTCCCGCGATTTACACGAAATGGGAATCGTTAGAGCGCCTGCGCCAAATGGGTACAAATATGTGATCTCTGAGCAGGAAGGCAGCCATTTCTTTAACAAAGTGATCGGAATGGAAATTTTGGGCGTATACAGCAATGAAAGCAACCTGATCGTACGCACCATTACGGGAAGGGCCAAAGGGGTCGCCATTTTTATCGACCAATTGAAGCATCGCAATGTAATGGCAACACTGGCCGGCGAAAATGCCATCATTGTGGTTCCCGATTCGGTAAAAAATATTGCTAAAATTAAGAAAGATTTAGAGACGATTGCATACCAGTAATGGATTTAACGGCTCGATTAGAGCGGGAATTTCTACCTTTTGTTACCAAGCCTGCTCGCTACTTAGGAAACGAACATCATGTAGTCGCAAAGAAATTATCAGATGTTGAGCTGCGAATCGCTCTCTGCTATCCTGCTATTTACGAGCAAGGAATGGCGGATACTGGTTTCGAAATTCTCTACTATGTTTTGAACAGCCATCCGGCAATGAGGGCGGAAAGATGTTTTTTGCCCTCACAGGATGCGATCACAATTCTTCATGATAAAAATTTGCCGCTGTTCTCATTGGAAACGAAGACAGCGCTCAATGAATTTCAGGTCGTTCTATTTACCCTCCGTTCCGCATTACAATATTGTGATTTATTAATAATGTTAGAACTGGGCGGGATTTCCTTTCGTGCAACGGACCGTGCTACCATTTTTCCATTAATTATTGGCGGAGGCATATCCGGCTGGAATCCCGAGCCCATCGCAGATTTTCTGGATGTAGCTATGATTGGAAATTGGGAAAGCAAAGCTTTTCATTTGAATAAATTGGTTTTAGAAGCTAAAAAAGAGAGCCCATCCAAGTCCGATTTATTAAAAAAACTTAGCGAAGCAAAAGGGGCTTATATACCAGTTTATTATCAGACAGCTTATAATAGTTTCGGCGCATTCCAGAGCATCAGCAAAGAAGATGCCTTTCTCCCGGCTATCATTGAATCAGGCAAACAAGCTGATATGAATAGCAAGGAATCTTTCTCGGTTGATCCCTTGTTTCCCCTAATCCGGACTGACAATACGACGACGGAATGGAAGCAAAATATTCCTTTGGAAGTTAGTGATAAAGACGAACTGTCATCGTCGTCAATCGAAGCCTGGTTCCTTCAACAGCTTGCCGAATCAAATTCCACGATAAACCGCATTTATTTGATGGGCAATGGGGATTCTCCCTCCATTTGGAAGGAAATTAAAGAGCAACTTTTCCTTGCCGGTCAGGAGCTTCAATTTTCATTCCCCGAGTTTCAGATTGAGAATAATGAATTATCTTTCCGGCATTTGGAATCTCTGAAGGAAAAAGAACTGTGTATTCTTGCCGGCGCCGGCAGCCAAAGGCTTCGCACATTGATGCATAAGTTCTACCGGGACCCCGATCTTTACCGCCTACTCGCATTAGTCATTCAAGAAGGCTGGACAAAAATCCGGTTGGATTTTTTAATCGGCCTTCCCCAGGAGAAAGATGAGGACATCACATCATTAATACAAGTCATTCAAAAATGTGAAGAGATTTGCCCGAAAAATAAGGGGATTGATTTAATCATTGGCATTGCGCCGTTCATTCCGAAGCCATTTACGATGTTTCAGTGGGAGGGATTCGAGAGCCAGCCGAAATTAGAAGCAAAATATAGAACACTCCAACAGAATCTTAATCTGACCGAAGCCAATGTCATTTTTGCAGACATTGGCACGAGCATGTTATCAACAGCATTAAACCGAGGCGATCGCTCTTTTTCGCAGGTTATTGAAGCAGCCTGCAGGTCAGGAGCAGCTGTGAATCCTGAAGAGACAGGGGATCTATCTCCATGGGACAAAGCACTTGATACCAAAGAAATTAGCTGGGAGAAACTGCTGGAGCCGATTTCGGTAACCGTGCCCCTTCCCTGGGATCACATCGATTATGGGGTGTCAAAGTACCAATTAAAGAATCGCCGCATGCAGGCATTTCAGGGAAAAATCGACATTTCGCTAGCAGACACCGTGGGTTTAGGCAATGGCATGCCCCGAGATGAGTTTGAGAAGTTGTTTAAAAATGCGGCTTCGAAACCCATCACTGAGACGTCCCCCCTTGCAGGACAAAAAGCGCAGAATCAACTTCAGGCGGAAGCGGTACAATACGGAAGAAGCGTCCGCAGGCAGGTCAAACAGGCGGCGCTTATAAAAAAGAAAATCCGGATTCAATATAGCAAATCCGGTTTGGAAAGATTTATTTCACATCTGGATATTGGAAGAGTCTTTGAACTGGCTGCCCGGAGGGCCTACATTCCCCTGGTATATAGCCAGGGCAAAACGCCTCATCCAAAAATTTCATTTGGACCCCCCTTGCCGGTCGGCATTGCCTCCTGCGCCGAATTTCTCGATTTGGATGTAAATCTCACCGAGGGATCAGACATTCAATCAAGCTTGAATACTCATTTTCCGGATGGACTTCGAATTGTGCGGTACCAGCAACTATTTGCAAAAGTGCCTGCCCTATCCGCAATCATCAATCTGGCAGATTATGAAATTGATATTACCGGTGTTCAATTGCCGGATGATTTTCTTGCCGGATGGTTGGCAGCGGACGAAATTATTATCGAACGGCAGGTGAAAGATGAAATGCAAAAAATAAATGTCAGGCCTTACGTGAATGGGATGTCCGTCAATAATAATTTGTTAAAAATTCAAACCAGAGTTATCGAAGGAAGAACGGTCAGGATCAACGAGGTGGTCGAATCGCTTCAAATTCCCGGGGGATCTGATCAGCACTTTTTAATTCAAAGGGTTGGTCAATATATTGAAGCGGAGGGCAAAATTTTAACGCCGTTCGACATTGTGAACTGATTGGCGTGTAGACGCGAGTGGATAATGATGGTTGACAAAGTTTGCAGCCGTTATTAAACGGTTTTGAAAGGAGAGTTTACTTTAAAATGATAACAGAAATTATAATCAATTCAACCAATGAGGATACCCGGGTGGCGCTTATGGAGGATCATCAATTGGTTGAGGTTTTTGTAGAACGCCCGGATTATGAAAGAATGGTCGGCGATATTTATAAAGGAAGGATCCGAAAAGTAGTTAAAGGAATGCAGGCAGCTTTTATCGATATTGGATTTGACCAGGATGCCTTTTTGCATTTTTCCGATATGGGAGCGAAGGTCAACCAATTATTCGCAGACATCGACGAGGAGTTGTTATCCGAAAAAGAATCGAAAAAAGATATCGATCCTGCCGACCTGCTGCGGGATGGTCAGGAGATCGCCGTCCAGATATTTAAGGAGCCTATCAGCACTAAAGGTCCTAAAGTAACCACAGAACTTACTATACCAGGACGATTTTTAGTGTTGCTTCCAAACCAGAACCGCATCGGGATTTCGAGAAAAATTTCTAATGTGAAGGAGCGAAATAAATTAAGATCAATGGTGCGAAAAATATTACCGAAGAATTACGGGCTAATCATCCGCACAGTTGCAGAAGGGAAAACAGAGGATTTGCTGCGCCAGGATTTGCAGAAGCTGATGAAGGTCTGGAAGCAAATTGAGCGAAAGATTCAAACCTTGCCTCCCCCTGCCTTGCTCTTTGAAGATCTTGGAATGGTATCCAGCATTATCCGGGATCTCTTCACGTCTGATGTCGAGCGAGTCGTCGTGGATAGCCGCAAAATGCACCGCGAGGTTACCCGATACTTAAAACAGGTTGGATCGGAATTACTTAAGAAGGTTGAATATTACCGGAGCCGCAAACCTATTTTTGACGCTTTCGGCATAGAGGATGAGATCAATCGCAGTCTGCAAAACAAGGTGTGGATGAAGACGGGCGGGTATCTGATCATCGAATACACAGAAGCGCTCACGGTGGTGGATGTAAACAGCGGGCGCTATTTTGGAAAGAAAGATCATGAGCGAAATTCACTGAAAATTAATCTGGACGCAGCGCGGGAGATTGCCCGGCAACTGCGCTTGCGGGATGTCGGCGGACTGATTGTGATTGACTTCATTGATATGATGCAGGAGGAGAATAAGAGGAAAGTGATCAATGAGCTTCACAAAGTATTTGCCCGGGATCGTGCCATCAGCAAAATAGAGGGGATGAGCCGCTTTGGATTGGCAGAAATGACCCGTCAGCGTACCCGACCCAGTTTGGTGCATAACATCAATGAACCATGCGAAATATGCAACGGTACCGGTTTGGTTCCTACCAAAGGTACCGTATTGGCAAATATTGAACGGGGATTGCGGCGCTACACCGCCACTCGTCATGACCGGCGGCTGATCATTCGTGCCCATCCCAACATTGTCAATTATTTAAATAACCACGGGGTCAGCCGGCGTATGCGGTTGATGTGGAAATACTGGCTGAAAATTGAGACTCAAGAAGATGAGAATTTAAAACCATTTGAATTCCGGCTGCTTCAGAAAAAAACCAAAGAGGATATTACTGAGAAATATGCCTTTTTGCAGGAGAGAAGAATTAGCTGAAAAGATGAGCTTGGAGGCTTTGCCCCCGCAGAAGTCTCCTTCACAGAGGGACTTCTGCAAACCGCCCGTTTTAATTCCGCCGTAATCTATAATCCGCAGGGAGAGACCAAATTTATGGCTGGTCCCATTGGAAAAGAATCTCAATTAAGGAAGCAAACTTTATATCGTAGCCCCGGGTATATATAGATTGCTGAAAATTGATTTGCGGATGCGCCAATCTTAAGAAGACATTCAAGGAAGAGAGATTTTTTTCAAGGGGAGCACAATTTTGTGGGCATACATCTCCATTTATCATAAATTTTAAAAGAATTGGAATAAGAAAAATTCATCCATAAAATGATAAACGCATATAAAACGGCAAATGATGAAGTCAGCAATTAAGGGTGTTATTCTCATTATTCTTGCACAGTTAATTCTATTGCGCTGTGATGCACCGAGGAATAATCCTCTGGATTCCCAAAACCCCAAAAATGCCTTTGTGGTATTGGAAGGAGTCGTCCAGACCTTTAGCGTGCCGCGTCATTCAATTGCGGAAGTCAAAGTGTTATGGGAAAATAGCGGAACAATGATGGCTACGGATAAAAATGGATATTTTAAGTTTGAGGAAATCTTGCCAAAGAATGGCTGGTTAAATTTTGAAAGGGAAGGTTTTCATGATGACTCGGTATTCATCATGTGGGAGCAATTGGATAAAGTCTCAATACAACGCTTTTTAAATGCCAAACCTCAACTTAGTGAACTCTCGGTGTATAGTGTGGTAAAAACCCGAAGTCCAAGCATCAAGGATTTTGAAGTGACACTCAAAGCTGAGATAACAGATCCAGATGCGGATATTGACTCCGTCTTCTGGCAAGTGCCGGATTTGGGAATAGACAGCTCCTTACGGTTTAATCCCGATCTGAATCTTTACGATCTTACCTTCCCAACAGCCGATTATGGATTGCAGTTTGGAGAAATCGTCGGGCATGATTTTATTGTTTTTGTACAAGATAAATTTAATAAGCAGATCGAAGTGGGTCGTGATCAGATAGAACGGGTCATATTGGAAGACATCTCGGTGCTTAATCCTGCCAACGGCAGTATTGTTTCTTCGACACCTACGTTTGAATGGAAAAAATTTACCCCCGGCTTTTCCCATTCTTTTATCGTTGATATTCGAATCTTAAATGATGATGGATTCCCGGAACCATTTTTGGAGGTTGCAGATATTCCGGAAGGTTCGCAGAACTACAATCTCACAACACCACTGATAGCAGGCGATTATGTGTGGGCGCTGTGGGCGGTTGATTCTTTTGGTAACAGCATACGTTCATCATTTGCGACTTTTACGGTAATAGAATAATTTAACCAAACAGATGAAACCGTTTTAATGTGTATCTCTGCAGATATGCCTTTTTATCATAAAATGTAAAAATTCCAGAGCCTATTGATAAGTTATGAGTAAGACATCATTAAAAAACTTACCCGGTATTCGGGACATTAGTCAGGAACAATTCGAAACGCTTTACCAAATCAGTCAATTGCTGAATCA
>Ga0307423_1002179_pt1 | contig 11143 bp, 10 predicted proteins | sample SalMarWE160310MG_FD_202154 | JGI IMG/M metagenome (GOLD analysis project Ga0307423, IMG submission 202154) | Salt marsh sediment microbial communities from the Plum Island Ecosystem LTER, Massachusetts, United States - WE1603-10 | ecosystem: Environmental > Aquatic > Marine > Intertidal zone >...
CAAGTGCGCCAAATCCCCAAGGCTATTCAGCTAGTTACAGACGACCCGCTTGACTCCTCCTCGCCCTTTTCGGGCAACGTGAAACCTGATCGTGAAACTGTGTCCCCTTTCGGGCGTTGCCTGGATATCGGCGGCCTGTGCGCCATGCCAGGCACACGTACGAACTTTCGTCGTCGCCGACGAGGCGGTCTTTACCTTTACACCCGCGTGCCTTAGCCTGTTGGCCTGTGAAAAAATATCTCTGCCAGCCTCTATGGTTAACTCTGCGCGCGACGCAAGCATGAGCCAGAAGGCTCCGGCAGACAGAGCAAGGAAAAAATCTCTTAACTTCATACAGCTATGCAAGATCGTAGACGCGTAAGCGTATTGTTCGTGTGCATGGGAAATATCTGCCGGTCCCCGACCGCGCAGGGAGCCTTCCGCCAGCTGTTGGAGAGGGAAGGACTCCAAGCGGTCATCGGAACGGACTCGGCAGGAACCCACAGCTACCATAGGGGAGAGCCTCCGGACCTGCGTGCCCAGGATGCGGCCCGACGCCGGGGTATCGACCTGAGCGACCTGCGGGCACGCCGAGTAGAGCCGGAGGACTTTTCCCGATTCGAGTATGTGCTCGCCATGGACCGGGAGAATTACCGCAACCTGTCCGAGATCTGTCCGTCCGGGAGCGAGAAAAGGCTGCGGCTTTTCATGGACTTTGCGCCGCACCTGCGGACACGGGAGGTCCCGGATCCTTACTACGGGGGCAGCACCGGCTTCGAAAGGGTGTTCGATTTGGTCGAGGAGGCCTGCGAAGGCCTGCTCGCTGATATCAGAGACAGGTTTCTTTAGAGATCTTGAAAAATCCCAATCCCTGGGATTTTTCAAGACGTGAAGCGCAATCGGAGCGAGACATCGGCAAAGGTATATTCGCCCCGGTAAAGATCGTTTCCAGGTTCAATCCGTGGAGTGAGTGGTGTCGGTCTCCTTCGCCCTGGTGCTGCGGGTAGAATCCTGCTCGGCAGTAGTAGGTGTCGCTTCCGCAACTCTCGCGGATGCCCCTACCGCCTCCGCGCCACGCCCGGCGTCAGGTGTCCGCCCGGGACTTTGCGCGTGTGCAGGGGCTGGCTCGGGTGCGGGCTCCGCTGTGGAGGTACCCTCTCCCTGGGACTTCGGAGGAGTTGCCGGCAGATCTCGGGACCCTGTTTCCCGGGAGTCGGCCCGGGCCGTCCCCATGTCCGCTTCCGGCTCGGATTGCGGCACAGCCGGGGTGTCCGAGGCGGCAGGGGTTGTGGCCTGCGGCACCGCGTCGGGAACAGGCTTCGCTTCCGATCCGCCCGCAGGTTCCGCGCTGTCCGGCGGCTGTCGATCTCCGGATTCCTCCGTAGTGGAACCGATCGTGGGCAGCTCGGACGAAGCATCCGGATTCTCGTCGCCGCGGGGGGCGGCCGCTTTCTTCCTGCCGCGCCCGCCGCCACGGCGGCGACGTGTGGGGCGTCCCTTGGCAGAGGGGCGGCCGTTGTCCTCCCCAGCCGAGCCGTCCTCTCCCGGTTCCGGTGCGCCCGCAGAAGGCTTGTTTTCTTCTACAAGCGCAGGTGCTGACTCTTCCCCGCCGGCAACAGCCGGTACCGTACGCTCATCGACCGGCCCCCCGGCCTGGGAAGCGCCGCTCGTGGTCGAGGCACCTTCCGCCTCGGATTGCGGCTTAACGCCCCCGGAGGGTCCAGTGGTATCTGCAGATGCGATCGCCTGCTCTCGGCTCCGGGATTCTCGATCGTCCCCGGCGTCGGCTCTGTCCCCATTGCCGGTCGCAGTCTTGCATGCCGCACCGTCGGTTACTCCGGATTGGTCTGCTTTGTTACGCCGGTCCGCTTGGCGGCGGTTGTCATCGCGCCGTCCGTCACCGCCTCTGCGACCCCGTCCGCGACTACCCCGGCGCGAGCTGGATTCGCCCGTCTTCTGCCGCTCGGGCTTCGCTTTCGTGCCCGACTCCCCAGGGCCATCTCCGGCGGGCTCCCCTGCCCTCGCCTCGGCGATGTCAAGCGCTGGTTGCGGTTGCTGCCCTACGGCTCGGGTCTTACCCCGGTCCGGACGGGATTGCTGACGACGACGCTCCTCGGAGGGCCCGTTCCTGCGGCGCGACGACTCATCGCCATGATGCCGGGATGTGCTTTGTGGCTGCTCCGCGGATACCCTTGGCCCCCGCACTCCTGCACCTTCGAAGATCGGCCCATGGGTGAAGAGGTTCGTCCAGAGCCGCCTCAGGATACCTTCGGGCGGCTTGACACTCTGCGTCTGCACCATCTCGCAGTGTGGAGTCGGGATTGGTGCCGTAGGGGCGAGCTGCTTGACGGCCGGCTCCTCCGGTCGGCCCGCATCGGCAGTCCGTGGAAAACCAGGTGCCTGCCCCTCCGGCATGGTGGTCATCTCGTAGCTCGCCTGTTCCTTGGAAAGCCTCCCCATGTCCTGGGTACGGACGCGCTCGATCTCGTAGTCGGGCGTATCCATATGCTCGTTGGGCAGAAGGATGACCGCAACATCCTGCCGCTGCTCGATGTCCAGGATGGCACGGCGCTTTTCGTTGAGCAGGAAGGTGGCGACGTCGACCGGAAGCTGAGCCATGATGCGCTCCGTGCTTTCCTTCATCGCCTCTTCTTCGACGATACGCAGGACGGACAAGGCAAGGGATTCCACGCCGCGAATGCTTCCCTGGCCGCGGCAGCGGGGACAGACGAGCTGACTCGACTCGCCGAGGGAGGGACGCAGGCGCTGGCGGGACATCTCCAGCAGTCCAAAACGGGAGATACGCCCCAGCTGAACCCGTGCGCGGTCCTGTTTGAGGGCATCGCGCAGCCGGTTCTCCACCTCACGCTGGTTGCGCGCTGGCGTCATGTCGATGAAGTCGATGACGAACAGACCACCCAGGTCGCGAAGCCGCAACTGCCGGGCGATCTCGTCCGCGGCCTCCAGGTTCGTGTTGAAGGCCGTCTCCTCGATGTCGGCACCCTTGGTGGCACGCGCCGAGTTGATGTCGATGGAGGTCAGTGCCTCGCTGTGATCGATGACGATGGAGCCCCCGGAAGGCAGCTGAACACTGCGCTGAAACGCCGACTCGATCTGGCTCTCGATCTGGTACCGGGTGAACAGGGGTACTTCGTCATCGTAGAGGCGCAGCTTCTTGAGGTTGTGGGGCATGACCTGGCGGATGAACTGCTCCGCCTTTTCGTAGACCGCCCGGTCGTCCACCACGATCTCGCCGATGTCGGTACGCAGGTGGTCGCGGATGGAGCGGATGATGACGTCGCTTTCCTGGTAGATCAGGAAGGGCGCCCCGCGGCCGGATGCCGATTGCTCGATGGCGTTCCAGAGCTGGATGAGGTAATCCAGGTCCCATTGCAGCTCTTCGACACTCTTGCCGACCCCCGCGGTACGCACGATCAGCCCCATCCCTTCCGGGATCTGAAGCTGGCTCATGGCGTCGCGCAGCTCTGCCCTCTCCATGCCCTCGATGCGTCGCGAGACACCGCCGGCGCGCGGATTGTTCGGCATCAGCACCAGGTAACGACCGGCGAGTGAGACGAACGTGGTCAGCGCTGCACCCTTGGTGCCCCGCTCCTCCTTGTCTATCTGGACAACGACCTCCTGGCCGGTGCGCAGAACCTCCTTGATGCTCATGCGGCTGCCGGGCTTGGCCGCCTCCTGATCGAGGTAGCCGCGTGCGACCTCCTTGAGGGGCAGGAAGCCGTGCCGCTCGCTGCCGTAGTCGACGAAGGCGGCCTCCAGGCTTGGCTCGATGCGGGTGATGGTCCCTTTGTAGATGTTGGCCTTTTTCTGCTCCCGGCCCGGGGATTCGATATCGAGATTGAACAGCTTCTGGCCGTCGACGATGGCTACCCGCAACTCTTCCGGCTGAGTCGCGTTGATCAGCATTCTCTTCATGTGCTCACAATCCTGCGATAGGGTGCGTGTCCCGGTGAGCGAGCGCCCGACGAAAGATTGCCGGCGCATCTGATGGCGAGCTCGGCTACGAGGTCTCCGTAGGCACTCGCTGACTGCGCACGCATCTCGGACCTTTGCCAGGCCGAGGATGCACTAGGGCACGCACCTGATGTTCCGTTGCGCTTTCCACAATGGGGCAAGCGCGCGATTCGGCCCCCTGATCGGGGATGCCGTTAAACTCGGGGCGTTGTCTGCGAGCCGGGGCACGCGTTGGATTGGCTACCTTGCCCCGGCGTGCCTTCCACGCACGATCTCGGTGTACAATCCTCGCTCGCCCGTGGGGCATTGCTCGCTCGTGGAGCGGGCGAAGCATGCCGTCGGCGTAAGAAGAGCTCTGGACATTCAGGGTCGTACCTGAGAGCAGAATCGCCGGGGATCGAGGTGTCGGTGGACACCTTGGGTCAGGGGCCTTGACCGCACCAGACAACGCAAGCTGTTTATGTTATCAGTGAACCACCACCGCATCAATTGACCTCCGGTGCGCCCCGAGCCTCCACCCTTGCCGGTTACCCTGTCTGCAACAAACGTCGCGAGCGGCGGTGTGGAGATCGTCGAAGTGGACGCCGCGCAGAGCGGGCAACGTATCGACAACTTCCTCACGAGCCGCGTCAAGGGTGTTCCGCACAGCCGCCTGTACCGGGCGTTGCGCCGCGGTGAGGTGCGGGTAAACAAGGGCCGGGTAAAACCGAGCTATCGGCTGCGCAGCGGTGACCTGGTCCGCATTCCGCCCCTGCGAGCGGCGCAGACGAAGGCTCCCGCCCGCCCGCCGGAGCCCAAGTTGCGGCACCTCTTGTCCGCTGTCCTTTACGAGGACGAACGCGTCATGGCGGTGAACAAGCCCTCGGGGATGGCCGTGCACGGCGGGAGCGGTCTCTCGTGGGGCCTGATCGAGGCAATGCGTGCCCTTCGTCCCGGGGATCCGGAGCTCGAGCTCGTGCATCGCCTCGACCGCGAGACGTCCGGCTGTCTTCTGCTCTGCAAGCGCCGCAGCACCTTGCGCGAGCTGCATCGCCTGATCCGTGAGAAGGCGGTGGACAAACGTTACCTCTGTCTGCTCGCCGGGGATATCCAGCGCAAGGAGCTTCGGGTCGATGCCCCCTTGCGCAAGAATCTGCTGCGCAGCGGCGAGCGGGTCGTGCGCGTCGACCCGGCAGGGGGCAAGCCCGCCTGCACGATCTTCCGCCCGTTGCGCCGGCTCGGAGATTTCGTGCTGGCCGAGGCGGAGCTCCTCACCGGACGTACCCATCAGATTCGCGTGCACGCGGCCCACAGTGGGATGCCGGTCGCCGGCGACGAGAAGTACGGCGATGCGGAGGCAAACAGGCACTTGCGCAGCCTCGGCCTCAACCGCTTGTTTTTGCACGCCTCGGCCCTAACCTTCTCGCCGAATTATCGAGAAAGGCCCTTGCATATCGAGGCGCCGCTACCGACGGAGCTTCGGAACCTGACAGAGGCTCTGGGAAAGGGGCAATGCACTTCCAGTTGATCGTGTTCGATTGGGACGGGACCCTCATGGACTCCGAGGCCAAGATCGTCGCCTGTATCCGGGCGGCATTCGAGGACGTCGGGGAACCGGCCCCGACCCCTGAGGCCGCGCGCAATATCATCGGCCTCGGCCTCGAGGACGCCATGGCCGAGCTCTGGCCGCAAGCTGGTCCCGACCAGTGGAGCCGCGTCGCCGACCGCTACCGCGACTACTTTCTCGGTGGCGATCAGACCCCCTCCACCCTGTTCCCAGGTGCCATGGAGTTGGTGGACTGGTTGTTGGATAAGGGTTATCTGTTGGCCGTGGCCACCGGCAAAAGCCGCCGGGGCCTGGATATCTCACTCGAAGCGACCGGGCTCGCCGATCGCTTCCACGCGACCCGATGTGCCGACGAGACCTTCTCCAAGCCCCATCCGGAGATGCTGCTGCAGATCATGGACGAGCTGGGTGTCAAAGGCAGCAACACCCTGATGGTGGGGGACACCGAGTACGACATGCTGATGGCGAGCAATGCCGGCTCCCACGCCCTGGCGGTCTGTTACGGGGTTCACGATCGAGAGAGGCTGCTCCTGCAGGGACCCCTGGGGTGTCTCGAGACGCTGGCCGAGATGCGTCCCTGGCTGGAACAAGGCTTGTCGGCATGAGATGGCGGTTCGGATGGGCAGAGGCGCAGGCGGTGCCCCGGCACCTTCTTCTGCCCCTCTACTCGTAGCGCAGGGCGTCGATCGGGCGCAGTCGCGCCGCCTTGCGGGCCGGATGCAGGCCGAAGAACACCCCGATCAGCCCGGCGAACAGGAAGGCGATCAGCACCGAGACCGGGGTCACCTCCACGGGAAGCTGGGAGAATCGAGCGACGACGCCGGCCCCCGCGAGTCCCAGCGCGATGCCCAGCAGACCGCCCACGGCGCTCAGCACGAGTGCCTCCAGCAGGAACTGCCAGAGGATATCCCGCGGGCGGGCACCCAGCGCCATGCGGATGCCGATCTCCCGGGTGCGCTCGGTGACCGACACCAGCATGATGTTCATGATCCCGATGCCGCCCACCAGCAGGGACACAGAGGCGATGCTACCGAGCAGCCAGGAGAAGACGCGGGCGCTCTCCTCTGATGTCTGAGCCAGCTCCGCCCGGTTGTATATTCGGAAATCGTCATCCATTCCTTCGGTGAGCCGATGCCGTTGGCGCAGCAGCCGGGTGATCTCCTTGGTGGCCCGAAAGCTGCCCTCGCGCCCGGTGGTGGTGAGCTCGATGCGGTCGATATGCGTGATGCCCTCGAGCTGCCGCTGCACCGTGGTGATGGGTGCGAAGATGGCGTCGTCCTGATCCGAGCCCCAGGCCGTCGCTCCCTTCTCGGTGAGCACCCCGATGACGCGGCACGGCATGCCCTTGATGACCAGGGTCTCGCCCAAGGGATCGACCAGGCCGAACAGCTCGCGCACCACCGTCTGGCCGAGCACGCAGACCCGGGCGGCACCCGCCACCTGCGCGGGATCGATCAGCTCCCCCTCCGACAGAGGCCAGCTTCGAACCCGGAAATAGCCCGGGGTCACGCCCTGGATGGCGGTGCCCCAGTTCGCGCCCCGGTGGCGCACCTGGGCAGATGTCTGAACGCTGGGGGCCACCTCGACCACGTCCGGCAGGTCGGCGATGGCCTCGGCGTCCTCCAGGGTCAAGGTGGTGGTCGTACCCGCACCCGTGCGCACCCCACCGTGCGTGACGGTCCCGGAGCGGATGACCAGGCTGTTGGTGCCCATGCTCTCCAGTTGCTCGGCGATGCGCTGCTTGGCCCCGGCCCCGATGGCGACCATGGCGATCACCGACGCGACACCGATGATGACCCCGAGCGCCGTCAGCATGGCCCGCGTCTTGTTGCGCCACAGGGCGCGCAGGGCAAGTGACAGGGCGGCAGACCAGCTCACGAGGGACCCTCCAGCCGACCGTCGCGCAGGTGCAGGGTGCGCTGTGCCCGCTGAGCCACCTCGGGGTCGTGGGTGATCATCAGAACAGTGAGGCCATCTTCCCGGTTCAGATCTTCGAGAACGGTCAGGATCTCCGCGCTGGTCGCGGTGTCCAGGTTGCCGGTCGGCTCGTCCGCGAGCAGGAGGGAGGGCCGCGTGACCAGGGCACGGGCGATGGCGACCCGCTGCTGCTGCCCCCCCGAGAGCTGGCTCGGCAGGTGATGCAGCCGGTCCGAGAGTCCGAGGCGACCCAGTGCCGCCGTCGCCCGCTCTTGACGCTCGTGCCTGCCCAGGCCCGCATAGATCAGTGGCGTCTCCACGTTCTCAAGGGCGCTGGTGCGGGGCAGCAGATTGAAGCCCTGGAAGACGAAGCCGATCTCCCGGTTGCGCACCCGGGCGAGCTGATCGGGTCGCATGTGGGTAACGTCCTGGTCGCGTAGCCGGTAGCTCCCCGAATCCGCCACATCGAGGCAGCCGAGGATGTTCATCAGGGTCGACTTGCCCGACCCGGAGGGCCCCATGATGGCGACGAGCTCGCCCTCGTCGACCCGCATGTCGATGCCGCGCAGGGCCTGAATCTCGACACCGTCCAGGGAGTAGACCTTGCGCAGGTCGCCGATGTCGATGAGGGCTGCCGCCATCCCGGGTCAGAACAGGCTCAGACCGAAACGCCGGCGCCGTTTCGTCTCCTTGCGCTCCGCGGGCACCGCGATCGGCATGCCGGGCTCGAGCCCCGGCCCGCTGATCTCGGTGAGCTTCTCGCCGATGATCCCCGTCGTGACCCTCAAAGGCACCAGCCCCTGGTCACCGACGCGCCAGACGATGGCGTCGCCGGGCTCCAGGTCCGCGCGCAGCCGGTCCAGCCGCTCCTGGGGCCAGTCGGGCACGAAGCGCAGGGCGGCGTGCGGCACTTGAAATGCCTCCTCACGGCGATCCACCTCGATGAGGACGGTGGCGGTCATTCCGGGCTTCAGCGCGAGATCGTCGTTGGCGACGCGGATGATGCAGTTGTACTTGACCACGCCGGCCTCGACCTTCGGCTCCAGCCGAACCTGGGCGACCTCGCCGTGGAAGGCTCGATCCGGATAGGCGAAGACGGTGAAGGACACCGGCTGACCCGGCCGCACCTTGCCGATGAAGGACTCGTCCACGTCCGCCTCCACCTGCATGCGGGCAAGGTCGTTGGCGATGGAGAAGAGCGTCGGTGCCTGCAGGCTGGCGGCCACCGTCTGGCCCACGTCCACGTCGCGGGAGATGATGGTGCCGTCGATGGGGGCGTGGATGGTGGTGTAGTCGAGGTTGACCTGCTCGCGCTGCAGCGCCGCCTCCGCCTGGGCCACGGCCGCCTCCTCGACCCGATGCTCCGCACGTGCGGCATCGTAGGCGAATTTCGCCGCGTCCAGGTCGCTGGTCGCCGCCAGCTTCTTGCGGTTGAGCTCGGCCACGCGCTCGAGATCGCGCTTCGCCTCGGCCACGCTCACCACCGCCTTGTCGCGCTGGGCCTCGGCATTAGCCAGATTGGCCTGGGCCTCCGCAACCTTGGCGCGAAAGATCGCGGGGTCTATCTGGGCAATCGCCTGGCCGTTCTTCACCTGATCGTTGAAGTCCGCGTAGAGGTGCTGAATGGTGCCCGAGACCTGGCTACCCACCTGGACGGTGTTGACCGGACTGAGGCTGCCCGTTGCCGAGACCACGGCAGTGATGGGCCCCCGGCGCAATGGAAAGGTCCCGTATGAGTCGACCACCGGGGCATCGGCCCTGTCCGGCAGCAGCCAAAGCACGCCAAGGACTCCGGCCAGCAGCAATCCGGCGGCCAGCAACCAGCGACCAGTCTTGGTCATTTTTCAGCGGCCCCCTGCTTTCGCCCGGGCAAGCGCCTGATCCGGGTAGTTCGCTTCCGCATCCGGGATCTGATTGTTAAATCGTTCACGCGACACCCAGAATCCAGCCCTCGACCTGGGCCACGGCCTCTTCCTGGGGACTCAGATCCGGCTCGAAGCGCACAAATTCCTGGCTCCAGAGCGCAGGATAGACCTCGGCAACGACAGAGCAATCCGCCGGGATCTTCCAGTCATCGAAGGACCAGAAATGAAAGCGCAGACCCTTCAGGCTCGCTGTCGGCGTCTGTGCACCCGGATAGTCGACACCGATATATCGCATGAAAGTCATCTTGGATTCTCAACACAACCACGCCCGCGCCAGATTGTACACGGGCCTGCTCCTGCGACCGCGTAATGACGCAACGAGCCTTCGCAACTCATCCCACGGATTCAAGCCGCCATTCCGAGCGCACCACGAACGGAATGCTGCATGATGTGCTGATGAACCATCATTGCCGCATCCTGTTTGTTTTCTCCCGGTGCTCGCGAGCCAGGCGAGCCAGTCGCTGCCGGATTCCTCGACAGGCCGGGACGAGCGTCCTGGCTCGTGCTAGCGGGGATACCCCACCTGTCCCTCGAGCCGGGCTCTGGTATGGTGATGGCATTCGTCACCAGAAACGACCCGGCGCCGCGAGGGCCATGCGCCTCCTCGACGAAGGCCTGTCAAGGAAGAGATCTTCGATCGGACGGGCAATGCCCTTGCGGTCCGCGACGCCAATTTCACCGTTCGCGAAGGGGATGTCCTCGTGGTGATGGGTCTTTCCGGCTCGGGTAAGTCGACGCTGGTGCGCATGCTCAACCGCCTCATCGATCCCACCTCCGGCCGGATCCTGCTCGATGGCGAGGAGATCACGGCAATGGGCAAGCGGGAGCTCATCGCCACGCGGTGTACCAAGATGAGCATGGTGTTCCAGTCCTTCGCCCTGCTCCCCCACAAGACGGTGGCAGAGAACGCGGCATTCGGCCTGGAGATCCGCGGGCTCGGACGGGAAGAGCGGCCCGCAGCGAGCCTCCGAGCTGTTCGGACGTATCCGGCGGGTGTTTCGCAAAGCCGAAGTCGACGGGCCCGATGCCTGAGCCCCGATCGTGTCATTGCTTTCGCTGTCGATCGATCCAACCGGCACAAAAGAAGCCCATGCCTTTCGGTATCCTCTCAAGGCTCTTTCTTGCTGCCGTCCTCGTCCTGGGGTCGAGCGCTGCCTTGGCCAAGGAGACCATCAAGATCGGCTGGACCGCTTGGTCCGACGCCGAGTTCGTCACAAAGCTCGCCAAACGTATTCTCGAAAAGCGCATGGGGTACGACGTGGAGCTGCTGCAGACCGATATCGCGCCCCAATATCAGGGGCTCGCCACGGGGAGCATCGACGTCATGCTCATGTCCTGGCAGCCGCAGACCCATGCGGACTACCTCGAGAAGGTCGGGGACAAGGTGTTCAACCTGGGCCTTCTCTACACCCATGCCCGCCTCGGCTGGGTGGTCCCCGATTACATTCCCGAGAGCGCCCTGGGCTCGATCACGGATCTCGAGAAGCCCGAGGTGAGCGAGAAGCTCGACGGCACCATCACCGGCATCGACCCGGGCGAGGGCCTCACCCGCCTGTCGGAGAAGGCCATTAAGGCGATTGCCGGAAAACATATACCAGGATGCGCAGGATTTTCGTTCGTCCTCAAGGAGCGACAATAAGCGCATAGCAGGGCTATGTAACTGTTGTCGCGACGCGGAAGACGGGCGAAAAGACAAGCAGGCTGGTATATTTTTTGACAGAAATCGCCTAAGGACTACGGTCTGGACTTCGAGCTTCAGATCTCCTCGGGGGCCGGAATGACCGCCGCGCAGGAGCGTGCC
>Ga0307423_1002180_pt1 | contig 11141 bp, 10 predicted proteins | sample SalMarWE160310MG_FD_202154 | JGI IMG/M metagenome (GOLD analysis project Ga0307423, IMG submission 202154) | Salt marsh sediment microbial communities from the Plum Island Ecosystem LTER, Massachusetts, United States - WE1603-10 | ecosystem: Environmental > Aquatic > Marine > Intertidal zone >...
ATGGCTTCTGAGCTTGCTCAGACTCCTTATAACACTTTTTCTATCTTTACAAATGCAGATCTCAAACTACCATTTATTGAGGATGATAGTGGAAATGTAACAGAGCTATCTCATGGCAGATTTTATTCCGCTATGTACTCAAAGGATCGTAGTTACAGAGAGAGAGTATTTAAAGCATATCTTGAATCATACAAAAATTATATCAATACTTTTACAGTTTTATTTAATGGAAACTTAAAAACAAATATTTTTAACGCCCGGGCAAGGAATTATAATTCTGCCCTGGAAGCTGCTTTGCATAAGAACAACATTCCTGTTTCTGTATATAATAATATTATCGAATCGGCAAATGACAATCTTCAGCCGTTGCACAGGTGGGCTTCTCTTAAGAAAAAACTTCTTGGATTGGACAAGTTGTGTCCTTACGATATTTATGTTACGATCTTCAATTCGAATAATGAAAAGAATTATAATTATGATGAAGGTGTTAAGATTGTATTAAATGCTGTGAATATTTTGGGGGAGGATTACTCATCTTCTCTAAAAAAAGCTTTTAATAACAGGTGGATTGATGTTTTTGAAACGAAAGGAAAGAGGAGAGGCGCATACTCATCCGGTACTACTTACGGAGTTCATCCATATGTTTTACTTAACTGGACAGATCTTCTGAATGATGTATTTACACTTGCGCATGAAATGGGTCACAATATGCATTCGTATTATACGGGTCGATCGCAGCCCTATCCCTACGCTAATTATTCAATTTTCCTTGCTGAAGTAGCTTCAACATTTAATGAATCATTATTGCTCGACCATCTGCTTGAAATTGCGGAAAACAATGAAGAAAAATTATTTCTGCTAGAAAGATATTTGAATAATCTTACTGCTACCTTCTACAGGCAGGTAATGTTTGCCGAGTTTGAGAAGATTGTTTATGAGAGGACGGAAAAAGGCGAGTCGCTCACATCGGAAAATCTTAGTGAAATATATAAAAAAATTTATCAGAAATATTGGGGACCGGAGATGTTTGTATCTGATGAAGAAAAATATACATGGGCTCGCATACCACACTTTTATTACAATTTTTATGTTTACCAGTATGCAACTGGTTTTGCTGCTTCAGAGGTTCTTGCAAAGAAGGTAAAAACCGAAGGTGATCCTGCAATAGAAAGGTATCTTAATTTTCTCAAAGCAGGAAGCTCTGACTATCCGATAAATATTTTAAAGGCTGCTGGCGTCGATATGAATTCACCAGAACCAGTTAAAGCAGTAAGCGCAAGAATGAATCAGGTTCTTGATGAAATAGAACAATTGTTATAGGGTTTTATTAAATGAAAATCTACAGCAAGATTTTATTAAATGAATATCTTCAATCACTTACATATGATGATATTAGTTTAATACCTACCGAAGTATCCCGGATAAAATCAAGAAAAGAAGTTGATACTTCTTCAAAATTTTTAGGGATGAACCTTTCTTTACCGGTAATTTCCAGTCCCATGGAAAGTGTAACTGGAATTGAGATGGCTAAAGAATTAAATTCTCTCGGCTGCCTGGGAATTGTAAACCGTTTTGATTCTTCACTTAACGAAATTCTTAAGGATAAAAAGAACTCCCGAAAGATCAACGCAATCTCAATTGCTTTAAATACACCTTTAGATACAATAAAAAAACTTTCCGAAGGAAAAAAAATTATTTGTATAGATACTGCAAATGCAAATAATCTTGAGGTGCTAAAAAAATCTGAGTCGATAAAAAATCATTTAAAAGTCAAAGTAATAGTTGGAAACATTGCTCATGGAGCTTCACTAAAACAACTTGTGGATGCTGGTGCTGATGCTGTAAGAGTTGGAATAGGTAGTGGCAGTGTTTGTTCTACAAGTATACAAACCGGAATAGGTATTGGTCAGGTATCTTCACTTCTCAATGTTTACTTTGAACGACAAGAAGGCAAGCTCAAAATTGCAATAATCGCGGATGGTGGTATAAAGGGTTCCGGGGATGTTGCTAAAGCCATTTCACTTGGAGCTGATGCAGTAATGCTTGGTAGACTTCTTGCCGGGACTAGAGAAACTTCCGGTGAAGTAATTCGCTACAAAGATCAATTATGGAAAAAATACCGTGGTTCAGCATCTTTTGGTGTAAAAATGAAAAATGAGTTTATTGAAGGTGAAGAAACGATGGTTCCTTTTAAAGGTGCTGTAATGAATGTTATTAATGCAATTTCAGACGGACTTCGCAGCTCTATGAGTTATATGAATTGCAAGACAATTGAAGACCTGAGAAATATTGAGACGTTTGCGGTGCTTAGTAATTATTCTTACTTGGAACGTCTTCCAAAACCTTAATTTTTAGAAAAGTAAATTTATCAGGAATTCATTCTCTTAATTTTGTAAATTTCGAATGTTAAATAAAAAAATAAGGATTGATTAACATGAGTAAAAAGAAACACAATAAAAGTATTGAGCTTTTAAATAAAGCCGTTGCAGATGAACTGCTGGCTATTCATCAATATATGTACTTCCATTTCCACTGTGATGATCAGGGATATGATCTTTTAGCAAGCCTGTTTAAGAATACAGCAATTCAGGAGATGGGACATGTTGAAGTCTTGTCGGAAAGAATCCTATTTCTTAATGGTGATGTCGATATGAAAGTTGTTGGAACAGTAAAAAAGATCAAAGATCCAAAAGAAATGGTTAAATGTGCTGCTCAAATGGAAGATGACAGCGCAAAAGAATATAATGAATGGGCTAATGAATGTTCTGCAAACGCCGATTCTGCATCTAAAAAAATCTTTGAAGACCTGGTTCTTCAAGAAGAAAGACATTTCGATCAGTTCGATACTGAAATGGAGAATATGGAAAAATTCGGAGAAAATTACCTTGCTCTTCAATCAATTGAAAGAAGCAAGCTTATATCTTCCAGAGGAACTGCAGCAGAATAGCTGTTATTTTATTAAGGCCGGATTCCGGCCTTTTTTATTTTTCTTAACCTGCAAAAAAATTTTATAAGAAGATTAGCGATAAATTTTAGCCTTCAAAGATGGAAGGCTTTTTTTAATATTCTTTTGTAAAGTTAAAGGATTTATATGAAATATAATTTAGTCGGATTATTTGCAATTACTATTCTGTTTGCAACGCTCATCAGCAGTTGTTCAAAAGAGGAGAATTCAGTTAATCCTCCATCAGGTATTGCAATCCTTAATACTTCATTTGAGGAAAATGGATTTTTTTCTACTGAGGGTTGGACTCTCCCATTGCTAAGTGATTCTTCTACTGACGTTCCCACTAATGGAGGAAAGTATTCCCTGCTGCTTGAATCTGTTTCACCTCCAGAAGTTTTTGCTGAAATAAAGGTACCTGTTCTATCTCAATATAATAATTATAAATTATCGTTTTCGTCAAAATCTACAGGTGGGGTTTATGGAAGAGCTATTTTATCTTTATTGCGAAACGGTTCCAAAATAAAATCACAGAATAAGGCAGTAAATGATATCACCTGGCAAAGTTACACCATTACTGATACTTTTAATGTTGCGGCAGGTGATTCATTCCTAGTCCAGTTATCTGCTGGAACTTCGCAGCTGCTTCCTGGCAAGACATATTTTGATCTTTGCACACTTGAAGCAGTTGAATAGACTTAGAGATTTTTCCTCTTCAATCTTAATGAATTAGAAACTACCGAAACCGAACTGAATGACATTGCAAGTGCAGCGATCATCGGGTTCAACATTCCGAATGCTGCTAATGGTACGCCAATAATATTATAAATGAAAGCCCAGAATAGATTCTGCTTGATTGTTCTTAAAGTTAAACGGGAGAGTTTTAACGATTTTACAACACCTTCTAAATTTCCACTCATCAAAACAATATCTGCTGATTCGATTGCAATATCTGTTCCTGTTCCCATAGCGATTCCGATATTACTTTGAGCCAGTGCTGGCGCATCATTTATTCCGTCTCCCACCATTGCAACAATTTTTCCACTTTTTTGATAATCAGATACTATTTTAATTTTATCACCCGGTAAAACCTCCGCATTAAAATTATCGAAACCGACTTTCTCGGAAATATCTTCAGCTATCTGTTTATTATCACCTGTTAACATTACAGTTTCTAAGCTCATTGATTTTAATTTATTAATTACATCAGCAGCATTATTCTTTAGTTCATCTTCCAAAGAAATCAATCCCTTTAGTTTTCTGTTAATTGAAACTGCTATTACTGCATTGCTATCTTTCGAAAGTTTATCTATAGTTTTTTGAAATTCTGTTGTGTCGATAGAATTAGTTTCCATCAGGGAAATATTGCCTATCAAAACTTCATTACTAGTAACCAGCCCTTTTACTCCACTTCCTGTCAAGCTTTCAAATCTCTCCGGATTATCAAACTTGATTCCATTATTTTTTGTATAGTTAACGATTGCCTGTGCAAGCGGGTGTTCAGATCTCTGTTCCAAAGAACTCGCAATCCTTAATAATTCCTCTTCAGAAATTCCATTTGGAAATACTGAACTTACTTTCGGTTTACCAGTCGTTATCGTTCCGGTTTTATCAAAAATTATTGTATCAATTTTATGGGCTAGTTCCAGGCTTTCAGCATTCTTTATAAGAATACCATTCTGGGCACCTTTGCCGGTTCCAACAATTATTGCAGTTGGTGTTGCAAGTCCAAGTGCACACGGACAAGCTATTATTAAAACAGCCACAAAATTCATTAACGCAACACTAAATCCTACTGAGCTTAAAAGCAGCCATCCAAAAAATGATATTATTGCTATGAGAATAATTATGGGAACGAAAACAGCAGCAATTTTATCAGCAAGTTTCTGAATCGGAGCTTTAGAACCTTGAGCCTCCTCCACCATTTTTATGATTTGTCCAAGAATCGAATTATCACCAATCGCAGTTACCTCAAATTCAAAGCTGCCGGTTTTATTAATCGTTCCCCCAATTACTTTCGAGCCAACACTTTTTTCTACAGGAATAGATTCACCAGTAATCATTGATTCATCAATTGCAGAAAAGCCGTTCTTCATTATCCCATCAGTAGGAATTTTTCCGCCAGGTTTAACTATAGCAATATCTCCAATTAATAATTCATCTAACGGGATTTCACTTTCGACATCATTTCTTCTGACCAAAACTTTTTGAGGTTTAAGTTCTAAAAGTTTTTTAATCGCCAATCCTGTTTTTGATTTTGCTTTACTTTCCAACCATCTTCCCATTAAAATAAGAGAGATAATTACAGCTGCGCTATCAAAATAAACATGAGAAGTAATACTCTTATCAGAAAATATTTTAGGAAAGAGAGTAATAAGTGTGCTAAAAATAAATGCCGAACCTGTACCGATAGCAACAAGAGAGTTCATGTCGGCGGTAAAATGCAGAAGGTTTTTCCAGAAGATTTTGTAGAATCTTTTTCCTGAAATAAATACCACGGGTGTTGTTATAACCAGAAGTATCCTGTTTATTACATCTGTTGATAGTGGAACAAGATCATTAAATCCCTTCCACATCTGCCCCATATTCAGAATTAAAATTGGAATAGATAATATAATTGCGAATAAAAAATCATTTTTTAACTCTTTATCATATTCTGTTTTAATCTCTGACGGGATCTTTTCTGAGACACCTCGCGCTTTTTTATTGATAGAAGAAAAATCAATTTTATATCCGGCATCCTCGACAGCTTTCTCAACTTGATTTAAGTTTGCTAAACCTGTATCAATTTCAAATGACGCCTTTTCTGTTGCCAGATTAACGGATACGTTTTTTATTCCTTCAATTTTATTGATTGATTTTTCAACTCTTGACACACAGCTTGCGCAAGTCATTCCTTCAACTGGAGCGTTAATCAACTTATTCTTTTGCCTGAAATCAGAATCTTCTTTCATAACACTAATTCAATTATTCCAATTTATTACTTTATAGCCAGCATCTTCTATAGCTCTAATAATCATTTCGTCATTTATTTGAGTTTCATCAAATTCAACTTTGGCACTTCCGATACTAACATTGTATTTTTTTAGATTGAGTTTGGACAGATTTTTTTGAACAGCCATAATGCAGTGATGACAACTCATGCCGTCTATTTTGAAATCTTTTTGCATCTTCTCCTCTATATAGAATCATTATGTTTTTTTTATTCTTTCAGACGAAAATAGTTGAAAGATTGTTTATTTAATAAAATATCCTTTCATTTCCATCAATTTGATTGTTTAATAATGATTTCGATTCATCCAAATTTTTCTCACTAACATATATAGAGGCATTTTAAAAATGCCGTAACTGACTATTTTAATTGATATTACAGCAAAACTTTATTACTTTAGCAGCCTGATTTTTGGTAAATAATAGAACAACTAATAATTAAAAAGGTGAAAAAATGACCAAGGCTGACATAGTTGATAAAGTTGCAGCCGGGACAGGGCTAACAAAGCTGGAAACTGAAGCTATAATTGAAGGATTTTTAAAGACAGTTATTGAAGCATTGAAGGAAGGAAAGGGAATTGAGATCAGAGGTTTTGGAAGTTACAGGGTAAAGAAAAAAAATGCACGTCAGGCAAGAAATCCTAAAACAGGTGAATCGGTTTATGTTCCCGAACATTATGTCCCTACTTTCAAATTTTCAAAAGACTTTAAAGAGCTCGTCAATTCCGGAATGTTGCAAAAAGATCGGAGATAAAATTAGTAATGAATTATTGTGCTCAGTGCGGTTATAAGCTCGAAGGTGAATTCAGGTTTTGTCCTAATTGTGGTTTTGAATTAAAAAGTTCAAATAATTCAGCAGCCGCTGAGGGGAACATTAAAGAAGTAATAATTTGCAAAAATTGCGGCGAAGAAAATTCTTTAGATAGTATAAATTGTTTTAGCTGTGGTGTTCCTTTAAAAGGCCATAAAAATTCAAAGCAAGCTTCTGGAAAATTTGAAGATAAAAAAAATAATCAAAAAAAATCTGATGATGGTGAGTTTACTAAGAGAGGAAATATAAAATCTGAAGAAAAAATTCTTGATAATAAAAAAATTTTAATAATCTCCTCATTTGTTGTAATCGTTTTTGTCATTGCTCTTTTAATAACTGGTGTATTTGAGTCAGGTGTTCAAAGTAATATGACTCAGGTGAATAATCAATCAAATGCGTCTGGTGTAAACCTTGAGAATATGAATGAAATAACTGATCTTGAAAATAAATTAAAAGCAAATCCTGATGATATGGAAGCCACTTTACATCTGGCACATTTACAGCAGGATTCGAAACTTTTTGAAAAAGCAATAAGCAACTATAAAAAATATTTAGAGAAAAATCCGGAAAATGCTGATGCCCTCGTCGATATGGGAATTTGTTTTTATAATCTTGGTGATTATAAATCGGCGATTAATGAAATGGAAAGTGCACTCAAATATCAACCAAAGCACCAAATTGCTTGTCTCAATCTTGGGATTGTAAATTTAGCTGCTCAAAACATTGCTGAATCTAAGAAGTGGTTTAAAAAAACTGTAGAATTAAATCCAAACTCTGAAGCAGGAAAAAGAGCACAGGAGTTATTGACCTCACATTAAGTAAAAAAGGAGAAGTAAATGCCTTGTGGTAAAAAACGAAAGCGTCATAAAATGTCGACGCACAAAAGAAAAAAGAGACTCAGAAAGAATAGACATAAAAAGAAAATAAGATAACCTGAATGTTTTCTAAAAAGCCAACTTAGCTCAGCTGGTAGAGCAGCTCATTCGTAATGAGCAGGTCGCCGGTTCGATTCCGGCAGTTGGCTCAACCTTCCGAATACCAGTTCGTTCTTTTACAAAACTGTTCATAACCTGAATAATTAGTCCTGGAGCAATTTTTATAAAACTAAATATTTTTATAAAAACTTCTTGACTTTAGTGGAAATTTTCCGTTATTTTTGGGGTGTAGTGGGGAAAAGTGGTGAAGAATCCCAAATAATGGAGAAGAATTGTTCAAAGGACAGTTTACATATTCAATAGATTCTAAAAGCAGAATTAGCATTCCGGCAAAGATTCGCAAACACATTTCGCCTGATGCAAACGATACAATAGTGATGACAAAAGGCTTATCCAGTTGTATTGATTTGTACCCCCTCGATGAATGGCAAAAAATTGAAGAGAAACTTTTAAAGTTGAATCAGTTCCAGCCTGATGATCTCAGATTTATCAGGATGTTTGTCCAATACGCACATGAAGATGTAATGGACGCACAATCAAGAATACTAATACCTCAGATGCTAATTGATTACGCCAAGATTGAGAAGGAGGTATTGATTATTGGTGCACTCAGAAAGATCGAAGTCTGGAATCCCAAAATTTATGATGATTACCTGAAGCAGTCTCCAATGACATATGAAGAGATTGCCGCAAAAGTTATGACCGGTGGATGACACGGACGCACATACCTGTTTTGCTTGAAGAAAGCATAGACTATTTAGTTACTAAAACGAACGGGGTTTATTTCGAAGCAACTTTAGGATTTGGGGGTCACACGGAAAAGATACTTAGCAGGTTGGGTAAAAAAGGTAGCATCGTTTCTACTGATGTTGATCAGTATGCTTTCGACTATTGTAAGAACAAATTTAATAATGAAGACAGGATAAAGCTATATAACTTAAATTTTTCGTTAATTGATGTAATAGCTAAGATTGAATCTTTAGAGTTCTTTGACGGAGTACTGGCAGATATTGGAGTTTCATCTTATCAACTGGATAATGCCGCAGCAGGTTTTTCTTACAGCACAAAATCAGAATTAGACCTCCGATTAGACAAAAACTTGCAGAAAACTGCTGCGGATTTTATTAATAATGAATCCGAAGATACGATAGCAAAAATCATATTCGAATATGGAGAAGAGAAAAATTCTAGAAAGATCGCACGCAAGATTTCTGAATTTCGGAAAATTAATAGAATCGAAACAACCGATGAATTGAAAGAGATTATTTCATTAGTTACAAATCCTAGATACCTGACTAAGACTCTCTCCAGGGTTTTTCAGGCATTAAGGATTCACGTTAATGATGAATTAGCAGTTTTAAAGTCTTTTCTGGAAAATGCGGTTTCAGTATTAGCAAAAGGAGGACGATTGGTCGTTATAAGTTACCACTCCCTGGAAGACAGGATTGTAAAAGAGTTTTTTAAATATGAAAATCTTACTTGTGTTTGTCCTCCTGATGCGCCCATTTGTACTTGCGGAAAAGTTAAACGACTAAATATAATAACCAGGAAACCGATAGCGCCATCAGAAATTGAAAAACAAAATAACAAGAGAGCCCGAAGCGCAAAATTAAGAGTTGCTGAACGCGTATGAAAAAAAGTTTTAAACCATTGATAGTAGTCATAAGTTCTTTACTTGTACTTATTACTATCCTTCTGTTGATCTCACAAGGATTGCGCTTAAAGTATGAAGAATTGCAAAGAGAACTTGCTCAATTAGAAAAACAAATTAAAACTGAAAAAATCCAAATGACAAACCTTTCAGCAAATTATCAAATGCTGACTGCCGAGGACGTAATTAAACAATATGCTTTAGATGAGTTAGCATTAGTTTCAGCAGATACAGATTCAATTGATAAAATTATCCTGAATAGGGAGGATTTAGTTAAACTAACTGAAAGCCTTGAAGATAGCCATGAGTAATGCGCGTGTACTTCTGGTTTCAATTTTTATTGTTGTGATTTTTGTCGCACTTGTGCTAAGACTTATCACCGTGCAGGTAATTAATAGCGATGAGCTGAGTTACTTTGCAAAACGTCAACAGACAAGTACAGAAACAATAAAAGCTGATAGGGGATTTATCTATGACCGTAACGACGTACTTTTAGTTTATAACCGGAATGATTACACTTTTTATGTTGACTTGCGAATGTTACCCAATTCTGAAAAAGAAAAGCTTGCAAAATTATTTTCAAGAGTAATTGGGAAGAATAAGAGTTATTATTTAAGTCTGCTTAAGACAAAAGGAAAGACAATTTGCCTGGAGAAAAAAGTTTCTTTTGAAAAATCGGTTAAACTTTTTGAATATAAAAATCCTGCTTTCTTTTTTGTGGAAGAACCAACCAGCGTTTTTCAGTACGGTTCGCTGGCCTCTCACGTACTCGGGTATGTTAATGATGAATATAATGGTGTGAACGGTATTTCAAAAAGTTTCGATGATGTATTGAAGGGTCAGGACGGATCCCGCATGGTTGAACGAAATGCAGTCGGAGATATAATATCAATTTCTGAAGATGAAACCAAACCACCTATTCCCGGAAATGACATTTACCTTACTATCGATAAACGCTTGCAAACAATAACTGAAGAGGAACTTAAAAAAAGTCTTGAATTGACCTCTGCTAGGTCTGCTACCTGCATAATTATGAATCCTAACTCGGGTGAAATCCTTGCTATGGCAAATGTCGGTGATTACGATCCTAACAATTATTGGGAGTATGGTGATTTTGAGAGAAAGAATCGCGCAATTACGGATTCATACGAGCCAGGTTCAACATTCAAAGCAATTACATTAGCAATACTCCTGGAAGAAAAAGCTTGTTTTGAGAGTGAGAGTATTTATGTTGAAAACGGAGTGTACAAGTTTAGAAATAACTACATAAGGGACACACACAAATTTGACTACCTTACTGTTAAAGGAATTATTGAAGAATCGAGCAACATTGGAATATCAAAACTAATTCAACGGCTCGGTGATGAAAAATATTATGAATACGTAAGAAGTTTCGGATTTGGTACATATACTTCTATTCCATTACCGGGTGAAGTTACGGGAAAACTACGGGATATTGGAAAGTGGTCCAAGTTGACAAAAACCTATATGTCTTTTGGTTACGGTATATCTGTCACTCCATTACAACTTACAAACGCTTTTTGTACTCTGGTTAATGGCGGAATTATGTACCAACCGCAGATTGTTAAGAAGCAAATTGATAAAAACGGGAATTTAATTAAGGAATATTCACCGGTTATTGTTAGAAGAGTTATTAATGAAAAAACCTCGTCTAGAATGAGAAGTCTGCTGAAGGGTGTTGTAGACAACGGAACCGGTAAAATGGCTAGGATTGATTCGGTTGCAATAGGAGGTAAAACCGGAACCTCAAAATTAATTGTTAACGGTAAATACTCAGATGATAAATAT
>Ga0307423_1002181_pt1 | contig 11126 bp, 7 predicted proteins | sample SalMarWE160310MG_FD_202154 | JGI IMG/M metagenome (GOLD analysis project Ga0307423, IMG submission 202154) | Salt marsh sediment microbial communities from the Plum Island Ecosystem LTER, Massachusetts, United States - WE1603-10 | ecosystem: Environmental > Aquatic > Marine > Intertidal zone >...
TGTTGAGTATCTCTTAGTCTCTCCGGAGGAAGCTGATTTTCAGGAACAAAAAGTATCTATCACTTCTCCAGTTGGGCAAGGTTTAATGGGCAGAAAGGTTGGAGAAATAATTCAGGTTAAAGCACCTGCAGGTTTATTGGAATTTGAAATAATTGAAATAAATTAGTCGTAAATTATTAACTCGATAGAGTTAGATAGATATAATAAAATATCCGGTAGTCGCTGGATGACAATTTTTTTTCCTGAAAATTTCAAACACTGTTTTATATTTTTAGAATAAATTGCAATTGATGAAGGCAACAGAACAAAAAGTTTTAAGATTTATTAAAGATAACCGTCTCATCTTTGATGGAGATAAAATTCTTATTGCATTAAGCGGTGGACCCGACTCAGTATTTGCACTGCATTTTCTTAATAAATACAAAAAGAAATATAAGATTGAGCTTGGGGCGCTTCATGTTAATCATTTATTGCGTGGAAAAAATTCTGACAAAGATGAACGGTTTTGTAAAACTATTTGTGGTGAATTAGATATCCCAATTTATTCTTTTCGAGCAAATGTAAAATCATATGCAAAACGAAATAAATATTCTTTGGAAGTTGCAGGTAGACAGATTCGTTATAAATATTTTGAACAAATTTCATCATCAGAAAATTACTCTAAGATAGCTACAGCGCATAATGCGGATGATAATGCTGAGACTGTTCTGCTTAATTTAATAAAAGGTACTGGAGTGAAAGGTATTTCCGGAATTCCAGTGAAACGTGAAAAAATTATTCGCCCAATTTTATGTCTGACTAAAAAGGAAATTCTTGAATATCTTGAAAACAACAAATTTGAATATCGCATTGATGAGTCAAATCTATCAAATGAATATGAGAGAAATTTTTTAAGAAATGAAATTATTCCATTAATTCAAAGGAATCTAAATCCATCTATTTCTGAGAATCTTCTTAATTCCTCACTTAATTTTCAGCGATTAAATTTATTTATTGAAAAATTGTTACATGATCTTAAGTCTAATGTTGATACTCGAAAGAATAAATATATTTCTTTCCCAGTCGATTATTTTGACAGCGCCGATGACTTTTTGATCTATCAGCTTATTAAAAATTTGGTTGATGAAAATTTTAATGTACAGTCTGATTCAAATGATATTAAAAAAATAAGCTCGATAAAAAATAAGCAAACAGGAAAATTAGAAGAACTTTCAAATAATTTATTGGTATTGAAAGAACGTAAGAAAATCACAATAACAAAAAATAAACGGGCGCAAGAAAATTTTGAGTTGGAATTTCAAGTCGGTAAAACTATTAGGTTTAATAAAAGAAATATTTCGATTTTAGAAGTTCCAAATATTAAAGTTAAGATTGAGAAGAATAAAAATGTTGAGTTTATATCAGCAGATAAAATTAAAGGTCCATTTAAAATTAGAAATTGGAAAAGAGGGGATAAATTTTTTCCTATTGGAATGCTTGGAACGAAAAAGATTTCGGACTATCTAACTGATATAAAATTAGATTCTGAAGAAAAGAAAAACCAAATGCTTCTAATCAATGACAAAAAAATTGTCTGGGTACTTGGGCAAAGACTCGATGATAGGTTTAAGGTTACAACACGAACTAAAAAGGTTTTAAAATTATGTCTCAAATAAATCAAAATGCGGATAAATTGATTATTAATGATGATGTATTTGTTCCTTTTCTCACAGAAGAAGGTATTCAAAAACGTGTTAATGAGTTGGCAAAACAAATTTCTGAAGATTATAAAGGCAAACTTCCAATTTTTATAGGAGTTCTAAATGGTGCATTTGTTTTCATGGCGGATTTAATAAAAAACGTTTCGATCAATTGTGAAATTGATTTTTTCAAGCTTTCAAGCTATGGCGATTCAAAAATTTCTTCGGGTAATGTGCGCATGCTCAAAGAGTTAAATTGTGATGTGAACGGTAGAGATATTATCATTGTTGAGGATATTGTGGATTCAGGCTTATCAATTAAATATATTGAGCAAATTTTTAGCAAGCATAAACCCTCTAGTATGAAAGTCTGCTCACTTTTAATGAAACCGGAAAGCCTGAAATATGACGTGAAAATTAATTATATTGGGTTCAAAATCCCCACGAAATATGTGATTGGGTATGGTTTAGATTATGCCCAAAAATACAGAAATCTTAAATCGATATATGTTTTAAGTGATGAGGACTAAATAAATAATGGATTATAATTTTAGAAATTTTTTTATGAGTGATAATAATAAACAAGGTAATAAATTACCAAAAGGTAGTGGACCAAACCGACCTGATGATAATTTTGATTGGTCAAAAGTAATTAGAATGGTTTTTGGCTGGGGTGCTGTTATAGTTGCCGCAGTAATTGTAATGCAGGTTTTCAGGAGTGGTACAGAAACATATACAGAAATTCCATTTAAGGAATATGAAAATCTTCTAAACCAGCCTGAAAATATAGTTTCTGCAAAAATTGTTAAATCAGATGTCAATGATTATTCCTTCAAAGCTGAATTAAAAAGTCAAACATCAATTAAGATTGATGGAAAACCTGTATCAGTAAAAGCTATTTCTGTATATATACCTGAACCAATTATTAAAGATCAGGAAGCTATTTGGAAAGCGAAAGGTTTAGATTATTCTTTTGATAAAGAATCAAATGAGTGGCTAAATGTTTTAATTGGATTTTTACCCTGGGTTCTTATTATAGCAGTTTGGGTAATTATTATGAGAAGAATGCAAGGCCAAGGCGGTGGATCCCGTGGAATTTTTTCTTTTGGAAAAAGTAAAGCAAAGTTAATTACGCCATCTAGCAAAAGGGTTACATTTAAAGATGTTGCCGGCACTGATGAAGCAAAAATGGAACTTCAGGAAATTATAGAGTTTCTTAAAGAACCTACTAAGTTTCAAAAACTTGGAGGTAAAATTCCAAGAGGAGTTTTATTGTTAGGACCTCCCGGAACAGGAAAAACGCTATTAGCCCGAGCAGTTGCCGGCGAATCTGGCGTGCCATTCTTTTCAATTTCCGGAGCGGATTTTGTGGAGATGTTTGTGGGTGTCGGTGCAAGTCGTGTTCGTGATTTATTTGAGCAGGGTAAAAAGAATGCGCCATGTATAATTTTTATTGATGAAATTGATGCTGTGGGAAGACATCGCGGAGCAGGATTAGGCGGTGGACATGATGAACGTGAACAAACTCTTAACGCATTACTTGTTGAGATGGATGGATTTGAACAAAACAGTGGTGTTATAATTATCGCTGCTACAAACAGACCAGATGTGCTTGATCCTGCGTTATTAAGGCCGGGTAGATTTGATAGGCAGGTTGTTGTTGATCGCCCCGATGTAAAAGGAAGAGAAGGTATTCTTAAAGTTCATACTAGACAAATCCCTCTGGGGGAAGATGTAAACTTAGAAGTGCTTGCTAAAGGAACTCCAGGATTAGCCGGTGCTGAATTAGCGAATCTTGTAAATGAAGCTGCACTTCTTGGAGCAAGAAAAAACAAGAAAAAAGTTGATATGATAGATTTTGAGGAAGCAAAAGATAAAGTTATGATGGGGATGGAACGAAAAAGTCTAATTATATCTGAAGAAGAAAAGAAGACTACTTCGTATCATGAAATTGGTCATGTACTTGTTGCAAGAATGATTCCGGATGCTGATCCTGTTCACAAAGTAACAATTATTCCAAGAGGAAGAGCGCTTGGCGTGACAAGCTATTTACCGATTGATGAAAAGCATACTTACTCTAAAGAATATCTTGAAGCTATGATTACCTATGCTTTGGGAGGAAGAGCAGCTGAAAAATTAGTTTTTAATCATTATACGACTGGTGCAGGAAACGATATCGAGAAAGCAACTAACATTGCACGTAAAATGGTTTGCGAATGGGGAATGAGTGATAAACTTGGACCAATGAGTTACGGTGCAAAGGAAGAAGAAATATTTCTTGGAAGAGAAATTCAAAAGCACAGAGATTATAGTGAAAAAACGGCAATTGAAATTGATGAAGAAATCAGAGAAATTATAAATACGGCATTTGAAAGAGCGGTAAAAATCTTAAGCGATAATATGAATTTACTTCACAAACTTTCTGAAGAATTATTAGAAAGAGAAATTCTTGATGCTGAGGAAATCGATAGTATAATTCGTGGTGAAGTTCTTCCTCCAATTCAAAAAGAAAATAATGGTAACGGTGAATCGACTGAAGTTCCTGAACATGTTAAAAAACTAATGGAACAGAGAAGCAAACAAGATACAACACCTAAAGATGACGCAAATTGACAATGGCACTATTCATTATAGAGATGAATTGGTTCGTAAACTGATTCATCTCTTTTCTTTATCTATCCCTGTTATTTATTATTTAATTCCTACTTCAACATCAATCACTATCCTTGCTATTCTTACTGCTTTTGCTCTTGTTATAGATTTAGGGCGATTTTTCTTTACTTCATTCGCAGGATTCTTCTATAAAGTATTTGGATTTTTGTTAAGGAAGCACGAACTGGATGAAAACAAGAAAAATCTTACGGGTGCCACTTATGTTTTAATTTCCGCGCTTATTTGTGCAATTATTTTTCCAAAGATTATTTTTGTTACTGCATTTACTATTTTAATTATTAGTGATACAATGGCAGCACTAATTGGGAGGAAATTTGGGAAAAGAAAATTTTTAAGAAAAAGTTTTGAGGGAACTTTATCCTTTTTTATTAGTGCAAGTATTGTTGTTTTTTTTACACCGAAGGTGGGCAATTTCCCAATGGAATATTTAATAGGAATTATTGCTGCTTTTATCGGGTCCATAGTTGAAAATATTTCTTACGGATTAGCAGACGATAATTTATCCGTCCCACTTTCTGTTGGATTTACGATGTGGGGTTTATATTTATTAATTTTTCCAAATATGCAATTGATTCTTTATAATGTACCGAGGTAAAAATGAAAAAGTTTTTATTTATTATTTCTGCAATATCATTCGTTTATTTTATTGTTGGATGTGATATGGCAAAAAAACCCGCAACGGGTTTAGAAGATGAAATATATGTTATTGCTGATTCATCAGAGTATGAAGAAGTTAAATTAGCTCTTCAATCAACATTTGAAATAGTAATTAATACTCCTCTCCCAGAAAAATTATTTACTCTAAAACGTGTTTCAATAAATCAGATTGATAAAATTGAGAGAAAAAAAAATGTAATTATCGTGGCTCCACTCAATTCCGGCTCGTATACTTCGAAATATATTAATTCAATAACCGATGAAGGAGTAAGAAAAAAATTAGGAGAAGATGATAATTTTATTCTTAGTAAATATAATTTATGGGCAAAGGATCAGCTTGTTACGATCTTAAGTGCATCCAATATGCAGGAACTTGAATTTAAAATCTTAAAAAATAAAGACAATCTTTTATACGCATACCAAAAGATATCAAATGACCGATTGAAGGAAAGCTTGTATTCAGCACACTATGAACGTAAAGCTATTGAAGGAAAATTACTACAGGATTATGGATGGATAATTTATGTGCAGGCGGATTTTAAGCTTGCTAAAAGTGATCCAGAAGGTAAATTTGTTTGGTTAAGACGATCAATCGGTGGTGATATGGAGCGTTGGATTTTTGTTCATTGGATTGATAATGCTTCACCTGAGTATCTAAATGCTGATTCTATTAAAGCAATTAGAAATCGGGTGACGAAAAATTATTATAGAACTTCTGATGATGATTCTTATGTAGTAATAGCAGATACTTTTTATACCACTACAGAAGTTAATTTTAATAATCGTTATGCACTCTTTACTCAAGGATTATGGGATCTGAATATAAAGGGAATGGGTGGACCGTTTATTAATTATACTTTTTATGATGAAAAAACCAGAAGAATTTACATGCTTGATGGTTCAATTTATGCCCCTAAATATTATAAGAGAAATCTTATTCAGCAAGTTGATGTAATTCTTCAATCATTTTACACGAAAGCTGAGCTTTCAAAAGACAGAATAGATGATTTGTTAGGCTCCATAGATGATTCAATTAAGTATTAGTTTTTTTAATTCCGGTGGCAGAGAATAATCAGGAAACTCTGCCGCTATTTTATTTACATAAACTTTTGCCAGCTCACTTTTATTAAATTGTAATTCATAAATCGCCCGCCTAGCTAACATACTACCAATTATTTTTTCTAATGAAATTATATACTTATCTTTTATCTCAGGTATCCTGATGGTAAAATTTGGAAGAGGTGCTTCAACATAATCTGTTGTTTTTACAACTTTAAAGAGAAATAAATATGGAACCAAAGTGCATCCATTTGGTAATTGGAATTCTCCACGTCTCATTTCTCCTTCAATAATCTCTGGCCCAATAAAGTAATCGTGTTTATCGATATTAGTAGAAATTAAACCTGTCAAAATTTTTCGAAAAAGATTTTCAAGTAAATTAGCATTAAAATTCTCACTTCTTTCAAAGGGCGCCAAGGCATCCAAAAACTTATTTACATCAGGTTGAATTCCTGCCAATAATTGAGGATGATTCGTTTTTAACTGACTGTAATACCAGGATCTTCGCAATAATTCTTTATCAATTACAGTAACATCTTTTCTATAATGCTCAACAATCTGAAAGTAGTAGGAAGGAGAAACAAGATAATCCCATTGGTAGGTGAACACAATTGAGTTTTGTGGCAAATTTTTTAACAAAGCTTTTGTATAATCTTCATAAATATAATTTTGCCTCTGATTTGTCTCAGCATACGAACTGTAAAATTGAATACCTGCGAAAAGAGTAAGACAAATGATAGGAATAATAATTTTAAGTTTTTTTTGCATCGATATCTGAAATAATTTCACTGTTCCAATCATCGCAAAGAAGGCTAGAGATATATAAGCCAGAAGAAAATAGGAATCAATATCATTAATATCATAATTGATTGAGTATAAAACCGTTGTAAGAAATGTTATCAATAAAAATGTAAATAGTTTTCTTGCTTCAAGAAAAGAAATTATAATTCCCCAAAACACTAAAAATAATATAATCGAAAATTCGTTAGTCAGATTGGAAATAAAATAATTTAACTGTTTTGATGCAGCAACTGTTGATGAAAATAACCAAACCTGATATTGTTTACCGGAAATATGTCTAAGCAATCGTTCCCAATCAATTGGATTTCCCCAATTTAAAACGGGATTCTGTGCTGCACGGATAGGAAGATAAGAATAGATTAAAAATAATAGTGGGAAGAAAATTAAAAGCATAATAAATAATTGCTTAAAACTCTTTTTATTAAATCTGTTCTGGTTAAAATATAGATAAGCTGTTCCCAGAAGGACTAATAAGGTTGTCATATGATTTGCAAATCCAAATGCTAAAGTAATAGCAAAAATCAACCAGTATTTTGAAATTGCTTTTTCATTTTCAGTATTAACAAAAGCTTTTAAAAGTGCTAAAATTATTATTGAAATTAAAAGGAGATGGAGACTATAAACTTCAACTGAAGTGCTTTGAAACCAAAATGTTTTACTTAAAGCTAAAAATAATCCACTAAAGATAGACGTAAATATTTTCAAATTTTCAGTTAATTCTAATCCTTTAGTTTCTTCTTTTTGCGCAGTGCTAGCATGACCTTTTTTCTTTTTTGGTTTAGTTTTAGAAACTTTAATAATCCGGAATGATTGAAGATTATCTAAAATAAACTTAGCGGTAAAAGTAAAAACGGAAACTGCCGCTGCAGAATATAATGAGGCTAAAATATTTAATTGAAAAATCTTTGAAAATGGAAGCGGCAATTGAGAAAACAAATATCCAAGCATAGTGAATAGAGGATAACCGGTGGGGTGAGCAATACCCAAAGTACATTGAACAGTAGCCAGCTCACCAGCATCAATTTGTATAACAGTAGGAGCAATGGTAAATGTGTAAATAATTAAAGCTGCAATTCCGGTCAACACGTAAAAATATTTTTTTAAATAAATTATCATTTGCTAGTTAAAAACATTTTGATATTCTTTTCTTATCCGATTAGTGATATTATTTAATTCAAGTAAAAAAGAAGCACTATTTTCAAATCCCAAAACTTTTGATAATTTTAAAAGTTTTTTCTCATCAGTAGGAACTTTAGCTGTTTTGGTATTTAAAATATTCTGATTTATTAGTTCCACTTTTTTCAAAAAACTAAAATTTTCTTTAAGAAGACGAAAATTAATTTTATTGTTTTTCTCAATCACATCAATGGCTTCTAAGATGCTTTTATCTCGCGCTCCAAAAATTAACGACGGTTTTAATAGGAAAAGATAGGTTATCATAAAATCTATATCCATTAGGCCACCGAAACTTTTCTTTACATTGAAAATTTCTTTATTAATCGGTAAAAGCTTTTTTCTCATTTCCTTGATGTCAGTTTTTATTTGATCTTTTTCTTTCTCCTCAACGGTTTTTATATAATGCTTGATGAATTTATCAAATAATTTAGAGCTGCCATAAATTAGTCTGCACTTTGTGAATGCTTGCAGTTCCCAAATTCGTGCTCGGGATGAAAAATATCTTTTATAATTATTGATATCCCAAACAAGTAAACTGCTTTTTCCTTCAGGTCTTAATCGACAATCTATTTCAAGTCCCCTAAAATTATCTTTTAATATTTGAAGGAGTTTTTGAAAATCCTTTTGAACATCTATAAAATTACTTATGTCTTGAATTACAAAAATTAAATCCACATCAGAACTAAAAGTTAATCGTACTGCACCGAAACTTCCCATTCCTGCAACGAAAAAATTAGATCTCCATTTTTTATCAGAAGAAAATGCTTCAATCATATTCTTTATATTTTGTTTAATAAAATTGGTTAACAGTTCTGGGAATAGATTCGGTTGTAGACCTTTACTTACAAGTTGAACGGAGGCTCTAAATAGGAATGATTTCAAAGTGAAAGTGAATTTTGAGAAGTCTATTTTATCTAACGGCAACAAACAATCTCTTGATAAAAAATCATCTCGCAATATTTTATCTTCAGCAAATAAATCAATGGTTTTTTGAGAATGTTCACAAAGCTGAAGAAAAAGACTGAAAAAATTCTCATCACTAAATTCATCATACCAGATTTTAGGGAAACTGGCATATTTGATTACTCGAACAAAATTTTCTAAAACCAAATCTGGATCCGTTGAATCGCTCAAAAATTTAAATAATGGTGCTTCAAGTTTTTCAAATGAGTTAAATGCTCGTGAATCAAACTGTTTTTTATCAAACAGACTTTTTCCTGTTCGAAGAAACTCTAAATTCTTTCTAGCTCGTGTTTGATCTGTAAAATCTATCTCATCAAATTGATCATATAGTGATGCTGATTCTTCTGATTCCATTATTGAATTAAAAATTTTTTGTACTGTATTTTTACTTTTCTTTATATGAATCTTGAAAGATTCTAAATCTTTAAATTTCAAATAATGTGCAATTTTTTCAACTATTTCACCAGATTCAGGAACGGTATGTGTTTGCTGATCATTCATGAGCTGAAGAAAATGTTCTACTTTTCGATACAAAATGTAGGATTTTTTAAGAGCGGAACTTTCTTTTTTTGATATCATTGATTTGAGTTTCAGTTTTTTAATAGCCTTAAGAGAATTACCGGTATGGATAGAATAATCTTTTCCTCCATTTACTAATTGAAGAGCTTGCAATGAAAACTCAATATCGCGTATTCCACCAGGCGTAAACTTAATATTGCTTTCAGCATTATTTCGTTTTTCAATACTGAATTTTAATTTTTTTATTTGTTCAGTTGGCGGGATTGAAAAAGACGAAGGATAAATAAATTTAGAAACATAATTGTAAAATTTATTAAATAAGAATTTACTGCCGCATAAAAAGTTGGCTTTAATCAACATCTGCCTTTCCCAATACTCACCACGCGCTTCGTAATACCTTAAATACTCTGTATAACTTCCACATAGCGGAGCGTTCCGACCATCAGGACGCAGTCGAAAATCAACACGATATAAAAAGCCAGAGCCTGTTTTTTTACTGGCACTTTCTATGAATAGTAATATTGTCTCGGAGAGTATTTGGTTGTAATAAATTTTTCTATCAATTAAAGTATTCTTATCATAGAATGCAATTAGATCGATATCAGAACTGTAATTCAATTCGTTGCCACCAAGTTTACCTAAAGAAAATAAAACGTATCGATTTGTTACTTTTTCTATTTTGTGTTTTGATAAAACTTCATTGTAACAAAGATTGAATAGCTCAGATGAAATAGTGAAAGCAAGATTTGATAAATGTTCAGTAATAATTTTTAAGTCGTTTTTTAAGTAGATATCTTTTAGTCCAATTCGTAAGATTTCTTTTCGCTTAAAATTTCGGAGAATGATAACTTTAGATTCAAAGGTTTTAAAAGTACTTAACGAATTTATTAATAATCCTGAATAATACTTTTTACTAATAGTCTGATTTATTGTTGATGGATTAATTATCCAGAAAAAGTATTCTGGATTTCTTACAAGAATATCTGATAAATAATTACTGTTATTTGCTATGGTTACTAATATCTCAATTTGATGTGGGTATTTAAGACACTCTTTTATAAATAAACCTATATCAAATTGATTTTGAATTATGCGCAGAAGGTTGGATTCTGAGGAATTTGTAAAGTAGTAATGACGTATTTCCTTTTCTAAAAGTGATAAAAAATCTTCAAGATCATCTTGCGGTACTTTTCCTGCTGCTTGATTGATTATCTTTATTATAAAATCTTTTGAAAGATCTTTTTGTCTGAACATTTAGAATTTTGTTTTTTTACAATTGGAATCTAATATTAAACCATAAACAATTAAAAAACCTCACTTTAAATTTACTTAAATCAGTTACAATGAGAATTTATTACTCTTTTATCAAAAATATGTGAGGTAATTGATAACAAAAATTGATGTAAACTGTAATTTAGTTTATCACGGTTAATTCAATTATTGTTAAATTGCATATCAAAACAATCATATTTAATTTTTGACTTCTAAATATTAGCGGAGATATATTTTATAAATGATAAATATAATTAAAAAAATATTTGGTGATAAGTATAAAAAAGATTTAAAAATCTTATCGCCAATTGTTGAAGAGATTAATAC
>Ga0307423_1002186_pt1 | contig 11112 bp, 12 predicted proteins | sample SalMarWE160310MG_FD_202154 | JGI IMG/M metagenome (GOLD analysis project Ga0307423, IMG submission 202154) | Salt marsh sediment microbial communities from the Plum Island Ecosystem LTER, Massachusetts, United States - WE1603-10 | ecosystem: Environmental > Aquatic > Marine > Intertidal zone >...
CCAGTAGTCGCGGCGATAGATGCGCTTGGCGTCCTCGATGGTGAGCGTGGATAGATCCTGGTGTGAATCGGCATGCAAAAATGACCCAGATTTAGGAGTAATCGGCGTCCAAAATTGACCCACCCTCAGCTATGGGTCACCCTTCATCTTCTGACGAAGGGAGGTGCCCGAGGAGATGCTGACGGTGGAGACGATTGGCAAGATCAGACTGAAGCAGAGGCAGGGTAAGTCCATCCGGTCCATATCTCGCGAGCTACGTCTTTCTCGCAATACGGTCCGCAAGGTGCTGCGCGGCGACGAAACCGAGTTTAGTTACCAGCGCAGCCGCCAGCCCTACCCCAAGCTGGGGGAGTACTTAAAAGATCTGGAATGCTTTCTGGAGGAGGACCAGAAGCATCCCGTGAAGCGGCGTCGCTCGGCCCAGGTGCTTTTCGAGGACCTTGTGTTGCTGGGCTATGAGGGTGGCTACGACAGCGTGAGGCGCTATGTGAAGCGGTGGCGTGAGGATCACAAGAGACTGGCCGCGCCGGTATTCATTCCTTTGAGCTTCGGGCCGGGTCAGGCCTTTCAATTTGACTGGAGCGAGGATCATGCTGAGTTGGATGGGGTGCGGGTAAAGGTCAATCTTGCCCATATCCGCCTTTGCCACAGCCGCATGTTTCTAGTGCAAGCCTATCCCCGCCAGAGCCAGGAGATGCTCTTCGACGCCCACCGGCGAGGCTTTGACTTCTTCGGCGGAGTCTGCTGCCAGGGCATCTACGACAATCCCAAGACCATGGTGAGCCAGATCAGACGGGGGAAGAAACGAGTGTCCCATCCCCGCTTCAGCCAGCTGTGCTCACACTATCTGTACGAGCCGGTGTTTTGCACTCCCGGCGCGGCCTGGGAGAAGGGCCAGGTGGAAAACCAGGTGGGGCTGGTGCGCCGCCGCTTTTTCAGCCCCCGGCCCAAGGCTAAGGATTTGGCCGAGCTTAACCGCTGGCTACGCGACCAGTGCGTGGTCTGGGCCATGGGTCATAGGCACCCCAGCATCCCCGGCAAGACGGTGTGGGAGGTATTCAGGGAGGAAAAGGAGCATCTGATCCAGGTGGGGCGGCCCTTTGACGGCTTTTCCGAGGAAAACGCCCGGGTGTCCAGCTACAGCCTGGTGAGCTTTGACCGCAACCGCTACAGCGTGGAGTGCGGCCAAGTGGGCAAGACAGTGCAGATCAAGGCCTATGCCGATCACATTATCATAGTGAGCCAGGGACAGGTGGTGGGGCGACACCAGCGGCATTTTGGCCGGGACAAGATGATCTTCGATCCCTGGCATTATCTGCCGGTGCTGGAGAGAAAACCGGGCGCCCTGCGCCACGGGGCACCCTTTATAGGGTGGGATTTGCCCCAGCCCTTGCAAAGGGTGCAGGCACATCTGAAAAGATTTTCCGATTGGGACCGGCAGTTTGTGTCCATCCTGGCCGCGGTGCCCAGCCACGGCTTGGAGGCAGTATCAGCGGCCTGTGGGGAAGCCTTGGCCCAGAGGGCGGTGAGCCAGGAAATCATCCTAAATATTCTGCATCGTTCCCAGGACCAGGCTGACCATCTCCACCTGGAGCTACCCAGTCACCTGATCCTCAAGCACGAGCCGGTGGCCGATTGCCGACGATATGACCTGCTACGCAAGGAGGCCGGTCATGACGCGTGAGGATGTGCTGCAGGCCATGAAGCGGCTGCGGCTAAATGGCATGCTAGCCGTCTATCCCCAGCTGCTGCCCGAGGGCATCAAGAAACGCTGGGGGCCGGAAAGAATCGTGCTGGAGCTTTTGCAGGCCGAGGAGGCCGAGAGACGCCTGCGCTCCATCCGCTACCGCCTCTCCCAGGCCAAGTTTCCAATGGGCAAGGACCTGGACAGCTTTGATTTTAAGAGCTCGCCGGTCAATGAGGAGCAGATCCGCCACCTTTACCAGGGCAGCTTCGTGAGCGACAGCCGCAATCTGGTCTTCATAGGCGGCACCGGCACCGGCAAAACTCACCTGGCCATCGCCATCGCCCGGCAGGCGGTGCAGGAGGGCTGCAAGGGCCGCTTCTATAACCTGGTGGACCTGGCCAATGACTTGGAGAGGGAAAAGCTGGAGGGCCTGGGCGGCAAGCTGGCCGAAAAACTGGCCCGCATGGATCTGGTGGTGCTGGACGAGCTTGGCTATCTGCCCTTTTCCAAAAACGGCGGCCAGCTAATCTTCCATTTGGTGTCCAAGCTCTACGAGCGCACCTCCATCATCACCACCACCAATCTGGCCTTTGGGGAGTGGACCCAGGTCTTCCACAGCGCCAAGATGACCACTGCCCTCTTGGATCGACTGACACATCACTGCGACATCATAGAAACCGGTAACGAAAGCTGGAGGCTAAAGAGCAGGTCCTGACCATGGACCCAAAATTCCAAAGCCCACTAAAGGGGCCAAACTACCACTTAGGGGATGGGTCTATTTTAAACGCCTATAACGGGTCAATTTTCAATGCCGATTGACAGGTCAAGGGCCAACAGGTGTCCGAACCAGGATAGGCTCCCATAGGTCTGAATGGAGGCGAATAGATATTCTATGGACCAAAGCTTTAGAACCAGCAACCATGCCACCAGGGGCAGAAGCGCGCAAACCAAACTCAATAGAACCTCTTTGTAGCGCCTGTGCAATAGGCCGAAAATTAGAGCCGCGATAAAGGAAGAATAATTAGGTCGGCCCAATAGCAGCAAACCGATGATAAGAGAGAAAAGGATGTTACGTGCATGACTGTATTCTCGGCTGAGCAGCAAAACAAACCAGGCCATAATGACTGGGGTTACCATTTGCAGCTCATAGGTGTGGATCGTGGCAAGGCTTTTGAGGGAATATGGCAATGATAGCAGGAGCCCTACAGCAGTGAGCGCCGGAATATCTCCGATGAACTCCCGCATCAAATGAAAGCATATAAGGCCGAAGGCTAGCATGATTATGAGCTTGACCAGGAAATAGGCAGGTACAGAGCGTCCCAGCAGGCTAATCTCTCCGAACGGCCGGGCCGCAACATAAACCAGGCCGCTGGCCGCCCAAACCAGCACGGGATAAAGCGGCCGGTTGATCCGGGTGTTCATTTCTTTGAAAAAGTATGGGAAGTCAGCGGCGGTATAGAGCTCCATGGGAGCGTCCATGTCATACTGCCACCAAATGGGCGCAGTGTCGCTTAGACGAAGCTCAGGCTTATATCCCGGACGGGGGTTGAGCCATGCATAGTTGGCTCCTAAAAGCATACTGATCAGCACCAACGCCACAATCACCAAGTGGAAACGAGAAAACAGAGGCCGCAAATTGGTCCAATGCCACCAGCCGTTTCTCAGCCATATTCGGGAGAGCGTCCATGAAGAGAAAATGATGACAAGCCATAGGCCCAGGGTATAGGTGCGGTCAGCGCGGTCGCAGAGCCCCCCCCGGCTTTCGTTATCAGCAGTGAGGGGGCGGGATAAACATCAAAGGCGCCCAGCGGAAGCAAGCCGGTTCCCGGCTTGGACCATCGCAGATCCAACTGGGCAGATACTTGCTTTTCCGCGGATAGTTCCAACTCCAAAATATGACGGCCAGGGCCGAGCCACATGTGCCCACTATGGGGACCGGTGGGACCGTTCTTCAGGTTGGTAAGCACAAGCTTGCCATCCACATAGATATTAAAGCCAAGGTTTGTGGTTATGCCCACTCTGTGAGGGCCCGGCAGCCATAAGGTGATAGCACCGACTAAGCGGAGCCTGCCGCTGATCTTGAGGACTTTGGGGGATGGAATGGGGAGAATAAGGGTGTCGCCGGATACGGTTCTTGAATCGTCTAGGCGGAAGCCCGCCAGTCCTGTCGACTCGCCAATTGGAGAGGGAAACCAAAGCTGTCTGGCCAACCAAGAGGAAAAAAAACCCAGCAGTAATGCCACCATTAGCACGGTACCGGTAAAGCCAATTTTTTTTATTAGAGGCATTGAATTAGATATTTGTCCAGGGAGAGGGTGCGCACTAAATGAAATAGAAGGTTATTCAATTTTTATGGTGTCGCGACAATTTTTCCGCTAAAGCTGAGCCTGCTATCAGGAGGCACATCTTGCACCGCTCTGGCGCCGGCGGATAGGAAGGCCCGCTCACCAATATTAATGTGATCCGAAACAATGGAGCCGATGCCCAGCCAACAGCCAACGGCAATATCCACATGGCCCGCCACCAAGGCGCCAGGGCATACATGGGTGAAGTCGCCTACAGTACAGTCATGATCAATGGAGCTGGCGGTGTTAATAATGCAATGGGCTCCAATACGTGTGCCAGGGTTGATAACGGCACCCGCCATGACCACCGTGCCCGGCCCCAAACCAGCTTGCCGGGAAACCGTAGCCGAGGGATGGACCGCATTGACGAACTCAAGGCTGCCGCCTATAAGCTCGCTTAGATGCATGCGGTGCTTGTTCAAGCCAAGCGCGATGATGGCGCCCCGCACGTCATAGCCTGGCAACACTTCTCCGAAGTTTTGATTGGAAGCGATGACCTCGAGCCCTTCTATGAAATCGCCTGGCCGCCCGTCCTCGCTCACCAGGCCAACCATGCGGTGCAGGCCTTGCAGTTGCACGATCTCCGCCACCACCTTGGCATGCCCACCTGTACCGAAGAGCACTATATTCATCGGACCATTTCCTCAGTAATTGATGTAGTCCGGCAATAGCTCGTCCAAAGACAAGGCCATGCGGTCTTTATAGCGCAAATGTTTGGCCACTTCGAACCCCATCCATATGGCGTCGTCAACGTTGGCGTAGGAAAAAAGACCTTGTCGCCCGAAGGTCATGAGATTTGGTATGGCTTCCAGGAAAGTCAGGATGGACTTGATGCGGGATTGATAGCCTATTCTGAAGCGGGGATAGGCATGCTCCAAGCGCCTGGTGTGATAGCTTTCAACTTGGGCGCGTTCAAGCAGGCCGTGAGATTCCAGCGGCCTCATGCAGCGCTCGAATATTTCGTGGTCTTGGGCCAAGTAGTTCTCGTCGCCGTAGTTGCAGGTTATCTCAAAGCAAAGGGCGTTTTTCCCTTCCGGCACCATTTGGCGGCTAAAGCATGCCACGTCATAAACACGGTTAAAAGGAAACGCAGAGTCGCTGAAATAAAGCAGTGGAATGTTGAATGCCCGCGGCACCTTGAGATTGAGGTACAAAAATATTTCTGCAGTGAAGTCCAAACTAAGCGAAGCGTCCCTTACTTCCTGGGGCGTCTCGCGATTCATCATCGTTACCAGTTCATTAATGGGGATGGTGCTCAGAACTTGACCCAGCTCGGCAGGAGGTAACTCGATCACCTCTTCTTTATGTTCTCGTTGAAAGACTATCTTATTAACAGAATCACCTTTAAAGAGGATCTTATTAACTTGAGCGCCTTTGATGATCTCCCCGCCGCCCTGAGCTATGCCCTGCTCAAAAAAGTCGGTTATGGCCCCCACGCCGGTCTTGGGATAGAAGTTCTCTATCAGTCGGTAATTTTCCGGGTGGTAGCGCTGGGTCTTGAAAAAAAGGCTGTGGATGAGTTCCACAATGCTGGTCACGGCGATGCGTTTTTTGGCCACTTGGTCCGACAGTTCGGCCGGCGGCATGCACCATACTTTTTGCGAATAGGGGCCGAAGAAAATATCGTAAAAAACCCGGCCAAAGCGGTTCACGATCCAGGTCTCGTAGGAACCATCGTCCTTCATTTGAGGGGTGAACAGCGAAGCGCCCCGGCGGGCAACAAAGCTGAGGGCGATTTTGGCCATGGTAATGGGGTGGACGGATTTGAGGATGTCCAATCCCACAAAAGGATATTGAATGCGCTTGCCCTGGAAAAAAATCTCGGCCTCGAAATGGTTCTCGGCAAAAACCTGGCCCAGGTTTTCCTTGAGGAATCGTATTACACTGGCTCTGCGGGAGTGGATATTGTGGGGTCCCAGATCATAGCTGAAGCCGTCGCGGGAAAAGGTGATGGATTGACCGCCGCAAACAGACTCCCTTTCAAGTAAGGTGACCTGGTATCCATCGCGTACGAGGTTCCAGGCGGTGCTGAGTCCGCTTGGACCGCCGCCTATCACCACTACTCTTGAGGGTGAGCAGCGATCCATGCTTTAATTTCCTCCCCTCTTTCATGCGCTTCACTGATTACGCCTGCGATAGCCCGAACCATGCCCTCGGGTTGGCTTAGATTGGTGGGCAAGCACAAAACCTGCCCGCAGATCCGGTCAGTTACTGGCAGCGCGTTCCGGGCTATATCCTGACATGAAGCATAAGGTTCCATATGGTGACAGCCTGGGTAAAAATAGCGTCGAGCTTGAATGTTTTCTTTCCAAAGTACTTGGTACAAAATATTACGGTTAATCCTAAATAATTTATCGTCAATCAAAATGACGAAGTAGTGGAAATTGCTTTTGCCATCAAGCCCTGATGGCACGATACTAACGCCCGGAATATCCCCGAGATACTGTATATACAAGTCTCTGATCTTGGCCAGGCGCGTTCGGCGATCTTCTAGATAGGGGAAAGACGCAATCCCCAAGGCCGCTGCGGTCTCAGCCATCTTGGCATTTAAGCCTAGAAAACCAACCTCGTCGTAATTCTTAAACCCAAAGTTGCGCAGCAGGCGTAGGCGCGTTGCCAATTGATTGTTGTTGGTCAGGATGGCGCCTCCCTCGCCGGTTGAGAAAAACTTGGTGGCATGGAAGCTGAGAACCTCGGCATCGCCGAACTCGCCTATCATAGATTCATTAAAACCGCATTCAAAGGCATGGGCAGAGTCAAAGACCAAGCGTAATTTTTTATCCGCAGCGATTCGTTCAAGCTCGTTCACATCGCAAACATTGCCGAAAAGATGCACCCCGATCAGAGCGGTGGTGTTGGGGCTCACCAGTTGGCTGATCTTAGCGGGGTCGATCATGAGGCCGGACGGTTCAATGTCGCAGAAAACCGGTCTAAGTCCTTGCCACCATACAGCGTGAGCCGTGGCCACAAAGGTAAAGGCCGGTAGAATCACCTCGCCTTTCAGCTCCATCGCCCTTAGCACTAAGAGCAGGCCCAAGGTGGCGTTGTTTACCGCGATGCAATGCTCCACGCCGTGACGCTTCCCGATCTCTTCCTCCAGACGCCTAACCAAAGGTCCATCGTTAGTGAACCAATTACGCCCGAACATGGACTCCAACTCTTCATGAAAATGTTCCTTGAGTCCAGGCTCCACCAAAGGATAACCCACGTGCAAGGGTTCAGGGAAGGTAGGGTGGTTATTGAAAATGGCTAGAGACAACTTAGGATTCCTTTACGCAGGCACGACGATCGCGTTAAGTGAAAGCCCGAAGGGCGGCGTTATTATTTTTTCTATGCCCTGCACCAAAGGGACCACGCGGTCGAAAAGCCTACTTTCGCCGGTGGTGACAGCCTTGGAGCGTTTCAGCACCCGGCCAAGCAAAAACCAGGGAATGATGCCCGGCATGTTCTGGTATCTGAGGTTCAACGGCTTTAACCCCGCCTTAAGTAGGACCTCTTGCAACAGGCGGCGCGAATAGCGCCGATAATGCCCTATGGCCAGGTCGTTGCTACCGTATATGGACGGCAAGGCCGGGACTTTCAAAAACAGCATCTTGGCGCCGGTGGACAGCAGCAGGGATCTCAGGTTGGCCAGTGCCTCCAAGTGGTCTTCTATATGCTCCAACACATCGAAGCAAAGGATAAAATCCAGATCGAGATCGCCCAACTTTCCCATGGACCCTGCGTCAGTCAAATCCACGTGACGCGTCTGAAAACCATCCCTGCCCTTAAACAAGCCCGTCAGGTAATCTATATTCCGCTGGCTGTAGTCGGCTGCCACGTATTGTTTGGGCTGATACTTGAGTATCTCATTGAAATAAAGGCAGCGCCCGCATCCAATATCTAAAAGACGGCCCTCCTGCGGAATAGGAAATTGGTTCAAGCACCAGCTATGGTAACGGGCCAGGTTGCCGGCCATGGCCTCGGAATTTTGCTCCATGGCCAGATCGGCTTCCGTATCCGTGGCTAGATTGTAGGCACGATGGTAATTAGGTGAGCCCATTTTTCTGCCATCTTATTGCAATAATATTTACAGCTTTGCAATGTTGTGAGTTAGGAGTAGCCAAAGACAATATGTTACAGCTTCGACTCGATTCGTTTTCTAAAAACAGACCGCTAGAGACTTAATTGTCAGCAACATCCTTTTACTTACCGGGAGGATGTCCGCCGAGAAACTGATTGAAGATCGGTTTCATAATAACCGGTCTTCTTAATCTAAGTAAGGCATAGTATTCTTTTGCGAAATATTTGGTATTAAGATCGACTTTAAAACACGCCAGAGTAGTGGCAGATATGTGATCTAATTGAAAGACTAGACACACTAATTGCTATTAGTGCAACCACGCCGACCGAGCAGTTCCAAGACCAGTGCAGCCGATTTTTCGGGAGATAGCAGAGCAGAATGGACAATCAACTCTGGATTGTCAGGTGGCTCGTAAGGAGCTGAAACGCCAGTAAAATTATGGAGATCACCAGCTAGGGCCTTTTGGTAGAGTCCTTTGGGATCTCGAGCCGCGCAGACTTCCACCGGGCATTCCACATAGACCTCTATACAGTTATCTCTGCCGACAATATCCATAATGGCTTGCCTGTCTTGTTTGTAAGGCGAGATAAAGGCAGTCAGCACAATGATGCCAGCGTCCACGAAGAGCTTGACCATTTCCCCGATGCGCCGTAGGTTTTCAGCTCTGTCTTCCCTGGAAAACCCCAAGTCCTTGCAAAGACCATGGCGAACGTTGTCGCCGTCCAGAACATAGGTTGAACAGCCGAGTTCGTGCAACATCTGTTCGGCTTGATGGGCTATGGTGGATTTTCCAGAGGCTGATAGGCCGGTGAACCACACCAAACAGGCATGGTGTCCGTGAAGGCGCTCACGATCTTTCCTGCTCACCAGGCTGCGAAACTTAAATACGTTATTAATATTTTCCATCTAAGGCCTTTGGGAAAACACTGCCTAGCCGAGCCTCAGCACTGTTCGCATTTCTTGGCGTCGTCCAGGAACATCTGCACCGTCTCTTTGGTGTAAGGGTGCACCAGCATGCCCTGGATCAAGTTGGGGGTCACGGTGACTATGTGCGCTCCGGCCTCCAGCCATTCAAAGATGTTCAAGACCTCTCTGGTGGAGCCGATAATGATTTGGGCATCCAGGCCTTGAATATCCAATACATTCCGCAGCCGGGTTATTTCCTGGCGGGAATCATAGCCCATGTTGTTGACCCGGCCGCCGAACAGCGAGACATAGGTAGCCCCGGCCAGGGCGGCCAAGAGACATTGTTGGGCGCTCATCATGGCGGTGCAGTTGACCCGCACGTCATGCACCGTTTCCAACTCGTGCACCACTTCCAGGTTTTCGGTTTCGCCGTTGGGGCCGTGCACCGTGATCTTGATATTTATGTTGTCCGCGATGGCTGCGAACTCTTGGGCCTGGGCTATCATCTGCTGGCGGTCGTTGCTGGTGACCTCCAGGGACAAGGGATAGGGATAGATGATATCGGCGATTTCACGAGCGCGGGCCTTCATGCCGTCCACCCCGCCGGTGACTCCATCTTTGAAAAATATGGTGGGATTGGTGGTGACCCCGCGGATCACGCCCCAAGCCATGTACTTTTTAACTTCGTCTAATTTGCCGCTGTCCAAAAATATGGCCATGATTCCCTACCGTCCTTGAGCCAGAATATAGTTGCAGGCGGATTCTAGACTGTCCGCCCGCAGGCTGCAAGTCACTTCTTGGTTGTAAGCTGCATTAATCAGTATGTCTTTAACCCCAGCCGCCCGGGCGGCCTCCATGTCCTTCCAGGAGTCTCCCACCATGAACGACCCTGCCAAATCCAATTCCCAGCGCTTTGCCGCCTGCAGGAGCATCCCGGGCCGGGGCTTGCGGCAGGGGCAATCGTCAATGTCGTCATGGGGACAGACCATTATGCCGTCAACCGGCGCCAGCTTCCTTAGCTCAAGGTGCATGGCTTCCAGCACCTGGGCGGGCAGAACCCCCCGGGCCACATCGGGCTGATTGGTGGCGATTATGGCCAGGAAGCCGGCGCTTTTTAAACGCGCCACCTGGCGGGCGACCCCTTGGATCAGCTTGAACTCGTCCAGGCTGCGGGGCGAGGCCCAAGAACCATCAGGCCGGGGCACCAAATGGTTTATAGTGCCATCGCGGTCCAGAAAAACCGCCTGCCTCACTTCACGGATTCCCACTTCATTTCATTCATGAGCACCGCGGGGTGGGAGACTAGGCCATGCCAAACCACGGCCTGAAAGGCTTCGGTGTGGGGAGTCACCGTGTCGTCGCTTATGGTGGGAATCACGATGCAGGCGTCGGCCACCTGCTTGGTGTAGCCGCCGTCCCGGCCCACCACGCCCAGGATGCGGGCGCCCACCTCCTGGGCCAGCTTCAGCGCCTCCACCAGATTGACGCTGATCTGTTTCTCCATATTGCCGCCGCCCACGCTGAAGACGAAAATGGCATCCTTGGCCGTAAGCCGGCTACCCTTGAGCCAGCGCACGAACACCCCTTCCCAGCCCTCGTCATTGATGAGCGCGGTGAGCTCGCTCACGTTGTCGGTGGGGGTGTAGCACTCGATACCGGCGATTTTGCGGAAGTCGTTGACCGCATGGGAGGCATTGCCCGCGCCGCCGCCCACGCCCAGGAAAAACATGCGGCCTCCGTCCTGGCGCACGCTCACGATCACAGAGACCATGCGCTCCATCTCGGACGCGTCCAAGCCTGCCGCCACCTGGGAGGCTTCTTGCAGATACCTGGCGATATATTGATCCGACATATGGTTCTAGCTCCCCTGTGGCCCGCCCTTGCGCAGGTTGGCCACGATCTTGGCGCCTTCGAAATCAAAACGGAACGGTGAATACCTGAGCCCCATGGCGGAGAGCCTTTGGATGACCTTGGCCTTGGTGCCGGGGCAATAAAACATGAAAAAGCCGCCGCCGCCCGCGCCCATGATTTTGCCGCCCAGGGCGCCGGCCTTGCGCGCCTCCTCATAGGCTTCGTCTATGAATGGATTGCTTATAGCAGCTGACAGCTTC
>Ga0307423_1002187_pt1 | contig 11104 bp, 9 predicted proteins | sample SalMarWE160310MG_FD_202154 | JGI IMG/M metagenome (GOLD analysis project Ga0307423, IMG submission 202154) | Salt marsh sediment microbial communities from the Plum Island Ecosystem LTER, Massachusetts, United States - WE1603-10 | ecosystem: Environmental > Aquatic > Marine > Intertidal zone >...
TGAGATAGGGAATCTTTTCAACCACACCCTGGAATGTGCCTGGATGTTGAACTGCGGACGAGGGGTGTATCGTGAAGCCCCGCACATGGCATTCATAGATCACCGTGTCAGACCACGGGATTCGCGGTGGCTGGTCGTCCTCCCAGTCGAATCGGTCATCCGGCACCAGGCACCGGGCCTTTACCGCCGCATCACCTGCATCGACAGGTGACTCGCTGTCGTTGCAGACCCGTGCAAAATCCCAATGCTCGGTGCCGACAAGCGCTGGCGCATACGGGTCGAGCAGCAGCCGGTTTCGGTTGAAGCGGTCGCCCTGTTCGGGCGCATACGGCCCATCGACGCGCCAGGCATAGCGTGTACCCGGCCCGATACCGGCCACCCAGAGATGCCAGATATCCCCGGTGCGGTTGACCCGGGGATCCAGTGCTACTTCAGAAGGTGATTTATGCCACTGCCCGTCGTCGAACAGCAACAGGCTGACAGCAGTGGCATGGCGGCTGAATATCGCGAAATTGATCCCACCGCCACGCAGATGTGCCCCGAGCGGCAAGGGTACTCCTGCACGCAGCCTCGGCGTCACGGGATCGCCCTTGCCGCCCCGGGTCGTTCAATGGCGTGCTTCGGACCTGGCATCCACTGCCGCTTCCGCCTGTAACCAGTCATTCAGCGCCATGTCGCCCTGAAAGCCACGCTGTTCGGCAATGAAATAAGCCGCCTGTTCAATCATTTGATGTCGCTGTTCGGGGGTGAACGCCTGCGCTGCCTGTTGCGTTGTTGCCGGTACGCTTGCAGCGTGTTTGCCTGCTGCCGTTTGCTTCGCTGCTGTCTCTTTCGAATGATGTTTTTGCTGTGCCACTGTTTCTCTCCTTGTCCGCGGGATGCAAGTCACGTTTTGCGATCTTGCCAGTTGAATATAGTTCATGCCGGACAGAAATAAATGTTAAAAGCGCGGACGCCATGAAAAAGAATACCGTCGTCTTGGTAAAACTTGCCTCTGCCTTGTTATTGCCCTGCGGTCTTGTTGTTGCTCATCCCGTGACGGCCGATTCCAGTTCGTCCGGGTCGGTGCAGGCCTAAGACTTCAAACATGACGTTGTCGCCAATACGAAGCGAGACGCGAATAAGAAACGTATTTATAACAATACAGAGTATTCGCCGCCATCAAGGCCGTGAAGCAGGCCATTGCCTTGCAGGAGAACGGCTATAACAAGGCGGCCATCAAGAAACTGAAAGAGGCCGATGGAAAGCATGAAATCGCCATTGCCGCAGACCCGGAACTCAAACTGAATCCCGTGGCAGCGAATGTGTCGGTATTCGTTCCGGTAACCACACCGGAAACAGTAAAAGCCGAACGGGGTGCGGTTGATGATCTGCTTGAGACTGGCGATATTCGGGGCGCCCGCGCGCGCCTGAACATGCTGCGCAACAATATCGTGAACAGTTATGTTTCTCTGCCAGTCGAGACCTATCCCGATGCCATTAAACGCGCCGTCAGCGAAATCACTCAAAACAATGCAAAAAGGCACAGGAGACACTCGCCTCTGCCATGGATTCACTGGTCGAGGAAACCGTTGTGACGCCGTTGCCCGTCGTGCTGGCGCAAGGTGTCCGGAAGGGGAGCCAATCCTTTGTAAGACCTTCATCGGCCCCTGACTGAACTCATCAGGGAATCTCCTATTGTCATGGATGCCTGATTGGGTAGAATCGATAGACTGCAGGCAGTGGATTAAAATTGGCAATAGAGCGCTTTGTGCTACACAACCCGTACCGTCATCCATGGCGTTGATTGGATAACTTCAAGCCCATTCATCCAAGGCATGCGATCCTTGAATCTACAATCGCATCAGAGGAGCTAGGGAATATGACCAAGATTCGTACAATGAAAGAATTTAAACAGGCTCTTGAGGGCCTATCTCTTGACCAGCAGCGAATCGTGGCAGCCCGTTTTGTTGCAGACGTTCTCGATTTAACCGAGGATGACAGAGTAAAGGAGGCGCAAGAGGTTGCTGCAGATCCGAATGCCACACCCGATCACATAATGTCAGCATATCATTTGGCCTGGCATGCAGCTGTGGAATCATCTGTATTGAGTGATATGGAGCTTGTCGACTGGCGAAAACAGACCGCGCACTTTGTCGCAAAGGCATGCGCTGAAAGTCTGGCTCCGGCCCATCCTGGCGTTACGATTCGCCACTTAGCCATTAACGTAGCTAGCCATTGCCGCATGGCACGGCTGTGCGCCAATATTGAACACGATGAAGAGCAGCCAAGCCTGGCCAATGCCGAGAAAGCGCTTAACAAGCAAATCAAGTCCCAGTTTGAGATACTCGGCAAGTATTTGAAAGAAAAATGAGGCAGATGCGCCGGGGCATGACTTGTCGGCGAACGAAGCAGAACCGAGAGGCCTTAAAGACATCTTCATCGCCGCCGAGGATGGGCTGACCTGCTTTCCGGGCGCGATCAATGCCGTCTAACCATAGACCAAGACCCAGTAGTGCATCCTGTATAGGGCTTGAAGGTCGCTTACCTTGCCATCCGTGCGGCAGCGAAGATATGGTCCATGCCGATCCACAATTGGAAAAGCGCACTGAACCGTTTTACGATTGAGTCCCAAAGCGTATGCCGGAGACACTGTAACCGGGCAGTTGCGCTGCCGCACCGATACCCTTGGACGCTTCCGAGGTGGCATCGCCCAGCGCTCTGGCCTTGGACTCGAGCATCTGCAGCTTGCCTTCAAGCTTTTCCCACTCGTCACCCGCCTCCAGCTTGGCCAAATGAAGTCTCACCTGCAATTGATCACGCTCTTTCTTGATCTCATTGAGCATGTCATCGATATACTTTCTGGTGTCATTCATGTCGAACTCCCTATGCTGGTTGAAAAATAGTGCTTTCAGCATCATCAGACAAGCTGTTCGCCCTGTCATTCCGGCACGGTGAGGTCAAACTGGCTGAACAGCTTGATCAATTCGTCGTAATTCATGCTTCGCTCTGATCTTGGAATACAGGATTCACCAGGACAAGCCAATCATCAGAGCTGGCGCGGCGGCAGGGCTTGGCCCGTCATGCTGCGTTCAGCAAATCACGAGGTAACTACTAACAGGTCAGCGGTGCCAGAGGATGAAGTTGGCCTCGTGCGGCACGCTCGCACCGGCATGCGCAGGTACAATGCGCGCCGTGTAGTCGGTCGCAGGCCGGGCGTCTGGCACCGTGCCGTAATAGACATAGGCATTGGCTGCCCCGGCAAGCAGCATCCCGCGCTGCAAGGGCTGTCGTACCGGTCCACCCTCCCCGACCGGATCGGCGTACAACTCCACGCACACCGCTTCCGCAGGCAACTCATCCAGATACACCTGGACCTCGAAACGATAACCATCTTCAGTCCGGGTCGAGCTGACGTTGCCGAAGTGCAGGCGTTGCCAGTGCTGTGCCAGCTGCGCGTACCAGTCCAGCAGATCGGCTGCAGCCTCGATGCTGCGACGATGGCGGGCATCAGCCAGTGGCAGATAATACTGCTCGACGTATTCACGTAACATACGGTTGCTGGAGAAGCACGTGGTCAGGTATGCCATGCTCTCACGTACACGACCAATCCAGTCCCGTGGCAGACCGGCTTCGTCGCGGCGGTAGAAACAGGGCACCACCTCATGCTCCAGCACATGAAACAGCTGCTTCGCCTCCGCCCCGTCCCATGCCGCTATGTCTGCGTGCTCCCGGCCATCCCCAAGCGCCCAACCCACCTCGGGTGCGTATGCCTCCGCCCACCAGCCATCGAGCTCGGAGAGATTGAGACCGCCGTTCACCAATACCTTCATGCCGCTGGTACCGCTGGCCTCCCAGGGGCGACGCGGCGTGTTGATCCAGACATCCACGCCCTGGACAAGCTGTTCGGCCACGCCCAGGTCATAGTCTTCGATGAACACCACCCGTCCGCGGATTTCGGGACGCGCCAGGAACACCTGCCACTGGTGCAACAGCTGCTTGCCTTGTGTATCCCGCGGATGCGCCTTGCCCGCGATCACCAGCTGTACCGGATGGTCGCGGTTACAGATCAGGCGCTGCAAGCGCTCGGGATCGTATAGCAACAGGTTGGTACGCTTGTATTCTGCGAAACGTCGGGCAAAACCCAGGGTCAGTACGTCCGGGTCGAGCACTTCGCTGCACTCGTGAACGAAGTCGCTGGTGGCACCGCGCCCGCGATGCTGGTGTACCAGGCGTTTTTTCAGGTACGCCACCAACCGGCGGCGGCCGTCACTGCGCAAGCGCCACAATGCATCGTCCGCGACCTGGCGCAGGTCCGCCGCCACCGTTTCCAGTGCGCCACGCCAGCGGTCCTTGCCGCAGGACCCGGTCCACAGCGCATCAGCGGCAACCGAGTCCCAGGTCGGCATGTGGACGCCATTGGTCACATGGCCCACGGGCACTTCACACCGCGGCCAGCGGGGAAACAGCGGCTGGAAGATACGGCGACTGACCTCACCGTGCAGGCGGCTCACAGCGTTCACGGCAGCGGCACCGCGTACCGCCAGATAGGCCATGGTGAACGGCTCACTGCGATCACTGGCATTGCTGCGTCCCAGGGCCAGCAGCTCATCCAGTGACACACCCAGTTCGCGGGCATAATCGGTGAAATACACGGCGAACAACTCCGGGGCAAAGCGATCGAATCCCGCCTCGACCGGTGTGTGGGTGGTAAACAGGTTGCCCGCCCGCGTCGTGCGCAATGCCACATCGAACGGCTGGCCGGTACGCTGCATCACGTGTCGGGCCCGCTCCAGGACGGCAAAGGCCGCGTGCCCTTCGTTCAGGTGACACACCGGACAATCGATACCGAGTCTTTCCAGCAGGCGCCAGCCGCCGATACCCAGAATCAGCTCTTGCTGCAGACGCAGTTCCTGCCCGCCGCCGTACAGCTCACTGGTAATAGCGCGATCACCTGGAATGTTGAGCAGGTCGTTGCTGTCAAGGAGTAGCAGGGATCGACGTCCCACCTGCACCTGCCAGGCTCGCAGGCGCAGCGACCGCCCGGGAAGGTCGATGGTGATGCGAACCCATTCCCCATTGTCGTCCCGCAGCGGCACCACGGGCAGTTGGGTTGGATCGTTGAAGGGGTAGAACTCCAGTTGTTCACCGTGCACATCCAGCGCCTGACGAAAATAACCCTGCTCATACAGCAATCCGATGCCAATCACCGGCACGTCCAGATCACACGCCGTCTTCAGGTAATCCCCGGCCAGCACCCCCAGCCCCCCCGAGTAAATCGGCAGCGCCTCGCTGAGCGCAAACTCCATACTGAAATAGGCAATCTGGCCACTGAAGGCATCACCATACTCAGACGAAAACCAGGTCTCCGTCCGGTAATGCTCCTCGCGTGCGGCAAGCTGCTGTTGCAGCGCCCGGACAAACTGTTCGTCGCCGGCCAGCCCGGCGAGCCGCTGATCTGAAACGGATTCGAGCATCAGCCAGGGATTTCGGGTCGCTTCCCACAGCCCGGGGTCGACCGCCCGCCACAGTTCATCGGCGCCATGGTGCCAGCTCCAGCGCAGGTCCAGCGCCAGGGCGGCCAGCGCTTCCAGGGGTTCTGGCAGTGCTCGGGGAAGGTAGTGACTGATTTGCATGTTATGGACCCTTACCGATTATCAGGCCAAAGACAAGATCAAACCCCTGGCACCTCGTGCCATGAACTCTACAGCATTCGCCGCCAGTGTCAGCCCCATGATACGGGTAAATATAACAATGCCCTGACCTTTCACCCTCCAGGGCAGCCAGGGCAATCGGGAGATTATTTGTCGCAAATGCCTCGATTTTCCCATTGCGTTGAGAATTCACTGGTGGAATCTGTTGACCTGATCGGGAGAAGTTCGATCCAGGCACAGCATTCTGTATGCTGTGCTCTATGTAGTAACAAAAGCAGGTTTGCAATCACAGTCAATCGGCATGCAATTCTTCCTCAGGATTTTGCGCGCACACGATTGGTGATTAATCACTGAGTGTTGAATTTTACAAATCCAGTTCCGCAGGCCTTGATCCATACCAACCTTATAAAATAGCTCGTAAAGAAACATAGCCTTGCCAGTACTTCTGATGACTGCACACGATTAGGAGCATCGGATTTTTGATCCAAAAAATAACGGTTCAAGTCTGTTATAACGCGAAACCATTTGAATTTATTACAGGCGAAAATGAGCCAACAAGAAAGATTTGCGGTTAATTCCCGCAAAACTCCCGCAAGCTGTTTTTGCTAATGCAGCGAATAACAGCTAAGCAATTGAATTAATGGTGGGTCGTGAAGGATTACTCGGGTGGTGCCCTCGCCCCCCTCGGGGTCAGCGTCGCTCATGCGGCGCTGCTGTCTCGGACGACTTACCTCGGCCTCGGCTCGAACCTTCGACCATCGGATTAAATGTACAGAAAGGCGATTTATCAGCCTTTTTATTCAATAACTTACCGTGACACCTGTTGCGATCCGTGCACCACGATGTATAACAATGTACAACTGATTCCCGCAAAATCCACGCAGAATATCCTGTATGGATATCGAACCGCGGGTTCAGGCGCCACATGTTCGTTGTCACCTCCAGAGCAGACACCGGCGTAATCATCGTCAGCCGGAAATCAATGCAGCAGGGTCGTCGCTTCGGACGGCAGGGAGCGCTACAGGATGAGCCGGCCTTCGCCACGCCACTACAGTCTCCAGGAATCCGTCTCCGAAACACACCCGGCGCTTGACAGCAGCCACCCGCAGCCGCAGCTGGCAATGTCTGACAACGCGTCCCCGTAGCGTGCAATGGAAATCTGCGGGGCCGGACCACCCAACATGCGAACCCTCCGCTGGTCGATTCGACATGCGTGGCAATACACCGATTCCCTGTCCGCTGTGATGCAGGGCACGAGCAGAAACCACTTGCCCAGGATCGAGGTCATATCACATACTGGCCACCGCCTATTGAAGAATCCTGTCCGGAACCATGAGTAAGGATCCCAGCGACATCATCGCAGTGCAACCGGATCCTGACCGCTGGCTGCAGGATTTTGGCGATATTCTGTTCCGCTACGCATTGCGGCGGCTGCACAACACCGCACATGCAGAAGATGTGGTACAGGAAACGCTGCTGGCCGCGATTCAGGCATGCGCAAGCTACTCGGGACGCGCCTCCGAAAAGACCTGGCTCATCGGCATCCTGAAGCACAAGATCATTGATTTCATACGTAAACAAGTGCGCGAATCAACCGTGGATGACATCAACGCATTGTCCGATGCGACAGCGGATGGCGGCATCGACGGGCTGTTCGATGCACGCGGCCACTGGATACATCCGCCGCGGGACTGGGGCAATCCGGTCAAGACTCTGCAGAACCACCAGTTTCTTGAAGCCTTCGAACAATGCCTGGCGCGTTTGAAAGCTGCACATGCACAGGTTTTCTCCCTGAAAGAGCTCCATGGCCAGTCCATTGATGAAATCTGTAATGAACTAGATATTACTGCGACCAATTGTAGCGTGATGCTGTATCGCGCCCGCATGGGCCTGAGGCGCTGCCTCGAGACTCGCTTGACCGGCAACGATCAGGAGGAACTTCAGTAATGCTGTCCTGCAAGGAAGTCTGCTATATCGTTTCGGAGTCACTGGACGCAAAACTTCCGTGGCACAAGCGACTCAAGGTGAGAATCCATCTTTTGATGTGCAAAGCCTGTCGGCGGATGGTCCGGCAGATGGAATTGCTGCGTGCTGCCGCCCGGCGCTATGGATCAAACGGGCATGATGCGTCGAACCTGGAACAGGAAAAACTGTCACATGAAGCCAGCGCCCGTATCCTCAAGCGGCTGCACCAAACCGAAGACGACCCGACTGATCATGCATAACCCCTGTGACCGGCTGGTCAACCCTGCTGCAGACGCTGTTCCTGTGTTCCACAATCATAATCGTATTCGAGATCCCGGTATGAATATCATGACGCAACTCTGTGATCGACCGGTGCGTGTGGAATTGAGCAAGACGGCCGCCCGCGCCTGTGCGCGGTGCGCCCGTCCCCTGGTCGTGGTAATGGAACTACGCTTCGGTTGCCTGGTCATCAAGCGCACTCATTTCCGCGATGCACCTTCAGAGGCACCCGGCATGCAGATAAATCCGTGCCTTTATCTGGACTTCCGCGCCACCGCCACGAGCACATGCGACCTGGAACACAAAAACGCTGATGCTGCTTGTACTGTCAAGCCAGTTGCAAACCTTCGCCGATTCGTACCGAGCTGGTGCCGTATCGATTACGCTGACGGCCAGTGGTCGTGTGAGTTCGGCTACGATAGAAACCAGTCAGGCCAGAACTGACCAAACACGGTTCAACTCCGCCCGGCTTGAACATATGGGGCCGGAACACTCGCCTTTTTCGACAGGTATGCCGTTGCTTTGCCTGAAGTTACATGCCCCCGTTCCCGCCATGAGTTTCTTTCAGGCTTATCCCCGGTTGATTTTTTTGTAATCAGGGCCGGCCGTCACCGACAAAGGATAGGTGAAATATTCACACCGGCATTCCCGGCAGGGTTTCGACACAACAAGGCAATCGCCATGCAATGAACAGGTACCGCAATCCATGACAAAGAACAGAATCCTATTGATAATCATCCTGATCATGGCGATCAGCGTGTTTTTTGCCTTTGACCTGGGCCAGTATCTGACGCTGGAATACTTCAAGTCCCGGCAGGCGGCTATCGACGAGTACCGGTTAGCGCACCCGGTCCTCAGCGCTGCCGGATTCTTCATCATCTATGTTGCCGTCACCGGCCTGTCGTTGCCCGGTGCTGCACTGATGACGCTGGCTGCAGGCGCTGTCTTCGGTTTGGCCCGGGGCACCCTGATCGTATCCTTCGCATCCACCATCGGGGCAACACTCGCGTTTCTGGTTTCACGCTGGCTGCTGCGGGAAGTGGTCCAACGACGTTTCGGCGACAAGTTGACAGCGGCAAACCGTGGCATCGAAAAGGACGGTGCGTTTTATCTGTTCACCTTGCGCCTGGTCCCCGTTTTTCCGTTTTTCATCATTAACCTGGTGATGGGACTGACACCGATCCGGACCTGGACCTTTTACTGGGTCAGCCAGGCAGGCATGCTGGCCGGCACACTGGTTTATGTAAACGCCGGCATGCAGCTTGCGCAACTGGAGACGCTGTCCGGAATTTTATCACCGGGACTCATCGTGTCGTTTACCCTGCTCGGCCTGTTCCCGCTGCTGGCCAGGAAGGCCGTGGAAATATTCAATGCCCGGCGCGTGCTGCGCCGCTTTTCGAAACCCAGGCACTTTGATCGTGACCTGGTGGTCATCGGCGCCGGCTCGGGAGGGCTCGTGAGCGCCTACATAGGCGCCGCCGTCAAGGCCAGGGTAAGCCTGATCGAGAAACACCGCATGGGCGGCGACTGCCTGAATACCGGCTGCGTGCCGTCCAAGGCACTGATCCGCTCTGCCAGGTTTCTTTCCCAGGTGCGCCGTGCCCGGGAATTCGGCTTCAATTCGGCAAGCGTCGATTACGATTTCGCCCGCATTATGGAACGGGTGCAGCGGGTCATCCGCACAATCGAGCCGCACGATTCGGTTGAGCGCTACACGAAACTTGGTGTGGACTGCATCCAGGGTGAAGCACAGATTACTTCACCCTACACCGTAGAGGTTGATGGCCGCAGCCTGACCACCCGTAACATCATTGTCGCTACCGGCGCACGCCCGGCCGTTCCGCCCATTCCAGGCATAGAAGCCACCGCTTACCGAACGTCTGACACGATCTGGGAGCTGCGTACCCTGCCGGGCCGACTGCTGGTGCTCGGCGGCGGACCGATCGGCTGCGAGCTGGCGCAGTGCTTTGCCCGCTTCGGCAGTCATGTGATTCAACTGGAGCAAGCCCCCCGCCTGTTGGGGAATGAGGACCCGGAGTTCTCCCGGATGGTGATGGAGCGGTTTGCAGGCGAAGGTGTCGAGCTGCGCATGGAGCATACTGCAAAGGCATTCCGTGTCGAAGACGGCCGCAAAATCCTGGTGGCCGACCATCAGGGACAGGAGGTCGAGATCGAGTTCGACGAGTTGCTGCTTGCCACGGGCCGGCAGGCCAACAGCCGCGGCTTCGGTCTCGAGGCACTCGGTGTGCCACTGCGCAAGAATGGCACCATCGAAGTGAACGACTACCTGCAAACCAATTATCCGAATATCTATGCCGTCGGTGACGTCACGGGCCCCTACCAGTTTACTCATAGCGCTGCGCACCAGGCCTGGTACGCGGCGGTCAATGGCTTGTTCGGCACATTCAGGAAGTTTCGCGTGGACTACTCGGTGATCCCCTGGGCCACATTCACCGACCCGGAGATCGCGCGGGTCGGGCTGAACGAACAGGAGGCCAGACAGAAGGGCATCCCCTATGAGGTCACTACCTACCCGATAGACGATCTTGACCGCGCGATTGCGGACGAGGAAGCCCACGGCCTGGTGAAGGTGCTCACAACCCCCGGCAAGGACCGCATTCTTGGTGTCACCATCGCCGGTGAACATGCCGGCGATCTGATCGCCGAATTCGTGACCGCCATGCGTCACGGTCTCGGACTCAACAGGATTCTGGGCACCATCCACATCTATCCGACACTGACCGAGGCCAATAAATATGCCGCCGGCAACTGGAAGCGTGCCCATGCACCTGCAAGGCTGCTTGCCTGGCTGGGACGCTACCACACCTGGCGCCGGGGCGGCGCAAAGCAACCTGACCCGCAACCTGCCTCATCTCCGCGACCGTAGCCATACGATTGCATGCCTGTTCACTCACTCGCGAAATGAAGGAGTCACATCATGTCAACGTTTCCCGTTCACAGCAGAGCATCCGCACCCGAACAGTCACACCCGTTCATGGAAGCCGCCGCAAGCGCCTACGGATTCGTTCCGAATCTGGCAGGTGTGATGGCGACCTCACCGGCACTCACGGAAGCCTATCTCACCCTGGCGGATATTTTCGAGAAAAAAACCGGGCTGACAGCCGCCGAACAGCAGGTCGTGCTGCTCGCTGTCAGCCGCTACCACGCGTGCCGCTATTGCATGGCTGCCCACTCGGTGATCGCGGACATGTACAAGGTACCAACCG
>Ga0307423_1002189_pt1 | contig 11101 bp, 7 predicted proteins | sample SalMarWE160310MG_FD_202154 | JGI IMG/M metagenome (GOLD analysis project Ga0307423, IMG submission 202154) | Salt marsh sediment microbial communities from the Plum Island Ecosystem LTER, Massachusetts, United States - WE1603-10 | ecosystem: Environmental > Aquatic > Marine > Intertidal zone >...
TAAGCCGGACGGGGTGTTGCTGGATTTCAAGATGCCGGGCAAGGACGGGTTTGAAGTTCTCAGGGAAATCCGGAAGCGGGATAAACTCGTGTGCGTGGTAATGCTCTCCGCTTACGGGGACGCCGATACCGTGATTCAGGCCATAAGACTCGGGGCAGACTACTTTGTGGAGAAATCCTCGGATCCCAGGAAGGCACTGATCGTCGTCGAGAAGGAGCTCAAGCACAAGGCCATGGAGCTGGAGCTGGCCGCCATGAAGTCTGAGACCGCCGCGGCCCCATCCACCATCGATGACATAATCGGCGAATCCGAGGCGATCGCGAGGGTTAAGCGGCTGATTCAGGAAGCAGCGGAAGATGACAAGACCGTGCTGATCACCGGCGAGACCGGCGTGGGGAAGGACCTCGCGGCAAGCGCGCTTCACAATGCGTCCCCGAGGCGGGGCAAGCCATTCCACAATGTACCGTGCCCGGCGATTCCGGAGGCCCTGTTTGAATCAGCGATTTTCGGGCATGAGAAGGGAGCTTTTACGGGCGCCGACGCCCTCAAGAAGGGAATTGTGGAGAGTGCCGAGGGTGGAACGGTCTTCCTCAATGAGTTCGTCAAGATTCCAACTTATGTGCAGGCGACCCTGCTCGGGGTGTTGGATCACGGTGACTTCTGCCGTGTCGGGAGCGCCAGCAAGGTCCTGAAAAGCGATGTCAAGTTTGTTGCAGCCACCAATCAGAGCATAAGAGCTGTATTGAGCAGCGAGGAATTGCTCGAGGATCTCTATCACAGAGTGAACCAACATCGGATTCAGATACCGCCCTTGAGGGAACGAACCGAGGACATAGTGCCGTTGGCTCAGCACTTCATCACGCGCGAGGCCAGAATGAGGGGCAAGCCGGTGGTGGAGATCTCCGGCAGGTCCTGGGACATCCTCCTTGATTATCACTGGCCCGGCAATGTCAGGCAGCTGAGCCAGCTGATGGTCAATGTTGTCGGGGCCGGCAGCGAGGACCCAGTTCGGGGATATGCCTTTCTGGAAGATCCCGACGGTCTTTATGCCGGGAGCCGCAAGGTGGGGAAGTTCAAGGACGTGATGAAGCGGGAGCAGGAGGACATCGAGAAGCGCAATATTGCCCAGGCCTTGAGCATATATGAAGGCAACCGGAAGAAGGCCGCGGCCTATCTGGGCATTAGCTACCGAACACTCATGTACAAGATGAAGAAACACAAACTGAGAGGGCTTTTCTAGATAAGGGAGCTCTTCATAGATGAGCAGATGGGTTTTGATGCGTGTGCAAGGGACTTCACATATGCGCAGTCCCTTGCAGAGATTCTGTGAAAATTGGCCCGGATTGGGAACCGACCGCTGGGACGCTCCGGACGAATCCGAGGTTTTTCATAGGAGGAGGCAAATATTACGTTCCTGCTAATTCATTGATTTACTGGTGGATAGGATGACCAAACGCCAATGTCAAGACAGGATCCGGCACGTGATTGCAGGGTAGCGGTGGCAGAGCACCGTTCTGGCACGGAAGGTGCCTATATAGCTGGTTGACGAATCCTCACAGGCCACTTTTGTGGTCTCAGGGGTGCCGTCACGCTCCAGTCCAAAAGGGGCACGCCCGTGCCCCTCGAGGACTACTCCCCGGCACGGGGGGAACTGAATATCGGAATTACTGGGACGACGGAAGAAGTTGTTCAGGTTGTGACCCGGGGGACCGTCACGCTTCTATCCGGGGGCTCGAAAGAGCTTTGTGTTTTGATGGGAAGAGCTGCCGGGGGTCAGGCCGGAAGGTCTGACCCCATTCCCATTTTTCGCGTATTATGGCGAGCTGCGAGTGCATTGGGGGCCAGACCTGCCGGGTCTGGCCCCCATGATGTAGCATGACCTGTGGTGAGGCAGAATGACCCCCATTTCGGATTGACATCCGGTTTTGAGTCGACATCCGGTTTCGGGTTGACATCTCCGCGCGAGCTTCTATAATTTTTTTGGAACCTTTTGGGGCGATCGGTGTATACCTTGGAAGGTTTCTCGCTGTATGGAATGATGTAATGTAAGGCGAAGTGGAAGGATGAGGTTGGAGTCACTCCAATGATCTCGGTAAGAAACCTCAGCAAGAGCTTCGGGAGCACCGTCGCCGTCAACAATATCTCTTTCGAGGTCAGCAAGGGCGAGGTCGTCGGTTTCCTCGGACCCAATGGCGCCGGCAAGACCACCACCATGCGCATCCTGACCTGCTATCTTGAGCCCGACTATGGCACGGCCACGGTGGCGGGATTCGATGTATTCGAGGACTCGCTGGAGGTGAGGAAGCGCGTGGGCTACCTGCCCGAGAGCGCGCCGCTTTACACGGACATGGATGTGGTCTCCTATCTTCGTTTCGTGGCCGACATAAGAGGGATTCCCCGGGACCTTATCGGCGGGCGCCTTAGGCGCATGGTAGAGACCTGTGGGCTCGCCAGCGTGGTCGGCAGAAACATAGGAGAGCTCTCCAAGGGTTACAGGCAGCGCGTGGGGCTTGCCCAGACCCTGATTCACGACCCTGAGATCCTCGTCCTCGACGAGCCGACCACCGGACTCGATCCCTCGCAGATCATCGAGATACGGGAGCTGATCAAGAAAATCGGCCGGGAACGGACCGTGATCTTGAGCACCCACATCCTGCCTGAGGTCGAGGCCACATGTTCGCGGGTCCTCATCATAAACGAAGGCCTGATCGTTGCGAGCGGCACCCCGGAGGAGCTTAACGCGACCGCAGGCGGTGAGGACCTGATTCATGTATCCATTCGAGGCGGAGATGCCGTGGCCGAAGGGGCCGGCCTTCAAGACACAGGCACTCAGGATTCCGGAGTGAAGGCGGCACTTTCTTCGCTTGCCGGAATTACTTCCGTCGAAAAGACGTCCGAGGCAGCGGGCGGATATTCGAAATACATAGTCAAGGTGGGCAATGGAGCCGATGTCGCTGAAACGATTTTCAGGCTGGCGGTCGAGCGAGGCTGGACCATCAATGAGCTCAAGCGGGAGACCCTGAGCCTTGAGGATATCTTCCTCAAGCTGACGACCAGGGAAGTTGGACAATGAGAAACACCGTACCCATAATGAAGCGTGAGTTCTCGAGCTACTTCAATGCTCCCATCGCCTTTGTATATCTCACGGTCTTCCTAGGGCTCTCGAGCTGGCTCTATCTCAAGGGCTTTTTCCTGGTTAATGAGGCATCGATGCGCTCTTTCTTCAGCCTGATCCCCTGGATCTTCCTCTTCTTCGTCCCGGCGATCACCATGAGGCTCTGGGCCGAGGAGAAGAAGGTGGGAACGCTGGAGCTGCTGATGACCCTGCCTGTGACCGACACCGAAGCCGTGCTGGGCAAGTTTCTGGCCAGCTTCATCTTCCTGGTGGTGAGCCTTGCGCTCACGTTCGTGCTGCCCCTGATGGTCGGCATACTGGGAGATCCCGATCCGGGCCAGATCGTGGGCGGATACCTGGGATGCGTCCTGATCGGGGCCGCATATCTTTCGATAGGCCTTTTCATATCCAGCCTGACCGAGAACCAGATCGTGGCCTTCATAGTATCCGTGGTGGCGATCTTCGTGCTCTATATTTTGGGCGCGGACTTCGTACTCTTCGGTATTCCCGACTGGCTGGTGCCGGTCTTCAGTTTCGCGGGCCTGGGCGGCCACTTCGACAGCATCAGCAGGGGAGTCATCGATTCGAGAGATCTGATCTACTACTTCTCGGTGATCGGGCTCTTCCTGTATCTGAATGTGAAAGTCATCGAGGCGAGGAGGTAGGCGGCGCGATGAGGCAAAGGAGAAGGCGGGGCAACGCTCTCTTTGAGATCCTGATTGTGATCGCCATCATCGCCCTGGTCAACCTGCTTTCCCTGCGGTTCTTCACGCGGGCCGACTTGAGCGAGGGCAAGCTGTTCAGCATTTCGGAGTCCACCAAGCAGGTGGTCCGGGACCTGGACGACATAGTGAACATCAAGGTCTACTTCTCCAAGGAGCTGCCGCCCTATCTGACCACCCATATCCGGGAGATCAAGGACCTCTTGAGTGAATACAAGGCCTATGGCGGCCGGAACATCGTGGTGGACTGGGAAGATCCCGCCGCCGATCCTGAAACGGCCCAGAGGGTCCAGGGCATGGGAATACCCCAGGTGCAGCTGAATATCGTGGCCAAGGACAAGGCCGAAGTAATGACGGCCTATCTCGGCATAGCCGTGCTCTTCGAGGACCGCAAGGAAGTGATACCGGTGGTCCAGAGCTCCTCGAACCTGGAGTATGAGCTCACCTCGGCAATCCTCAAGGTCTCGAACAAGGAGCGGAAGGTGGTGGGTTTCCTCGCGGGCCACGGCGAGCCCGACATAAGTGACGGCCTGCAAGTCGTGCGAGAGGCTCTGGAGAAGCAGTATGTTGTCAGGTCGGTGGAGATCGTGCCTGGCGCCCTGATTCCGGCGGACGTGAACACGCTGATCTCTGCGGGCTCGAAGGGCCTCACCGAGTGGGACAGGTTCGCGATCGACCAGTTCCTGATGAGAGGCGGACAGCTGTTCTTCCTCATCAACCGGATCGAGATCACGGAAGGGTCGCTCAAGGCCGCTCAGGTAGAGACCGGCCTTGAGCCGCTTCTTGCCCATTACGGCGCGACCGTGAACCCCGACATGGTGGTGGACGCCAGCTGCGGCAATGCCACCTTCTCGACAGGATACATGAGGTATACGCTTCCCTACCCGCTCTGGCCCAAGGTGACAAAGAGCGGCTTCGACCAGGAATCACCTATCACCAACCGGCTCGAGATGGCGGTCTTTCCCTGGACAAGCAGCATCGACATCACCAGGGGAGAGGATGCATTCTCGGAAATGGTGGTGCTCGCCAAGAGTACGGAGAGGGCCTGGTCGGAGATCAAGCAGTTTGATCTCAATCCCCAGCGCCAGTTCGTTCCCTCAAGCACTCCGGGGGAGCGAAATCTGGCCGTGCTCCTGGGCGGGAGCTTCGACAGCTATTTCTCCGACCGCGAGGTTCCGGTAGAGGAGGACTCGGCCGGCACGTGGCAGGGTGAGCCTGTGCTCAAGAGCCCCGAGACCCGGATCGTGATCGTCGGAAACGCGCGGATGATCGGGAGTGATTTTATCAAACAGTATCCTGAGAACCGCATCCTCTTCATGAATGTCGTGGACTGGCTCACGCTGGGGGATAGCCTGATAGGGATAAGGTCGAGATCGGTGACCTCGCGGCCTCTGGAGGAGATAGGCGAGGGCACCAAGGCGACGGTGAGGTTCCTGTGCACTTTCGGGATACCCATTGTGCTGATTATCTGGGGCCTCTTGAGGCGGTATACAAGGAAATCGCGCCGGCACGGCTTGCCCGAGGCCGGCGGTAAGCTGGGGTAGAAGGGAATCGGACAAAGAGGTTAAGCAGCAAGACAGGCGGTAGGGCATTGCGCGGAAGACTGATACTCGTTCTTGTTCTGGTGGTACTGGCCGGCATCTTCGTGGTCACCAGGTATGGCTTCGACCGGAAGAGAGGGGACAAGCCGCTCTTTCCAAAGTTCAAGGCCGAGCAGGCATCCCTGATCCAGATAAAGGGCAAGAAATCCGAAGCCACCTTGAAGAAAGCAAACGGAGCCTGGTTCGTGGTGAGCGAGGATTCCTTCCCGGCTGAGGCCATGGCCGTCCAGAATATGTTCGACCGCGTCGCGGGCTTCTCGCGCAAGGACATAATCTCCTCCAATCCTGAGAAGCAGGCGATCTACCAGGTGGATTCCACCGGCGTCCAGGTGGCGATCGAGGACGCCTCGGGCAAGAAGATGGCTTCCTTCGTTGTGGGGAAGGTCGGACCCGATTATCAGAGCACCTATGTGAGGGATGCCGGGTCCAACGATGTGGTGCTCTCGCCGGGATATCTCCAACCCGCCTTCGACAGGGGCGAGCGCACGTGGCAGGACAGGACCATCTTTGCCTATGAGCCCTCTGACCTGGTCCAGGTGGCTCTCACTCGGCCATCGGGTCTGGTCATGCTCCTGCGGGATCAGGGTGGAGCCTGGTACATAAGCCAGCCTGACAGCATGGCATGCGATCAGGGCCGGGTCACCAGGCTTGTGAGGACCCTGGCCTATCTTAAGGCTGACGGCATCGCCGGCCGCGCGCCGGTAGAGGGCTCGGGCCTTGCGGATGCCGATTCCTCGGTGTGGTTCAAGACGGCGGACGGTACCGAGGAGCACTTGCGCTACGGTAACCGGTCCGAATCAGGACAGACCTATGTGTCGCGGGAAGGCTCGGAAATGGTCTTCAAGCTCGTATCCACCAGGGTGGCGGCGACACTGCCCAGCCTTGAGGAGCTTATGCCCCAGGCTCCGCCTCCATCTTCTCCGCCCGCTCGAGTGCCGGGCCAGGAATAAGCCGGCTTGACCCGCAGACTCTACCAGCAAGACAGCTATGTCACCGACTTTCGAGCGCGTGTCCTATCCGTGGAAGAGTATGAGGGCAGGCACGCTATCGAGCTTGATGCCACACATTTCTATCCCGAATCGGGCGGCCAGCCGGGTGATACCGGCGTGGTCGGCGGTATCCGCATCGAAGCCACCGTGCTCGCGGGCGGCGCGGCGTTGGGCGCTGCGACCGGGGCCGATGTAGACGCCGAAAAGAAGGGCGGCCGCATCCTGCATCTTGCCTCAGCCAGGCCGGAGTTCGAGGCGGGTGAGACCGTGGAGGCCCGGATCGACTGGCCGGGGCGCTTCCTTAACATGCAGCAGCACACGGGCCAGCACATCCTCTCCCAGGCCTTTCTTGCGGCGGCCGGGGCGGCGACCATCTCTTCGAGACTTGGAGTTGAGCATTCCTCGGTGGATGTCTCAAGGCTGGACCTCAGCGACGAGGAGATGGAAAAGGTGGAGAAGCTGGCCAACTCGATAGTCTTCGCGGACCGCCCCGTTAAGATCTATGAGATCTCTCCGGATGAGGTTGAGGGCCTGAGGCGCAAGGAACCCGCGGGTCTCGCCCGCATAAGAGTGGTGGAGATCGAGGGCTTTGACAAGACCCCCTGTGGCGGCACCCATACCAGGGCGACGGGTGAGGTTGGTCTCATAAAGATCCTGCGCTCCGAGAAGGTCCGCGAGACCACCCGGGTCGAGTTCGTCTGTGGGGAGCCGGCTCGGGCCGACTACTACTGGAAGAGCAAGTTTGTGGTAGATCTCGCCCGGGACCTTACCACCAGGGACGCCAATGTGCCGGACCTCGTCCGGGCTCTTTATGATGATCACCGCGAGCTCCGATACAAGCACGAGCAGATCAGGAAGGAGCTGATGGGGTACCGGGCGCGCACACTTTTCGAGGCAGCCTCCCAGGAGATCGGGGACGCCACGGTCATAGTGGCCCACATAGAGGACGCGGAGCCCGAGGAGATCCGGGAAATGGCAAGCCTGCTCACTGCCGGGGGGGGCGCGCCGGGAGAGGGCCCGCCGGAAGAAGACCCCGAGGAAGCCGGTCCGGCCGGGGAGGTGACCCAACGGGGTGGCGTCGTGGCACTCCTGGCGTCGGGCCGGGACAAGGTCCATTTCATCTTCGCCCGCTCGGAGGATGTCGACGTTGACATGCGGCCTCTCATAAAGGCGGCCACCGCGATTGTCGATGGCAGGGGAGGCGGCAGGCCCGAGGTCTGCCAGGGTGGGGGCAAAGATGGGGAGAAGGCCGGTGAGGCCCTGGACGCGGCGGTGCGGCTGCTTGGGGAATTGCTCGCCGGCCAGCTTGACACTTGAGTGAATCGTGCATTAGGATAAGGAGTGAGAAAGGAGCGAAGGGAGATGATGAAGAGGGCAGTGGGTTTCTGGGTCTTCGCTTTGGCGTTGCTGTGCATTGTCGGGACCGCGCTTTCGGCCGACGGTACGGTAATGCGCTTCCTTAAGATTTCCACCATCCCGCGGGTGGCCGGAATGGGAGATGCCACGGTGTCGGTACCTGACGCCACGTATGCCGAGACCAATCCCGCGCATCTTCTGAACGTCGACGGCAGCCTCCTGACCTTTTCGCATACGGCCTGGTTCGAGGACATTGCCATCGAGACCCTCACCCTGGGAACTGCAAGCGGCAAGCACGGCTTCGGTCTTTCCATGATCGGGCTTCACACCGATCCTCTGCAGGGCTATGACGATTTCGATGTTCCACAGGGAACCTTCCGCTTTTACGACATCCTGGTGAGCGGCTCCTATGCCCAGGAGGTCTATCCTTCGCTCAAAGTCGGAGCCACGGCCAAGATGGTCTATGAGAAAATAGACTGGGACTCGGCCACGGGCCTCGCTTTCGACCTCGGGCTGGGTTACACCTTGCCGGATCCGGTGCTGGGCGGCAACATATCTCTCGGGTTCGTCGCGAGAGACATGGGCCCCAAGATGGGATACTTCGATGAGAGCTTCAATCTCCCGGAGAGCTTCAATCTCCCGACTGCACTTCAGGGCGGCTTGAGCTTCAGCCGCGCCGGCCTGCCGGGCGACCTGGACGCGGTACTCGCGCTGGACTATGAGCGGACCCGCGACGAGGATGGCGGGGTGCTTTTCGGTGCCGAGCTGGGATATAGACAGATGGCGGCCTTTCGTGTCGGTTACCGCGGCAACTATGAGAACAGCGATCTCACCTTCGGCGTGGGCCTGGGGATTCATCCCGTCGTCGTCGACTATGCCTATGCATCGATGGCGGACGACCTGGGCAATACCCACAGGGTGTCAATCGGTTTCTTCACTGGAGCGATTTTCCCCTCGCCGGACGACGCCAGGTAGCGCCGGCCCCGTCACCCCAAATTCACCACTCCGGGGTCAGGTACCGATTCGTGAATTCAACACTCCGGGGTCAGGTACCGATTCGTGAATTTGCAGGGAGCAGGCCATTGTGTGCTCTGGATTTCGCTGACTTGCCGGCCGGCTACCGGCCCGGGACCTGTCGCCTGATCACTTCCTCCTCGATCAGGATTCTTGCCGTGCGCATGTCTACCAGCCCCATCGGGACTTGCTGTGTCTCGTCGTCCACCACCGGGATCTGCTCCAGGTGAAGCTGATCCATCAGGCGCAATGCCGCCTTCAGGGGCATCGAGGGGGTCACCTTGTCAAGGGCCGGCGTCATCACGTCATGGGCTACGACCCATTCCCACACGTTCTGGTCCATCAGGGCATGCTTGACGTTTTCCAGCGAGACCACACCGGCGATTTTTCCGCCGGGCCCGACCACCGGATACACCAGATAGTCATGCTCGGAGAAGAGCTGGAATACTTCCCGTATCGGCGCCGTACCCTGGATCGGAGCGACATCGGCCGCCATGACATCCCGGACATGCCAGGATTTAATCACGTCCTCATCGGTCACATTGCGGCCTATCTCGCCACCCAGGCGGATGGACATTTTGACCGCTGACGGTCCGATGATCTGCGCTATCAAGGTCGTTGCGGTCACCCCGAAAACCACCATATCTCCCAGCGCCAGGCTGTTGGTGACCATGATGTTTCCCAGGCGCTGGCTGGCCATTATGGAGAGGCCCACCGCCACCCCGCCCTGGGTGAAGAGTCCCAGGCCGGCATACTTCCGGACGGATTCGGCGGCACCGGATATTCTCGCTCCGTAGTAGGCTCCTACCATCTTGCCGAGGCAGCGGCCCACCACGTAGATTGCGGCGAGCACCCAGATCCAGGCCGGCATCTTGCCGACGGCCAGCCCGGCACCAACCAGTACGAAGAACAGCACGTAGATAGGCGTGGAAAAACTCCGCACGATCCCGAACAGCTTGGTGCTTCGCCTGGGGGCCAGATTGATCAGGGTCACGCCCAGTGTCATCGTGGCCAGGATCACATCCATTCCGGTGGCCGCGGCGAAACCTATCAGCAGCAGGATGACTCCGATCGCAATCCCGAGCGAACGTTCACGTTGGTGGGACCAGCGCAGGACGAGATTGAGGCCCGCACCGGCTATCAGTCCGATGGCAACCGCCCCCACCAGCTCGATCACGACCTTGACGGCGGCATCGCCGAGCGATGAAGAACCCTGGGTGAGCATTTCGGCGATGCTGGTGCCGAGCCCGTAGAGGGTCATCGCCAGGGCATCGTCAAGCGCCACAATGGCTATCAGGGAGGTGGTAAGCACCCCGCGGCTCCGGTACTCCCACAGGACATCAATGGTCGATGCCGGATCTGTAGCCGAGGCTATGGCCCCGAAGACAATGCCGGCAGCCAGGGCCGCATCCAGGCTGTGAGAGACCTCATACACCAGAAAGCCCACAGCCGCCCCGACTATGGCGAATGCCGCGAGCCCCTCTCCGAGAAAGATCGCGGAGAACTGCCGGCCGTACTTGCGGAAATTCTCGGCCTGGAGCTCGCCGCCCACCAGAAAGCCTATCACGCCCAGGGCAAAGAGGCTGATTGAGTGCAGGGCAGCCACATCCTCCGCGGTCACGATCCTGAGCCCGCTCTCACCTATGATAAGCCCGATTACGATGTAGCCTACGACCTGGGGTATGCGGAGTCGCTGAAACAGCCACGCCCCGAGGATCCCCCCGAAGACCGCCAGGCCGAGGACGAAGAGCACACCCAGGTCCAATGAATGCATCCGATCATCACCTACTTCGTTAGTAACTCAAAGATCTCGGCTTCCGACTCCGCCGTCAGGACACTCTCCCGGACCGCCTGGTCCTTAAGCCTCGAACTGACAGCTGCCAGGGCCCTCAGGTACTCGGAGTGCTGGTTCTGACCTGCAGCAACCATACATATTATGCGGACCGGCTTGCCGTCAAGCGATTCGTAATCCGTGATGTCCCGGCGGCTTGCTCCCAGGGCCATGGCAAGATCCGCGACCGAGCTCAGCCGGACATGCGGCACCGCCACGCCGAAGCCTATGCCGGTGCTCATCAGCCGCTCCCTCTCGAATATGGCGCGGGAAAGCTCCGCCCGGTCGCCAACGCGAGGGGAGCGGGCAAGCACGTCTATCATCAGCCTGAGTGCCTGTTCTTTCGAAGCCTCGTCGAAGATCACGACGCGATCAGAGTCCAGCACGTCCCGGATTTCGAATGGGTGGACAGAGGAGGCCCGTTTTCCGCGCGCAAGCCGCTGGTTTACCCAACGTTCGATGTCGCCACGCTT
>Ga0307423_1002190_pt1 | contig 11100 bp, 9 predicted proteins | sample SalMarWE160310MG_FD_202154 | JGI IMG/M metagenome (GOLD analysis project Ga0307423, IMG submission 202154) | Salt marsh sediment microbial communities from the Plum Island Ecosystem LTER, Massachusetts, United States - WE1603-10 | ecosystem: Environmental > Aquatic > Marine > Intertidal zone >...
ATGGCCTTGCGCCTGGTGGCGAATTGAGTGTGGTGAAACCTGGGACCAATCCATCTGCCTAAATAATATCCGCTGTGGTCGGCAATGGTGGCGCCCAGGAATGCCAGCGGCAACATTTGCGGTAACGTCGCGATGCCTTGCGTGTAAAGCACGGTACAAACGCTGAGCAGTATGGCGCCGGAGATAAAAATGCCGATGCCGGGGCATGCTTCCAGAAATGCGATGGTTGGTACAATGAACAGCGCGTACTCTTGGTACGTGTCTATCCATTCCAGGAATATATCGCCGATGACTTGTGCCTCGCTGGGTAACGGGGCGCATGTTAGCACTGGTGGAGCGATAGCTATAGAACTGCCTGTATGGCGGTTAGCCTTCGACGACAAAATTCGCACTTCTGCCCGCCCGGCTGGCTGGCCTGTCACTCGGGCACCAGGCAGCGTTGTCAGGATGAAATGTTTTTATTGACGGCAAGCGGGGCACATCCGTCAGCAATCTGACTCGCCGTCATACTCCCGGATAACGCCATGATTCGCCGGGCCCTGCCAGGGGTCTGCCGTGCCAGGTCTACTGCCGAGGAAGTGTCATATTTATTTCACAATGCAAATCGCTTTGACTGACCTATATATCAATCACACGTCATGCCGGTTGCATAAAGGCGAGAGACAAGAATGATTCAAGGATGAGACGGGATGGCCGTCAGTGTCTTATATAGAAATGGGGGGCATTTCTGTGATGCGAACAGTGTACTCGTCTATCTGCGGCGCACTCATGTTCCTGGCGGCAATCATTCCGCCTGTAATTCTAATTATCGACAAGTTCGGATTCTAGCTCGCGGCATCAGCACATCGCCGCCAGCGCCGGGCCGCACCCTATCCCGCGTCGCCAGCCGGCATTACCCTGCCCATCGGATTTCGTTGCGATTTCACGCGTTCAATACGGACGTCATGGCATCCACCACCACGAGCGCCTGTTCGAACAGCTTGTCGCGCGCGCGGTGCGCCAGCTGTGCCGAGACCAGTTCGCTCCGGTCCAGCTCGGGCGCGGGGACCACCCGGACCGGCACGTCCGAACACTCCTCGATAATGCCGAGGCGCTCGTCGCCCAGCACCGCGAACATGACCTGGTGCTCGCCGGCCTTGTCCCGCCAGCGCCAGTGCAGCCGGTGCGGAGCCGGCTCGCCGGTGCCGAGGCGCTTGACGGTCACCGGGACCTGACGGCCGTTGACGTCGAAATGCCACAGGGTTTCCTTGCCGGGCGAGACCGTGCCGTCAGTTGGCTTCCACCCCAGCCGGGAGGCGAGCCAGCCAAGCAGCAGAAAGGCGATGGCCAGGGCGTGAGGGCCGTGTTCGATGGTGATGCGTGACACCTGCTCCAGCGCGCCGGGCTGAACGACCGGATCAAGCACCTGGCTGAGCAGGCGGCGCCAGGGCTTCAGGCGGCGCCAGGCCAGGTTGTAGATGATGTACTCGTTGCGCTCGGCGGTTACCCAGCGCGACATGGCCTGCATGCCCTTGGAGGGATTGGTCCAGCCGATGCTGTCGTAGATGATCTGGTCCGACATGTCGGCGAGTTTGTAAAACACCTTGCCGGCGAACGGCGGGGGCTCCCGGGACGCCCACCACAGGGTGGTGGGCAGATCGCCCACGAGCTGGGCGCGCGTCACCGAGGGCAGGCGCCGGTTCGACGGATCGTCGGCGACGATGCGGATCTGTTCGGCGCACACCTGCCAGCCGCTGCCGAGTGCGCAGTAATGACCGGACACGAACACGTCGATGCCGGACCCCGCAGTACCGCCCTGCCCGGTCAGCAATATCACCCGGGCGGGGTGGACCTGGACGATGGCCGGAAGCGCCTGCTCGATGTCCGCGCTTTGCGCGTCGTTGTCGCAGTAGATGATCAGGTTGGACATGCAGGCCCGGGTGACCGCCTGCCCCTCGCCGAGATCCCGATGCAGGTCTTTCCACAGCCCGTCCAGTTCGTGCTGGATACGGGCGATATCGACCTTGTGTGCGGGTTGCGACCGGATCTGTGCACCTGCACCTTCGTTCATAGCAGCCGCCACCTGCGCCTTTCGGTCTCGATCAGGCGGTCCGCCTCCAGCGGCCCCCAGGTGCCGGCGCTGTATTCGGGCAGCCAGCGGCTCCGGCTGCGTTCCCAGGCATTGAGTATGTTCTCGATAAACACCCAGGAGGTCTCCACGGCATCGCGCCGCATGAAGAGCGTGGCATCGCCGGCCATCACATCCAGCAGCAGACGCTCGTAGGCCTCCGGCGACTGGTCACCGAAGGTCGAGCCGTAACGGAAGTCCATCTTCACCGGGTAGATGCGCACCTTGGGCCCCGGCAGCTTGGTGGCAATGCGCAGGGACAGGCCTTCATTGGGCTGGATGCTCAGCGCCAGGACATTCGGCTCCAGTGGATGATCCGCGTCGGCATTGAACAGGATCGGCGGAATGCTCTTGAAGTGTACGGCGATCTCGCTGACACGCTTGGGCAGCCTTTTACCGGTACGGATGTAGATCGGCACGCCGGCCCAGCGCCAGTTGTCGATGAACACCTTCAGGGCCACGTAGGTCTCGGTCGTGGAATCCTGTGCGACACCCGGCTCGCGCCGGTAGCCCGGCACATCCTCGCCATTGTGAAAACCCGGTCCGTACTGGGCGCGCACGACACAGCTGCCGATGGATTCGGGCGTGATCGGCCGCAGGCAGTTGAGCACGTCCTGCCGGTGATCGCGGATGACATCGGCCTTCATGGCCCACGGCGGTTCCATGGCGATCAGGGTGAGCAGCTGGAGGATATGATTCTGCACCATGTCGCGCAGTGCACCGGCGCGGTCGTAGTACCCCGCACGCGTGCCCACGCCCTCTTCCTCGGCCACGGTGATCTGCACATGATCGATATGCTTGGCGTTCCACAGGGGTTCGAAAATCGAATTGCCGAAACGCATCACCAGGATGTTCTGCACCGTTTCCTTGCCCAGGTAATGATCGATGCGATAGATCTGGCTTTCGTCGAAGTTGGCGCCGAGGATGTTGTTGACCTGGCGCGCGCTGTCCAGGTCGTGGCCGATGGGTTTTTCCACGATGATGCGTGAAAACGGATGGTCGCCGCCGGTGGGCTGTACCAGCCCCGCCGCGTTGAGATTTTCCACGCAGGTTTCGATCAGCCGCGGCGGGATCGCCAGGTAAAACACCCGGTTGCCGGGAATCCCGAAGGCCGGTTCGATCTCCTCCAGCCGCTGCTTCAGCCGCCTGTAGGTCTCCGGGTCATCGAACGAGCCCTGCTGGTAATGCAGCATGCGCTCGAAATCCGGCCAGTGGCGGGGATCCAGTGGATGGCGCGAAAACCGCTCTACACCCTCGCGGGCAAATTCGCGATACGACGCATCATCCATCGTCTCGAGTGCCACGCCGAGCACGGCGAAGTTGGCGGGCAGGGCACCGTCCAGCGCCTGGTTGTAGACGGCGGGCAGCAGCTTGCGGCGCGACAGGTCACCGCCGCCGCCAAAAATCACCAGCGTGCACGGCTGCGCGACCTGGTCTTCCGCGAGGCCGGCCACGAGCGGGTTCTGTGACGCCGAATCATTCATAAACACTCCCTGTGTCTGCAATCATCGGACTGTGCTAGCTTTTTCCGGTCGGGCTTTCTACATGTCCGCCGAACTGCTTGCGCATGGCCGAAAGGATTTTTTCGGCAAAGGTATGCGCCTGGCGCGAACGGAAACGGGTATACAGCGAGGCGGTCAGGACGTCCGCCGGCACGGCTTCCTCGATGGCAGCCTGTACCGTCCAGCGGCCCTCGCCGGAGTCCTGCACGAAGCCGGAGTAGGCGGACAGTTTGGGATCCTCGGTCAGCGCGATGGCGGTCAGATCCAGCAGCCAGGAACCGACCACACTGCCCCGCCGCCATACTTCGGCGATCCGGTCGAGCTGGAAGTCGTAGCGCAGATTCTCCGCCAGGCTTTCCGAATTCGCATTACGCAGTATGTCGAAGCCTTCGGCGTAAGCCTGCATCAGGCCGTATTCGATACCGTTGTGTATCATCTTGACGAAATGTCCGGCGCCTACCGGGCCGCAATGCAGATAGCCCTGCTGCGCGGTGCCGGCGGAGGCATCCAGGCCGGGCGTAGCCGGAATATCACCGATACCCGGTGCCAGGGTGCTGAATACCGGATCGAGCAGCTGCACCGCTTCGTCCGGGCCACCGACCATCAGGCAATAACCGCGCTCGAGTCCCCACACACCGCCGCTGGTGCCCACATCGAGGTAATGAATACCGGTATCCGCCAGCTGTTCGGCCCGTCTGACATCATCCTTGTAATAGGAGTTGCCGCCGTCGATGATGATATCGCCCCGCGCCATCATCTGCGCCAGCTGCTGCACCATGTTCTCGGTAATCCCGCCCGCCGGGATCATGCACCACGCAACACGTGGCGGGTCCAGCTGGGCAATGAACTCATCCAGCGATGTCGTTGCAGTCAATCCATCCTTCCGAAACGCATCGACGCTTCCCTGGCTGACGTCATAACCGACGCATTCATGGCCGCCGCGGTGCAGACGTTTCGCCATGTTGGCGCCCATACGTCCCAGACCCACCATTCCAATCTTCATGATTGTCCTCGCTACGCCGTGAGAATGTATTACCAGACTGACGGTCCGAGCCCGGCCAGGGGAGTCCGTCTACTTGGTATCAACGCCCGTGTCAGTCGTTGATGGCGGCCAGGAATTTCTTGGCGCGCTCGCCGAACTCGCTCACCAGATATTCCAGGAACGGTTCACGCAGGTCCGGGTGCAGCAGCGCGTATTCAACAGTGGCCTGCAAATATCCCAGCTTGCTGCCGCAATCGTAACGCTTGCCCTCGAACCGGTAGGCCAGCACCGTCTCATCCTGCAGCAGGCGCTGGATGGCGTCGGTCAGCTGTATTTCGCCACCGGCACCGCGCGGGATGTTCTCGAGGTGCCCGAAGATTGCCGGTGTCAGTACGTAACGGCCGACCACCGCCAGGTTGGAACGTGCGTCTGCCGGCTTGGGTTTCTCAACGATGCTTTTCAGCTTGGTGATGCGGCCATCGGATTCTTCGGGATCCACAATGCCGTACTTGTCTGTCTCGTCATGCGGCACCTCCTCGACACCGAGGATGCTGCAGTTGCGGTCGTTGAACACCGAAAGCATCTGGCTCAGCACGCAGTTCCTGCCGGTATGGATCAGGTCATCGGCAAGGATCACGGCAAACGGCTCGTCGCCGACCACGGGTTTCGCGCACAGCACGGCATGGCCCAGCCCGAGTGCCTCGGGCTGGCGTATATAGACACAGGTCACGTGTGGTGGCACCACCTCGCGCACGATCTTCAGCATCTTGTGCTTGCCCTTGCGCTCCAGTTCCGCTTCCAGCTCGTAGTTCTTGTCGAAGTGATCCTCGATCGCACGCTTGCTGCTGCTGGTGACGAATACCAGTTCGTTGATGCCCGCATTGACCGCTTCCTCGGCCGCATACTGGATCAGCGGCTTGTCGACGATCGTCAGCATTTCCTTGGGATTGGCCTTGGTGGCCGGCAGGAAGCGGGTGCCGAGACCGGCAACCGGGAATACCGCCTTGCGTACTTTCTGCTTCATACTCTTTCCTGATTAATTTTCCTGAACCCTGTCATAAACATCTTCAAAACGCACAATGTCATCCTCGCCGAGGTAACTGCCGGACTGGATCTCGATCACCTCGAGCGGTATCGTGCCCGGATTCTCCAGGCGGTGCCGTTCACCGATCGGGATGTAGGTAGATTCGTTCTCGTGCAGGTTGAAGACCTGGTCGCCACAGGTTACCCGGGCCGTCCCCTTCACCACGACCCAGTGCTCCGCGCGGTGATGGTGCAGCTGCAGCGACAGCTGTGCGCCCGGTTTGACCGTCAGACGCTTGACCTGGAAACGCGCACCGGCATCGATGCCCTCATAGGAACCCCATGGCCGGTACACCTGGCGGTGCACCTTGCATTCCTCGCGCTGATCCGCCTTGAGGCGGCTGACGATCGCCTTGACGTTCTGGGCCTTGTCCTTGCTTGCCACCAGCACGGCGTCGGCCGTTTCCACGACGATGATATTGTCGATGCCCACCGTGGCCACGCAACGGTGCTGCGCAATCAGGAAGGCATTGTGCGTATCCTCCGCGATCACGTCGCCCTGCATGACATTGCCGTGCTCGTCGCGCGCGCAGACATCCCAGAGCGCCGGCCAGGCGCCGACGTCCGACCAGCCCGCACTGAGCGGCACCACCACGGCGCGGTCGGTTTTTTCCATCACGGCATAGTCGATGGAATCACTGGGGCAGGCATTGAACTCCGGCTTGTTCACCCTGAAAAAGTCACTGTCCTGCTTGCCCTTGTCCATGGCCAGACGGCAACGCTCCAGGATGTCCGGCCTGAAGCGGGAAATTTCCTCCAGCCAGCGATCGGCGCGCATCATGAATATTCCGCTGTTCCAGTAATAATCAGGTGTCGCGAGATACTGTTCGGCCATCTGCAGGTCCGGCTTTTCCACAAACGCACCAACGGCAAAGACGGTGTCGTCCACCAGCGGCGCGCCGCGGCGGATGTAACCGTAACCCGTTTCCGGTCGATCCGGCACGATGCCGAAGGTGACCAGCGCGCCGTTCGCGGCCTGCTCGCGACCCTGGTGCACCGCGGCGGTGAACTTTTCCGGGGTTTTGATGATATGGTCAGCCGGCATCACGATCATCAAGGCATCCGGATCCCGCCCGCTCAGGTACAGCGCGGCCAGTGTCAGTGCCGGTGCCGTGTTGCGGCCTTCAGGTTCGAGGATGATGGTGGAGGGTGTCTTGCCAAGCAGTGCTACCTGCTCCGCCAGCAGGAAGCGGTGCTCCTCGTTGCAGACGTAGACGGCATCACCCTGCTCCGGCACGCCGTCCAGGCGGGAGGCCGTGTCCTGCAGCAGGGTCTTGTCCGTTACCAGCGGCAGCAGCGGTTTCGGGTAATGTTCACGCGACAATGGCCAGAGACGGGAACCGGATCCACCCGACAGGATTACTGGATACAGTGTCATAGTGCTTCCTGTTATTTGCCCGGGATGATGCAGCCTGTCCCGTTCAGGCTGAATAGTAATCAATAATCGACACCTTGACCTGATTATTGATAGCGATGGCACACCGATAGCGATGGCACACCGCTTGCGCGCGTCGAAGTATGCCAGATACACGCCGAGCCTGTCGCCGGGTGTCGCGCGCAAGGCTGGCCGCCGGCCCATTATACCTATGGAGATAACTGTTTTGTATGGATCTTTTACCCGTTGCCGATGAGTTCCGGGCTGCAGACACCGGAAATGACGGTATCCCGGTCGCGTCGAACCGGGATACCGTCCTGCCGGCCGAGGGCTATCGTTCTGCCGGCGCCACCGTCAGGTTATGGCGGTTTTTCTCGATCGTGGCGGCCCCGATACCCTTCACCCTGGCCAGGTCCTCGATGCTCGCAAACGGCCCGTTGGCTTCACGGTACTCGATGATCGAGGTCGCCTTCTTCTCGCCGATCCCGACAATCGCCGCCGCCAGGCCAGCCGCGTCGGTGTTGTTGATATCCACCGGTCCGGCCTGTAGTTGTGCCGCGAACAGCATTAAAAGTGAAATAAACAAGGTACTTGTGTAACGCATTGCTGCCTCCTGTCGTTGGTATTGCTGCCGTGTTTCACCCTGCATGCAGAGGCACCGGCTTGTGGTGCGGCATGCAGTCACAGGGTGCACGGATGTGCGCTCAGCCCAAAGCAGACAGCTCTGAATTGAGGGTACGCAATACGCTGACAGGATCGTCAGCCTGGGTCACCGGGCGCCCGATAACCAGGTAACTGGAGCCGCTGTTGATCGCGTCCACCGGCGTCATCACTCGACGCTGGTCGTCGCTGGCAGAGCCGGCCGGCCGGATGCCCGGCGTCACCAGCAGGAAGCCGCTGCCAAGACGTTCGCGCAGCAATGCCGTTTCACGCGAGGAACACACCACGCCGTCGAGCCCGCAGGCCGCCGCCAGCGTGGCCAGACGCATGACATTCTCCGCCGGCGTTCCCGACAGGCCGATGCCGGCAAGGTCGTGCTCATCCATGCTGGTAAGAATCGTCACGGCAATCAGCAGCGGGGTACTGGCGGCACGCGCCATCCCTTCCCTGGCGGCCAGCAGCATGCGCTCGCCACCCAGAGCATGCACGTTGATCATCCACACGCCCAGTTCGGCCGCGGCATGACAGGCGCTCGCGACCGTGTTGGGGATATCGTGAAATTTAAGGTCCAGGAATACATCGAAACCACGCGTCACCAGCCCCGCGACGAACTGCGGACCAGCGCGGGTAAAGAGCTCCTTGCCGACCTTCAGGCGGCACTGGTCCGGGTCGATGCGCCCGACAAACTCCAGCGCGGGCCTTGCATCCGGATAATCCAGTGCCACGATGATTTTCGAACCGGTCCGTTGTTGTCCGTTCATGGGCTGTCCATTCGTCCGTACATTCATTCACCTTCAACGCCGTGTATCGGCCTGATACTGTTCCAGTGCTTGCAGCCCGGGCACTGCCAGTGCAGGGCCTTGGCATTGAAGCCGCAGTCTGTGCATTTGTAGACCGGCTTGTTCTCCAGCAGCTGGTCGGTCATGTTCTTGAGGATCAGCAGATTGTCATGGGCAGCACCCTTGCTGCCGGCCAGGCTGAGATCGATGAAACGCGAGAGTCCGCGCACCGATGGCCGCTTGCCAAGTTCCCCGGCAATGAACTCCGCGGCGGCGGGCTCGCCGGACTCGCGACGCATGATATCGGCGAGTGCCAGTACCGGCGAAATACCCGCGTACTGGGTGATGACCCGCTGCAAAAACGGCATCATGTCCCGCTCGCTGTCCAGTGCAACATGACAGGCCTGCATGTGGTCCAGGACCTCGGGCAACAGTTCGATATCACGCTCCGCCACCTGCTCGTAGGCAGACAGCGCCGCCTGGTATTCACCTTTTTGCCGCGCAATGTGCGCGCGAATCAGGCTGGCACGGGCGCAGTGCGGGTTGTATTCAGCGGCCTTGACCAGCAGACGCAGGGCCTCATCGACATTTTCCCGTGCACGCGCATTCTCGGCGAGTTCACAGTAGAACTGTGCAATCACCGAACGTGCGGGCTGTTCGCCGACATAACCCATCTGCTCGGTAATGGCGATGGCATTCGCCCAGTCCTTTTCCTGCTGGTAGATATCCAGCAGCAGCGGCAATACGCTCGACAGGTGAACATTGTTGTCGATCAGTTCCTTGAACAAGCCCTCGGCCCGGTCGTAGAGGCCGGCCTTCATATAATCCTGACCCAGTTCCAGCAAGGCATCGGTGCGCTGCTCGTTGCTGAGGCTGGGCCGCGCCACCAGGTTCTGGTGTATGCGTATGGCGCGGTCGACTTCGCCGCGCTTGCGGAACAGGTTGCCGAGGGCAAGATGCGTCTCGACCGTATCGCTGTTGACCTCGAGCATGCGAATGAAAACATCGATGGCCTTGTCCTGCTGTTCATTGAGCAGGTAGTTGAGGCCCTTGAAATATTCAGAACCGAGAACGGGACCCGTCTGCTTGCGCGAGTTGCCGCCACGATAGCCTGACACAAGCCAGCCCAGGGCGGCAGCGACCGGGATCAGTAACCAAGGCAGCTGTTCCATCGGTCAGGCGTGCTTGCGATAGGGTACTGTGAAGGAAGGGACCCGCGCGACGGAGACCGCGCGGGTTGAGGTTAACAGGTGTGTGGTGCGGAAACCGACTGCAGCATGCATACCATCAAACCGCCGTCCCGGCCTGTCGGCCGGTAATCAAGCCCACAGCATAAGCTCTGCCGGTGCGACCGGGCTGCCAGCCGACCTGTTCGCCGGGTGTTGTTCACAATATCTGCTGTTGCAGCTCCTTTTCCCTGGCCAACCCGGCGTTGACACGTTCCCTGAGTTCCTTGCCGGGTTTGAAATGCGGCACATGCTTGGCCGCCAGTGCGACAGAATCACCCGTCTTGGGATTCCTGCCGATGCGCGGCGGCCGGTAGTGCAGGGAGAAACTGCCGAACCCCCTGATCTCGATTCGCTGCCCGGTGGCAAGCGCCCAGCTCATTTGTTCAAGGAGACTCTTGACAGCCAGTTCGACATCCTTGTAGTTCAGATGTGCGTTCTTCGTCGCAAGTATCTCTATCAGTTCAGACTTTGTCATTTTTTTCCACCATCCCGGATTAGCCGTTCCGTTCCAGTAAACCTCGACGAATAAGTCATCGCCCCCTCAGGCTGCAGACTATCCCTCGTCCCCGTTCAAATGCTGCTTCAACACGTCACCCAGGCTGGTCGTTGCTTCCGATGTACTGGAGCTGTAGTCCTGGACCATCGCCGCCTCGTCGTCGGAATCCTTGGCCTTGACGGACAGCATGATGGCGCGGCTCTTGCGATCGACGCCCATGAACTTCGCCTCGACCTCGTCGCCGACACTGAGGATGGTCCTGGCGTCCTCGATGCGGTCGCGCGACAGCTCGGAGGCACGCAGCGTACCGTCCACACCGTCACCCAGGTCGATGATCGCCGCCTTGGCATCGACTTCCCTGACCTTGCCCTTCACGATACTGCCCTTGCTGTGTTCGGCGACAAAATTCGAGAACGGGTCCTTCTCGAGCTGCTTGATACCCAGCGAGATACGTTCGCGCTCGGGATCGACCGACAGCACCACGGCCTCGATTTCGTCACCCTTGGTGAACCTGCGTACTGCCTCCTCGCCCGGCTCATGCCAGGAGATATCGGACAGGTGCACCAGGCCATCGATATCGCCTTCCAGACCGATGAAGATGCCGAAATCAGTGATCGACTTGATCGTGCCCTTGACCACGTCACCCTTGTTGCGGGTGGCGCCGAACTCGTCCCAGGGATTGGGATAGCACTGCTTGACGCCCAGCGAGATGCGGCGACGCTCCTCGTCGATATCGAGCACCATCACTTCAATTTCCTGCCCGATGTGCACAACCTTGGACGGATTGACGTTCTTGTTGGTCCAGTCCATTTCGGAGACATGCACCAGGCCTTCCACACCTTCCTCGATTTCGACGAAGCAGCCATAGTCGGCAATGTTGGTGACCT
>Ga0307423_1002192_pt1 | contig 11097 bp, 23 predicted proteins | sample SalMarWE160310MG_FD_202154 | JGI IMG/M metagenome (GOLD analysis project Ga0307423, IMG submission 202154) | Salt marsh sediment microbial communities from the Plum Island Ecosystem LTER, Massachusetts, United States - WE1603-10 | ecosystem: Environmental > Aquatic > Marine > Intertidal zone >...
ACGGTTGCAACGCGCCTATTCGGCGGTCGTCTCGCCCTGCGGACGGTCGACCAGCTCGACGTAGGCCATCGGCGCACTGTCGCCCGAGCGATAACCCATCTTCAGGATGCGCAGGTAGCCACCGGGACGGTCCTTGTAGCGCGGACCCAGCTCGTTGAACAGCTTGCCCACCACCTCGCGGTCACGCAGGCGGTTGAACGCGATGCGGCGCCTGTGCACGGAATCACTCTTGGCCATGGTGATGAACGGCTCGGCGACACGGCGCAGTTCCTTGGCCTTCGGCAGCGTGGTCTTGATCGCCTCGTGGCGCAGCAATGACACGGCCATGTTCTGGAACATCGCCTTGCGGTGTGAACTGTTGCGGTTGAGCTGCCGCCCTGATTTACGGTGACGCATGGTTCAGATCCTGTAATGTCTTCAGCCGCTTGCGGCTTCGATTTTCTTGCTGGCAAGTCTGGCCGGCGGCCAGTTCTCCAGGCGCATACCCAGTGACAATCCCTTGGTGGCCAGGACGTCCTTGATTTCAGTGAGCGATTTCTTGCCCAGGTTCGGGGTCTTCAGCAGTTCGACCTCGGTACGCTGGATCAGGTCACCGATGAAGTAGATGCTCTCTGCCTTCAGGCAATTGGCGGAGCGCACGGTCAGCTCGAGGTCGTCGACAGGACGCAGCAGAATCGGGTCGATATCGGCCTCCGGGGCGGTCGATGTTTCCTGTGTGCTGGCCTGCAGGTCGACGAACGCGGACAGCTGGTCCTGCAGGATAGTCGCGGCGTGACGGATAGCCTCTTCCGGATCGACTGTGCCGTTGGTCTCGATGTCGATAATCAGCTTGTCCAGGTCGGTACGCTGCTCAACGCGGGCGCGGTCGACATTGTAGGAAATGCGGCTGACCGGGCTGAACGAGGCGTCCAGCTGCAGGCTGCCGATGGGGCGGCCCTCGCCTTCCTCGTCGTCCCGGCGCACGGCCGGCTGGTAGCCGCGGCCCTTGGCGACCTTCAGTGTGATGTTCAGTTCGCCGGCCTTGGTCAGGTTGGCGATCACGAATTCCGGGTTGATGACCTCGATGTCGTGGTCGAGCCTGATGTCGCCGGCAGTGACCGGGCCCGGCCCCTTCTTGCTGAGCGTAAGGGTGGCCTCGTCACGGTTGTGCATACGCAGCGCCACCTTCTTCAGGTTCAGCAGGATGTCGATGACGTCTTCCTGCACGCCCTCGATGGTGGAGTATTCGTGCAGCACACCCTCGATTTCCGCGTTGACAATTGCGGTACCCGGCATGGACGACAGCAGGATACGGCGCAATGCGTTACCCAGCGTGTGGCCGAAGCCCCGCTCCAGCGGTTCCAGGGTAACCTTGGCGTGGTTGTTGGTGATCGCATGGACATCCACGATACGGGGTTTCAGGAATTCGTTGACATTACCCAGCATGAACAGGACCCTCAAATATTACTTGGAATACAATTCAACGATCAGGTGCTCGTTGATATCGGCCGGCAGTTCGCCGCGCTCCGGACGTGATTTGTATACGCCCTGCATTTTCTTCGCATCCACGTCAATCCAGTCGGCAATGCCGCGCTGCTGGGCCAGGTCCATCGCGGACTGGATACGCAGCTGGCTGCGGGATTTCTCGTTGACACTCACAACATCGCTCGGCTGCACCTGGTAGGAGGGGATGTTCACGCGCGAACCGTTTACGCTGATGGCGTTGTGACGCACCAGCTGGCGTGACTCGCTGCGCGATGCAGAGAAGCCCATGCGATAGACCACGTTGTCGAGACGCCCCTCCAGCAGCTGCAGCAGGTTTTCACCCGTCGAGCCCTTGGTGCTGGCGGCCTGCTTGTAGTAGTTGCGGAACTGGCGTTCCAGTATGCCGTAGATGCGGCGCACCTTCTGCTTTTCGCGCAGCTGGGTGGCATAGTCAGACAGGCGCGTGCGGCGCTGGCCGTGCTGGCCCGGCGGGAACGGACGGCTCTCGACGGCGCACTTGGCTGTGAAGCATTTTTCGCCTTTCAGGAACAGCTTGCCGCCTTCACGACGGCACTGGCGACACTTGGATCCGGTGTACTTGGCCATATCTATTTACCCTTTCCTTACACGCGGCGCTTCTTGGGCGGCCGACAACCGTTGTGAGGTATCGGCGTCACGTCGGTAATGTTGGTGATCTGGAACCCGCAGTTGTTCAGTGCACGCACGGCAGACTCGCGCCCGGGACCCGGCCCCTTGACCTCGACCTCGAGGTTCTTCATGCCGTATTCCTTCACCTTTTCGCCGGCTTTTTCAGCAGCGACCTGCGCGGCGAACGGCGTGCTCTTGCGCGAGCCGCGGAAACCCGAACCGCCCGATGTCGCCCACGCCAGCGCGTTGCCCTGGCGATCGGTGATCATGATGATGGTATTGTTGAATGAAGCGTGAATGTGAGCGATGCCGTCTGCGACATCTTTCTTCACTTTCTTGCGTACAGGTGCCTTTGCCATGCCAGGGTTCCAGTATTGACTGTTTGATGGTTGTTTTGTTACTTGCGGATCGGGCGCCGCGGTCCCTTGCGGGTGCGTGCGTTGGTCTGCGTCTGCTGGCCGTGTACCGGCAGGCCACGACGGTGGCGGATACCGCGGTAGCAGCCCAGGTCCATGAGCCGCTTGATATTCATGGAAACGGTACGACGCAGGTCACCCTCTACGGTGTAGTGTGAAATCGCGTTTCGAATGTTTTCAAGTTCAGCCTCGCTGAGGTCCTTGATCTTCATGTCCGGCCTGACGCCGGTGGCGTCGCAAATCTTGTGCGCGGTGACGCGGCCGATACCAAAGATTCCGGTCAGCGCTATCACGGCATGCTTGTGATCTGCAATGTTGATTCCGGCAATTCGGGCCATCTGGATAATCTCCAACTCGTACGTATTAGCGTGGCGCTAAAAAGCGGGTAAGAATAACCCTGCAACGCCAATAAATCAAATTTAAACCACACCCTGCCGGCCCGGCACAAAAAACCGGGCTCTCGAAAATATATACTTAATATTCAAAATCTTGCATATTTTTGCAAGCACTCAGCCCTGGCGCTGTTTGTGGCGTCCATCCTTGCAGATGACCCGCACCACACCATTGCGCCGCACGACCTTGCAGTTGCGACAGATACGCTTGACCGAAGCACGCACTTTCATGTCATTACACCTCTGGGTAGACCGCCACTAACGCAGCATGCCGGTTCCGCCGTGGCCCTTCAGGTTCGCCTTTTTCATCAACCCGCTGTACTGGTGCGAAACCAGGTGGGTCTGAACCTGAGCCATGAAATCCATGGTCACCACGACAATAATCAGTAACGACGTACCACCGAAATAGAACGGTACGTTCCAGTAGAGAATCAGGAACTCCGGCATCAGGCACACCAGCGTGATATACACGGCGCCGGCGGTGGTCAGCCGGGTCATCACGCGGTCGATGTAGAGCGCGGTTTGTTCACCCGGACGAATGCCCGGTATAAATGCGCCGGACTTCTTCAGGTTGTCCGCCGTCTCCTTGGCATTGAATACCAGTGCCGTGTAGAAAAAGCAGAAAAACACGATCGCGAGCGCATAGAAGATCACGTACAGCGGCTGGCCAGGCGACAGCGTCGCGGCGATATCGCGCAGCCAGCCCATGCCCTCGTTTTGCCCGATCCAGCTGCCCATGGTCGCCGGGAAAAGGATGATACTGGATGCGAAAATCGGCGGAATCACGCCGGCCATGTTGAGCTTCAGCGGCAGGTGGGTGCTCTGCGCGGCATACACCTTGCGGCCCTGCTGGCGCTTGGCATAGTTCACCGTGATGCGGCGCTGGCCGCGCTCGACGAACACCACGAAACCGGTGACCGCCATTGCCACAGCAAACAGCAGCAGGATGGTCATGAAATTCATTTCACCGGTGCGCACCAGCTCCAGCGTGCTGCCGATCGCCGACGGCAGGCCGGCGACGATACCGGAGAAGATGATGATGGAGATGCCGTTGCCGACGCCGCGTTCGGTCACCTGTTCACCCAGCCACATCAGGAATACCGTGCCGGTGACCAGCGTCACCACCGCGGTCAGCACGAAGGCGGGGCCGGGATTGAGCACCAGGCTGCTGCCGGCCACCTGCTGCGCCTGCAGTGCGCTGGATATGCCGAAGGCCTGCATGGTCGCCAGGCCCACCGTGCCGTAGCGGGTGTACTGGGTGATCTTGTGGCGGCCGGCCTCGCCGCCCTCCTTCTTGAGCTGCTCCAGCGAGGGTACCGTCACCGTCAGCAGGTTCATGATGATGGAGGCCGAGATGTACGGCATGATGCCGAGGGCGAACAGCGACAGGCGCTTGAGCGAGCCGCCGGAAAACATGTTGAACATTTCCAGGATGGTACCGCGCTGCTGCTCGACCAGCGCCGCCAGCACGTGCGGATCGATCCCGGGCAACGGGATGAACGATCCGATGCGGAACACGATGATGGCGCCAATGACGAAAAAGAGCCGCTGGCGCAGCTCTTTCAGCTGCCCCAGACCCGCGGCAGCGCCGGAAAGTGAGGAACCGATAGCCATTTAGTCCTCGATCCTGCCCCCGGCGGCTTCGATGGCGGCACGGGCGCCGCGCGTTGCCTGGATGCCCTTCAGGGTTACGGCCTTGTCGAGTTTGCCCGAGGCAAACACCTTCACCCGCGTGATATCGCGCGCAATCAGATTAGCCTTTTTCAGGGCGGCGAGATCGATCACATCGGCATCCACGCCGGCCAGCTCATGCAGGCGTATCTCGCCTGTACTGCGTGACTTGGCGGTAGAAAAACCGATCTTCGGCAAGCGGCGCTGCAGCGGCATCTGGCCGCCCTCGAAGCCGACCTTGTGGAAACCGCCGGAGCGCTCTTTCTGGCCCTTGTGGCCCCGACCGCAGGTCTTGCCCAGGCCACAGCCGATGCCACGCCCGACGCGCCTGGCATCCTTTTTGCTGCCGGCGGCCGGCTTCAGTGAGTTCAGTCTCATGTCCTAGTCCTCGATCCTGATCATGTACTGGATCTTGTTGATCATGCCGCGAATTTCCGGCGTGTCATCCAGCTCGACAGTGTGATGCATGCGACGCAGACCCAGGCCGCGCACGGTATCGCGGTGACTCTTGAGGCGTCCGTAGACGCTGCGGGTCTGCGTTACCCTGATCTTCTTGCTAGCAGCCATGTTGTTACTCCAGGATTTCCTTGATCGTCTTGCCGCGCTTGCTGGCGACCTCTTCCGGCGAGGTCATCTGTTCAAGGCCGCGGATGGTGGCACGCAGCACGTTCATCGGGTTGCTGGAACCGATGCACTTGGCCAGCACGTTGTGTACACCGACCACCTCGAACACGGCGCGCATGGCGCCCCCGGCGATAATGCCGGTACCTTCGGAGGCCGGCTGCATGTAGACCTTGGCGGCGCCGTGGCGCGCACTGAGGGGGTACTGCAGGGTGCCTTCCTTGAGGGCGACGCTGATCATGTTCTTGCGGGCGGACTCCATGGCCTTCTGGATGGCAGCCGGCACTTCGCGGGCCTTGCCATAGCCATAACCGACCCGGCCTTCACCGTCACCGACCACCGTAAGCGCGGTAAAGCCAAACTGGCGTCCGCCCTTCACAACCTTCGCGACACGATTGACAGTGACCAGCTTTTCCAGCAGACCGTCACCCTGTACCTGTGTATCTACCCTTGCCATAGCTCAGCCCTTGATCAGAATTCGAGACCGCCTTCACGGGCGGCATCGGCCAGCGCCTTTACGCGGCCATGAAATTTAAAACCGGAACGGTCAAAAGCAACACGCGTGATACCGGCAGCCTTCGCGCGCGCGGCGATAGCCTTGCCCACCACGATGGCGGCGCTCGTGTCACCGGTCTTCGCGACGTCCTTGCGCACCTCCTTGTCCAGCGTGGAGGCGCTGACCATGACGCGGTCGCCATCCGGCGAGATGACCTGTGCGTAGATGTGCCGCGGTGTGCGATGTATACACAACCTGTTTGCACCCAGTTTCTTGATATGTGAACGGGTGCGCCGCGCGCGGCGTAAACGTGTTTGCTTCTTTTCCATAACCGGTGCCTGCCTGAATAATGCCTATTTCTTCTTCGCTTCTTTGCGAACGACCACTTCGTCCGAGTAGCGAACTCCCTTGCCCTTGTAGGGCTCCGGCGGACGGTATGCACGGATCTCCGCCGCGACCTGGCCGACCTTCTGCTTGTCGCAGCCCTTGAGCAGGATTTCCGTCTGGCTCGGCGTTTCGGCGGTCACACCTTCCGGCAGCTCGTAGTCCACCGGGTGCGAAAAACCCAGCGTCAGGTTCAAGACCTTGCCCTTCGCCTGGGCACGATAACCGACACCGACCAGTTCCAGCTTGCGCTCGAATCCGTCACTGACGCCCACGACCAGGTTATTCATCACGGCGCGGGTCGTGCCGGCCAGCGCATCGGCCGCCTGCGATTCATCCCGGGCACGGAATGTCATGGCGCCATCCCCGTCACGCACCATTTCGACCAGATCGTGGATGGTGTGCGACAGTGTACCCCTGGGGCCCTTTACAACCACCTGCTGGCCGTTTTCGGTGATCTCCACCGCCCTGGGCAGCAGAACCGGCATTTTTGCAACTCTTGACATGTCTTTATCCGCCTAGCTAACTATGCAGAGCACTTCGCCGCCCTGGCCGGCTGCGCGGGCCTGGCGGTCGCTCATCACGCCCATGGAGGTGGAAACGATCGCCACACCCAGGCCGTTCTGGATACTCGGAATCTCGCCCTTGCCCCTGTAGACGCGCAGACCGGGTCGGCTGGCGCGCTGGATAAGCTCGATCACGGGCTTGCCGTTGTAGTATTTAAGCTCGACCGACAGCACCGGCTTGTTTTCCACCTCGGCGGTTGAGAACCCCTTGATGTAACCTTCGTCCTTCAGCACTTGCGCAACCGCGCATTTCAGCCGCGAAGACGGCATGCTCACTTCCGTCTTGCTGGCAGCCTGCCCGTTACGGATGCGGGTCAGAAAATCTGCAATGGGATCTGTCATCATAATCTTTTACCAGCTTGCCTTGACCAGCCCGGGAACATCACCGCGCATTGCAGCTTCGCGCAGCTTGTTCCGGCTCAGTCCGAATTTACGATAGTAGCCGTGCGGACGTCCGGTCACGCGGCAACGGTTGCGCCCGCGCACGGGGCTTGCATCACGCGGCATTTCCTGCAGCTTCATCTGCGCCTGGTAGCGCTCGTCATAGGATGCCGTGGTGCTCCTGATAATCTCTTTCAGCGCTGCGCGCCTGGCGGCATAGCGCTTGACGATACGTGCACGCCTGTTTTCACGGGCGATCATGGAATTTTTCGCCATAATGATACCTCAGTGCCTGAACGGGAAGTTGAATGCAGCCAGCAGGGCGCGCCCCTCTTCATCCGTCTTTGCCGTTGTTGTAAACGTAATGTCCATACCGCGCAGGGCGTCGATCTTGTCGTAATCGATCTCCGGGAAGATGATCTGTTCCTTCACGCCCATGTTGTAGTTGCCGCGCCCGTCGAAGGCCTTCGCATTCATGCCTCGAAAGTCACGGATACGCGGAATGGCTATGTTGATCAGCCGGTCCAGGAATTCGTACATGCGTTCGCGACGCAGGGTCACCTTGCAGCCGACCGGCCAGCCTTCGCGCACCTTGAAGCCGGCGACCGACTTGCGCGCCTTGATCACGATCGGCTTCTGGCCGGCGATCCGGATCATGTCTTCCACGGCATGCTCCATGACCTTGCGGTCGGCCACGGCCTCGCCCACGCCCATGTTCAGCGTGATCTTGGTGATACGCGGAACCTCCATCGGGTTGCTGTAGCCGAACTGCTTCTTGAGCCCGGGAACCACGTTATCTGTGTAAAACTGTTTAAGCCTGGCCATTTCTCTGTACCATTCAATCAGACATCCACCACTTCATTGGTGGATTTGTAAAACCGCACCTTGCGGCCGTCATCGAGCGTCCTGAAGCCGATGCGGTCACCCTTGTTCGTCTGCGGGTTGTACAGCATGACGTTGGAGGCATCGATCGGCATTTCCTTGTCGATGATCCCGCCCGGCACACCACGGTTCGGATTCGGCTTGGTGTGGCGCTTGACCATATTGATATCCGCGACCACCAGCCTGCCGTCCGTCATGACACGCAGCACGCTGCCGCGCTTGCCCTTGTCTCTACCCGCGATGACGATTACATCATCACCTTTCCTGATTCTGTTCATTGTCAGTCCCTACAGCACTTCCGGTGCCAGCGATATGATTTTCATGAAGCGCTCGCTGCGCAACTCCCGGGTCACCGGTCCGAAGATGCGCGTGCCGATCGGCTGCAACTGGTTGTTGAGCAGCACGGCTGCATTGCCGTCAAAGCGAATCAGCGATCCATCGGGGCGACGCACACCCTTGCGCGTGCGTACCACGACGGCATTGTAGACGTCGCCCTTCTTGACCTTGCCGCGCGGGATCGCCTCTTTCACACTGACCTTTATGATGTCGCCAATGCGGGCATAGCGGCGGTGCGAACCACCCAGCACCTTGATGCACATCAGCCGGCGCGCGCCGCTGTTGTCCGCCACATCGAGGATTGTCTGCATCTGTATCATGCTGTTATTCCATTCTGTCTCGTTACGTTAACCGGGCACGCGCCTATTCGCTGCGTCCGACAACCTCGACCAGCTTCCACGATTTGGTTTTGGAGTACGGCCGGCACTCCTGGATCGTGACCATGTCGCCTTCCCTGCAGGTGTTGTTCTCGTCGTGTATATGCAGCTTGGTCGAACGCCGGATATACTTGCCGTACACCGGGTGCTTTACCTTGCGCTCGATCAGGACAGTAGCCGACTTGTCCATCTTGTCACTGATGACAGTGCCGGTGGCCGTACGGATTGTCTCGTTTGTTTCGCTCATATTCACTTGCCCGCCTTCGCTTTTTCGTTCAGCACGGTATGTATCCTGGCAATATCCTTGCGCACCTTGGTCATCTGGTCCGGGCGCGACAATTGCCCGATGCCGCGCTGCATCCCGAGATTGAATTTCTCGCGCAGCAGGTTCTCCAGCTCCATATTGAGCTCGCCGACAGTCTTGCTTCTCAGTTCCGTGGCATTCATCACAACACCGTCCGCTCTACAAAGGTTGTCTTGAAGGGAATCTTCGCTGCCGCCAGCTTGAACGCCTCGCGCGCATCGGCCTCGGATACACCCTCGATTTCATACAGCATGCGGCCCGGCTGGATCTGCGCGATCCAGTACTCCACGTTGCCCTTGCCCTTGCCCTGACGCACCTCGATAGGCTTCTTGGTGATCGGCACGTCCGGGAAGACGCGAATCCACAGCTTGCCGCCGCGCTTGACGAAACGCGTGATGGTACGGCGCGCTGCCTCGATCTGGCGCGAGGTCATGCGACCGCGATCGGCCGCCTTCAGGCCGTATTCGCCGAAGCTGACCTTGCTGCCGCGCTGCGCCAGGCCGCGGTTGCGACCCTTCTGCTGCTTGCGAAATTTTGTTCTCTTGGGCTGTAACATGTTTACCGTTCTCCGCTATCAGGAAGCCGCCTTGCGCGCGCCTTCCGCCTCGGCCTCTTCTTCCCTGCCGATAACCTCGCCCTTGAAGATCCATACCTTCACGCCGATCTTGCCGTAGGTGGTATTCGCTTCGGCGGTGCCGTAATCGATGTCCGCGCGCAGCGTATGCAGCGGAACACGGCCCTCGCGATACCACTCGTCACGGGCGATTTCGGCGCCGTTCAGGCGGCCACCGACCTTGATCTTGATACCCTGCGCACCGATGCGCATGGAGTTGCTTACCGCGCGCTTCATGGCACGGCGGAACATGATGCGGCGCTCCAGCTGCTGGGCTACGCTTTCGGCAACCAGCGTGGCATCGAGCTCGGGCTTGCGGATTTCCTCGATGTTGATACTCACCGGCACGCCCATCTTCTGCGATACTTCCTTGCGCAGCTTGTCGATGTCCTCGCCCTTCTTTCCGATCACGATGCCTGGCCGCGCGGTATGCACGGTAATCACGGCATTGTGCGCCGGGCGCGCAATCTGGATGCGGCTCACCGAAGCCTGCGACAGGCGCTGCTTGATGAAGTCACGGATCTGGAGATCCATGTTCAGGTAGTCGGCATAGTTGCCGGCACCGGCATACCAGGTGGATGTCCAGTCCTTGACAATGCCAAGCCTTATCCCTGTTGGATGTACTTTTTGACCCATGCTGCTGTCTGCCTCTGCCTGTTAGTCCTGTCAGTCACCCACCGTGACGGTGATGTGGCTGCTACGTTTCAGAATCCGGTTACCACGGCCCTTGGCGCGGGCCTGGAAACGCTTCATGGTGCGCGCCTCGTCGACGAAAATGGCCGCAACCTTCAATTCATCGATATCCGCGCCTTCGTTGTGTTCTGCATTCGCGATGGCGGACTCCAGCACCTTGCGCACGATGCCCGCCGCCTTCTTCTCGCTGAAGAGCAGCAAGTTGAGCGCCTTCTCGACCTGCATGCCACGCACCTGGTCTGCCACCAGACGGGCCTTCTGCGGCGATATATGCACCTGTTTCAATTTTGCGCTGACCTGCATCTGTCTGTCCTCTTACTTCGACTTCTTGTCGGCCACGTGCCCGCGGAAGGTCCGGGTCAGGGCAAATTCGCCAAGCTTGTGTCCGACCATGTTTTCGTTCACCAGCACCGGCACATGCTGGCGCCCGTTGTGAATGGCGATCGTGAGACCGACCATCTCCGGGATCACCATGGAACGGCGCGACCAGGTCTTGATCGGGCGCTTGTTGCGTTCGGCAACTGCCTTGTCCACCTTCTGCTGCAGGTGATTGTCAATGAACGGACCTTTTCTGATTGAACGTGCCACTGTTTAAAACCCTCAATGATTACTTCTTGTTACGCCGCCTGATGATCATGCTGTCCGTGCGCTTGTTGCTGCGCGTGCGGTAGCCCTTGGTCGGGGTGCCCCACGGACTCACGGGGTGCCGGCCGCCGGAGGTGCGGCCTTCGCCACCGCCATGGGGATGATCGACCGGGTTCATGGCGACACCGCGCACGGTCGGGCGCTTGCCGCGCCAGCGCGTGGCGCCAGCCTTGCCGAGCGAGCGCAGGCCGTGTTCCGTGTTGCCGAC
>Ga0307423_1002193_pt1 | contig 11096 bp, 16 predicted proteins | sample SalMarWE160310MG_FD_202154 | JGI IMG/M metagenome (GOLD analysis project Ga0307423, IMG submission 202154) | Salt marsh sediment microbial communities from the Plum Island Ecosystem LTER, Massachusetts, United States - WE1603-10 | ecosystem: Environmental > Aquatic > Marine > Intertidal zone >...
CGATCGGCCTCTTGTCGGTTAACGCGAGCAAAATCTGCCGGACGGGATCCGCAATCCATGCCTGAAAATGAGAACGATCTTTTCTCCCCAGGGTTTGGAAGACCGGGGACCACCGCATGTGCTGCCAGAGGCCTTCATCGAGCGACAGGATAGCTTCGATATCATCCGGTTTTGCTGGGCGAATTTCACAGTCACCTACATCGCTTGCGATTGGATCCAGACCCCTGATCGCGTCGACGGCAAACATGCCGAAACCCAGCCAATGCCAGATCTTCAAGACCTCCTCGTCATTCGCGAACAGACTGATGTAGTGCGTCCCGTATTTGCCAGACACCCACAGGCCCGCTAGATAACGATACATCTCTTCATAGATAGTTTTACGATCTTCCCCCTCGGCGGCATGAGCCCATTCGGGACTGTAAGTGCTTGGAATGCCACGGAACGATGGCAGTTGTCATGCGCCCAGAAAGCCAACCAGGCGGCCGCCGCGAACAGCAACAGCGCCAGGGGCACCATTCCGGACAAGTTGCGCCAATCGTGGGTGAAGTTCTGGTGCCCGGGAGTAACGGGAGGGGAGCTCGGGCACTTCAATCTTCAGCTGGGAATAACGCGCACAAGCTAGTGAAGCCACATCTTCGATATGCTCTACCTGCAGCGGGATGACTTCTAGCAAATCACCATCTCCTATCGGCTGAAGTTACAAAACGAGACTGGCCGGGATGATCTGACTAGGCAGAGGCACCCGAATAGTTACGCAGACCAGCTTTCCAAAACAACCGTGAAAGGATGAGCAGTGCCAGCGCCAGCCCGAGCGCGCCCAAGGCCGAGGCCGGCGTAAGGCGGCCGGTGAGCGCTTCGGCTGGTACGGTGACGGCAAAAGCTACCGGCACCAGGAACGTCAAACCGAAACGCATCCACCCCGGATACATGCTGACCGGCCAGCGCCCAGCTTCATAAAGGCTCTGGAAAATCACGAGAATATTTTCTACGCGTACAAACCAGAATGAAAGCGTCGCCAGGATCAGCCAAAATGAGTAAACGATCACCCCGCCTGCAAGCAGCAGCACAGCGAATTCTCCCGCCTGTGCCAGGCCTACCGCACCTTCCAGCCTGGTTAACGCTATACCAAGGACACCGAAACCGAGCAGAATATTCAGAATCTCCCAGATGTCGACCGAGCGAACGCTAACCAGCAACTGTGCTTCTTCGGGTTTCGTCAATGTGAAATCGAGCGTACCCTGGTGAACCGATTCGATCAGCTGTTCCATGCTTGGCTGGATGACGACGCCGATCACACCGCCTACCAGGATATACACGCCTACCAGCGCGATGACCTCGTCTGGCTTCCATCCGGCCAGCGTCTTGGTATAAGAGAACACAACCGCCAACCCACCCAAGGCCGTGCCCAACCCGAGCAAAGACTGGAAAAGCTGCACGATGAAGTTAATCCGATAAGCAGCCTCGCTCATCATTCCAACTCGCAGGAACGTCCACAGCAAGCGCAGTGTGTTCATGCGCCTACCGCGGAGTACTGCCGCACGCCATGCCGCCAGACGCTGCGCACAAGAATAAAAGCGGCCACCAACCAGACTGCCTGAGCAGCAAAGCCAGCCAGCGCCTGGTTCGGAGTCAAGCTGCCCAGGATAAGCTCAACTGGAAATGAAACCATCCAGCGGAAGGGCAGCACGCTGGCAAGGGACTGGATAATCCATGGGAAGAGGGTAAGCGGGGCAACCTGCCCGGAGAGGAACAGCAGAATGACGAAATACATTTGATTGATCGCGTTTACGCGCGTGGTCCAGAAGGCGACCAGCGCCAGGGTCCATTCCAATAGGAAACGAAGCAGAAACGCCAGCATGATCGCCGGCACAGCAGCGGCCAGTGCCCACGGCTCGAGCCTAATGACCGGGTGGAAGATGAACGCCAATCCAAGGGCAACGAGCAGCAGCCCCGGAGTGCTTACGAGCTTGGAAGAGAGGTTATCAGCAATATCGGAGTGTATCGGGTGAACCGGCCGCAGCAGGCTGGCCGAAAGAGATCCTTGCCGGACACGATAATCATATTCGTACATGATCCAGGTATAGGTCAGGTGGTTGACCAGCATCAGGACCAGGAAGTAGGCCGCAAAATCAGAGCGGGTATACCCACCTACCTGTCCATCACTGGCCTGGGTGACCGATGACCAGACGATAAGGTAGATCACTGGATCGAGCACCTGGCTGATCATCCAGATCACCAGCTCCGCCCGGTACTGCAGCATCGAGGCAAAGGCGGTCTTTATAAGCTGGACATAAAAATTCATAAACCAGCGGAGCGCGGGCCGCTTGCTTCCAACCAGACCTTGTTGATTCAATTCGCCCGAAGATTCAGCGCCACTCCCCGTCCCCCGATCACTCTCCTGCATAGCGCTCACTCCAGATCTTGCGCAAATACGTGCTCGATTACCTCTTCGATCGGTGGATCTTCAACTGTAAGGTCAATGACGGGAAGATCTGCCAGGAGACGTGCCGTTGTGCGCGAGGTCTCAGCCTTAGGCACACGCAGTGTCACCAGCCCATCCTCGCACGATAGGACCTGCCCATAGCCTACGAGTGGCTCCGGACAGGTCTCGAGTTGTACAACGATCGTCTTTACAGGTGAATAGCGTTTGATGAGCGCGGAGAGTTCTCCGTCAAAGAGCAGGTGCCCCTCGTGAATGACGATCACCCTGCGGCAGAGCGCCTCCACATCGTTCATGTAATGAGAGGTGAGCAGAACTGTGGCTTCATATCGCTGGTTGTACTCTGCAAGGAAGGACCTGATGCGGCGCTGCATGGTCACATCCAAACCGATGGTAGGCTCATCAAGAAAAACGACCTTGGGACGATGGAGCAAACCGGCTGCGATCTCGCACTTCATCCGCTCCCCGAGGGAAAGGTTGCGAACTGGTTTCGTAAGCAGCGGACCCAGGTCGAGAAGCTCCGTGAGCTCGTCGAGTGTTTGTTTGAACTCGACCGCCGGCAAGCGGTAGATAGCACGGTTGAGTTCAAATGAATCACGTGCAGGGATGTCCCACACCAGCTGGTTGCGCTGGCCCATCACCAAGGTGATCTGGCGCAGGAAATCGCGTTCGCGCTTCCATGGCGTAAATCCCATCACGGATAGCGAACCGGAGCTGGGATGAAGTAAACCAGAGAGCATTTTCAACGTCGTTGTCTTTCCGGCCCCGTTGGGTCCGAGAAAACCGACCACCTCGCCGGGTTCGAGCGAGAAGGAAATTCCATCCACAGCGCGCACTTCACGGAACTGACGATGAATCAGGCTACGCAGCGCGGCCGTCACCCCCGGCTCGCGCTCAACGACCTTGTAGAATTTCGTGAGGCCTTCAGTTTGGATCGAGCGTTGGGTCATTGGATGGTGGGGATTCTATCCGCGACTGGCTGATACTGGAAGAGTGTGAGTGCTGTGTTCAATTTCAGCCAGAGACAAGATCCATTTTCCCTGGCTGTCCCCGGGAACTTCATGCCGGTGCTATGTAACCTGCCATCACTGCAAAGTGACTAAAAGCCCCCAGAATGACAAATACATGCCAGATTTCATGGAATCCGAACACGCCGGGAAAGGGATCGGGTTTCTTAAGGATGTAGATCGCCGCACCAATTGTAAAGAAAATGCCGCCTACCACCAGCCACGCAATTGCCCCGGGAGGCATTCTCGAGAGGATCTCCCCCACTGCAAGGATGGAAAGCCAACCCATGAGCAGGTAAATCCCGGCCGAAAGCCAACGAGGCGAGTTGATCTTTGCAAACTTTAGGGTGATCCCGATAACGGCGAAGGCCCAGATGACCCCGAGAAAACCGAGACGCCAGAACCCGCTGAAGAAATTCAGGCATATCGGGGTATACGATCCAGCGATCAGCAGGTAGATTGCCGAATGATCCAATTTCTTAAGGATCAGGTTTCCCTTCGTTGTGGTGTTGAAGGAATGGTAGGCGGCGCTGGCAGAAAACATCGATACAAGCGAAGTGCCATAAATGATCAGCGACACCTGCTTCAACAAATCGCCCCTGGCGATAAGGATCAGGAGGGAAACACCCAGGAAAGCAGCGACTGCCGCAGCGAGGTGAGTCAATCCATTCACGGGCTCGCGAAAGTTCCTGAACAACTTATGCTCCTGAATCCCGGGCGATGGCTTGTGAATTCTACTCCTCGAAAGCCTGATATGAAGCAGGATGAGAAGGCAGCAGAATCATCCTCTCCTAGAGAATATCAGGCTACATACTAACGGAGCGGGCTGCGGCAATCATACGCCCCGAGGATCAGGTCGAATAACCAAGCAGCTCCCGAATCTTTAACATTTGAGGGTAAGTGAACGGATCAAGGCTCAGCACATCATCCCAGCTGGCTTGATCTCGCAGATCGAACCAGCGAACTTCCGATATCGAGTAATCGGCGGCAGCCTCAGGTTCAGGTTCGTACCCAGGACTTGGCTCTCCGGCGATCGGGCGACACAGGTAGGTCTTTCTCCTTCGGTAGATTCCATCAGGATGTCCCGGTTCATCAATGAGAAGCCCTTCGACCCGGACATCTAAATTCGTCTCCTCCTTCATCTCGCGAATAACGCATTCTTCCTCCGTTTCGGGATCCTCGATCCCTCCACCGGGAATAACCCAATACGAGCGGCCGGTAGAATGTTGTCGATGCATGATCAAGAGAATTTGATCATCCTTGATAATCGCACCTTGATACCGCGTATGCCTTGCCATGCCCTATGCTTCTCCAAAAGTGGGAAATACTTCACGACTATGTGTGGAGCGTGCAGTTTCATCGTTGCTTCCAGGTAAGGCCTGCATTATCCCCCTCCATGCAACTATATCAATTCGAGCCCGCGTTGCATATTTGCAGTCGATGGGAAAGAATAATATCCACACGAAAAACGAAAGCGCGTTGCCGGTAACTCACTTGTGATTGGTGTCTGTTAGTGAAACGCTAACTTCCAAGTATCCTGACTTTGAACATAGATGCTACTCGCGAGCTTGACATACTGTGGGTCGGTTTCTCCACGCTGCGCTCTGACCTTGTATATCAGGATGATCAGCCCCGATCCGAGGACGACGATTGAGACATCTTCAATGAGGACTTCGCTCCACCTCGGAGCGGCCGAAACAGTTTCGATCACCTGCTCCCGGGTGAGTATCCCGGCTGGCGCCGGGAAGACCATCAGGGAATTTTCGGTGAGATCGCGAGAATGAAAATCAGCATCCCCACGCCAGAATTTTCCTTCCAGCCGTAAAAGTTCTTCTTCCATCCTAACATCGCTTCCTTCCCAGCCCTCGAACCATGCGAGATCTTGACTGCTGAAGAGAATGAGAGAACATTCGATGCCCTACTTCCCGGTGGTATTGGTTCACTTCCGGGGCCTAGCGTGATTTTCCTCAACCCGAAATCGAACAATCCTGGCTATCAAGTCAACCGGCAAGGCTTCATCAAAGGGGAATTGGACAGCCCCTTTGGAATGCTTGTACTGCGATAGTTCCGACTTAAATTTTTCAATGCCGCTCGACGTCGGATAGAACCCAATATGGCTTGAGAACGCTCCAAAATGAACCAGATTTCCGTTGAGATAGAAGGTCGGAAGTCGATAGCTGATTTTTTCTTCAGCCTCCGGTACCAGCTGACGAATCAGGGATCGAATTTCAACCAGCTTTTGACGGATTTCAGCCGGAAAAGCTTGAATGTAATCATCAATCGAGCTGTAACTGTGCTCAGCTCCCATTAAACCTCCTATAAGGCTACTAACGCAAAGGTTGATATCAGGAAATGGATCGCCGGGGAATCCAGCCCGGGACGCGGGCACAGTATACGATCCACGCTTCGCCGAACTCCTCAGCCAGCAGTTCTTCTTCACGCCGTGTGCGCAGGATGATTCCAAACGCGGTCGGCGCGAATATGACCATTGCCCAGGTTCTGAAGATCAGCAGCGCACCGATCGCAGCCAGCAGGACCCCGAGATACATCGGATGCCGGATGAAGGCGTAAGGCCCCTCTTCGATGAGCTGCTGGTCACGGTAAAGCTCCGCCGTCATCGCACTCGTTACTTTAAACATTCGACCGAGGGTGATGAAGCCCCATGCATAGAGCAGGACTCCTGGAAAATACAGCGCTGCGCCAGTCAGAAGAACTGCCCACCGGGCGCCGGGCGAGATAACCAACGAGATCGGCTTCCAGAGCAAGATGCCCAGCGCCAAGTAGAAAACGGTGATCATGAACACGGCCGGCCAGCTGGTCAACCATGAAGATTTGCCTGTTCCACGCCCCTTCGGCCTGCTCCTGAAAGCCCTGACGCGCAACAATGGGAGAAAGATGACCAGCAAGCCAAAGGCTGTCGCCAGCAGTTTAACCCCGCGCTCAAAGACCATCAGAGCTGCACCCATTCCTTCCCCTCAACTTCATACACCGCTCCGCCTTTAACAGCGCACTTTTAAAACCTGATTTTGACCTGCATCTCAACCACCATCAAGTTCTACATGCACCTTTGATGTAGGAGATCTGTTCGCATATTGCTCCGTTACGCACACGGAAAATATCGACACCGCGAATCGAATCTTCCCCAAGCACACTATTACTCAGCGAATACTTCCAGCGTACGATGCAGCGCATGCCGGTGCTAAATACTTCTTCGACCTCGACAGAAGCAGACGGAGCTTTAAGAAAGAACTCGCGCCAGAATTTAGCCGCAGCCTCCTTCCCTTCGTAGAGCGAACCGTCAGGCGCTGGATTGCTGCTCTCATAGATATAATCTTCGCTCACCAGCTCCATCATCCTCGGGGCATCACGTCGGTTGAAGACTTGCTGGAATTCGAGGACTGTGCGGATTGCAGATTCATATCGGTCCATACGGGCTGGGCTCATCAGAAAAGGACCTCCTCCTTCATAGTATGGTCCGGCCTGCAGGATGCTGCAAACCAATACTACGGCCCGACTTCAGAGCATTCCACCCTGGTTCATGCTGGCTTGCGCTTTTCAGATGGGTTTGACCACGCGCCTTGCGTTCGATTCCATTGATTATTAGACCTCAGGCAAACCTGTGCAGGATAGCTGCCACCTCAAGCGCACCTTCCCATCCACGGCCATGATCCTCGAGCGACCAAATTCCTGACAAGACAGCTTGCGAGAAACCCCAACCGGCGATCCGTTTTCGATCAATTTCCATCAGTTCAGAAAAAGCATCGACTCTTTCTTCGAGGATCTCCTTCCACCCTGGTAGCTGGAGCAGATCGGGCATAGGATTACGCAGAAACGCACCAACCTCATAGACTGGCTCACCGAGAACTCCCTGCGGGTCAATCGCGATCCACGGCAACCGCTCACCGGCCAGGATATTTTCATGGTGGAGATCGCCATGCAGCAGGACTGGGGCCTCCATTGAGGACGCAAGCTCGCCGTATAGTTCTTCTGCTTCCGCGACCAATTTTGAGGGGAGCGGACCCGCATCACCCGTGAACGCGGCGCGGTAGCGTGCGAACCCATTCCACCAATCCATGACTGTCGGGAATAGACTGTCTGGTGCTGCCGTCTTATGCAGCAGCCGCATTACAGACACCGCTGCTTCTATCGCTGCCGCTTCGCTGAGAGTCTTTAGATTTGCTCCGGGACGGATTCTCTCCAGCAGCATCGCACCAAGCTGTCGCTCAACCCGATAGAGTTTTGGAGCTGCGTGGCCAGCATAGCGGCGAAGACAAGTTTCCTCCCGTATAAAGTGATCTCCCGGAACTGCAAGTTTGAGAACCGCTTCGGTCCCATCGGCCTTGAGCACAGGAGCCACGTAGTTATAGGTAAGAGGCTGAAAGGTCTCCATGGTTTGGATGTCCCAACGCCTCTCGATTGACGCGATCAAGCCAGGCAGACTTTCAAGCCACTTCCGGCCTGTGTCTCCATGAAGTTCGATAATGCGGGTTACGAAGCTGTTCGCAAGGACGTCCATCGGATTTAAATTGGTACGGGCTTTTCCTGGCAGGACCTGGTAATCACCATGGGTTGCTGTGCTGGCGCGCGATTAAAACTCAAGCTTGATCATACAACAGTCGGTCAGGAATTCGAGGGTTTTCCCAGCAAGAATTCGCGGGCGATCGACGATCCAGACCCACGTCAGAAGCCATGGATCCACCGGGTGGGTTAGCTGTTCTTTATATTTAGCGATAGACGGCTCGCCCGGTTCCAAGCCGATAGCGGAGATCCTTACGGCATACCTAAGCCCTTTCAGCCAGTGTAAAGGACCAATGCGTTTGGATGATTTCCCACCTATCATCCATTCTCCGATAGACCTCGGTGCAGTTCCACCTGTGGGCGTCCTCGTATTTTCCATAGGAGACGTAATTGAAAGACAGGACCGCGCCCTCCCCCACAAACTGGACGAGGGGATTTAGCAGCTCGAACCGCTCGATCGAGACCATCCCTCTCAGTTTCTCGTAATATTCGCTCAATGCCTCACGGCCATCCAATCGCATCTCAAGGTGTGGATCAAAATACACCACATCCGGTGCGCAGATCTCGAGGAAACCCGAAGGATCCCCTTTACCCCAGCGTTCAAGAGCTGCACGTTCCAGCGCGATGATAATATCCCCCGGATCCTTATGGCTCGGTCCACTTCTCATGTTCATGACTTTAACCTTTTCATTCGCAATCAGCAGGGGGCTATGCTCATGGCCGGGGAATATTCAGATTCAATCGCGATGGCAGTGCGTACACACCGCCTCTCGACCGAGTCGGTTGATGCCATCTGCTTGAGTGGCTAAATTTGCAGTTCACTCATTTCGAAGTCCGAACCACGGCTTTCGCAGCCTCTCCGTATTCCCAACCATCGAGATCTGGAGGGGTCACTCCTAGAGATGTGAGCATGCTGCTAATCTGCTCTCGATGTTCACACGCGTGGTTGATGGTCTGGAGCATGACAATCCATGGTTCCACATCGTACCCATCGGAAGTGCGGACTCGTGACTTCAAGGATCCCTGTCCTTCATCCCTGGCAAGCTGAAGGAGCGCACCTCCACTGCGATCCATAGATTCCGGCAGATCGGAAAATTCCACCGGACCTTCAGTCCTCTCTTCAACGAGCCTGGTCAGGAGGGACAGGTAGTTACGCTGCGCGGTCGCAAGATGTATCAGTGTCTCGCGAATAGTCCCTCTCGTTGCCGTCTGAGGAAGCGAGTCGAGTTGAAGATCGCTCAATTCCGAGCAAACTTTGATCATGTGCTTATTCGCCCAGTTGTTATGTTCAAATACTCTCGCGAGAATACTACTTTCCATGAGGTAACTCCTCTCACTGCTCAAGTTTACAGAACCTTTCACGATCCTAGAACATCTTCCCGAAGCATACCGCAGGCGGTCAAATGTCTTACATTATGTCCGCCAGTTAGTCTTCCTGATCACATCTCGAGCTTCAGGGCAGAATGGACAAGCTTCGACCAGCCCTTTGAAAATCACCCATTTAGAAGAGAAATGGAATAAACCTCTTCGTTCGGCCCATGTACTGCTCATAGGATAGCCCGAAGAAGCGGACGCATTCCGCTTCGTCGGCCTTCGCTGTTCCAAGGAGAAAGCCGGAGGTAGCAATGCCCAAAATTACGGTCAGAGTGGAAGGCGCTTTGAAGAAGATTCCCCAGGCTAGAAAGAGCAGTGAGCTGTATAAAGGGTGCCGGATATACCGGTAGACCCCCTCTGTTACCAGGCTGGTGGTCTTCTCGAAGCTGAGCAGTGTTTCGTCCTCCCGTTCGCCTACCGGATGGCCCCGAACCTTCAACCAATACACTCCATCAAGGACGAGAAATCCTGAAATGAACAAGAATAACCACGAAATTAGCTGTGTTGGTGAGGTGGGATTACGAAACCATCGATCTACAGCTAACAGGAAGAGCCCCAGGATGCCCTCCCACGAGAAGAAGCGGTAGAAGCCATGAGATCCAGGCACGCGCAGAGATTCTCTTGAGATGTAGACGAAATAGAAGGAAGCAATGAAAAAGAAGCTCAGCTTGATCAAATCTTCAGGTCTCATCTTAATGCTCTCTTCTATGCAGTGGGTCAAAGAATAGCGGCGGGAGTGGTCAACCGGCCCTGCGTAATTTCATCCCGAACGAGAAATCACTCTTTTCTCAATGAATCTTCGCACTCGAAAGCCGACAATCCAAACGAAGCCACCAAGTGTTAGCCCATCCAGGATAAATGGGAATGGATAAAAGTCATCCTCGAAAAGGCCAAGTTACCCACGCACTAATACCGCCGGTTCGTCGTAGAGATAAGCTAAGGGGAACCCTCCTTTGAGCAGTTCCTGGTAGCAAAGCTCATCTCTCGAGGGACCACAAACGTTGCCATATGACCCCACCTCGGGTCCGACGGTTTGGATTGTCATGGACAACGCGACCAGGACTACGGCAACCAGGAGGAACGCAAGTCTGGGATTGAATATTCGTGGAATCTTCCGAGCCATTTAAGTTACCACCCCTTAATATACAGGAACATCTTCGATCCTGGTTGCGATCGTCCTTAAACGGCGCAGAGATTGAATATTCGAGCAGGTATTCAGGCAACAGCGAGCATATATTACTGGTGCTCTTCAACCCTCCAGGTTGGCAATCGCCTCAGGGGATATCCTGGCTGGCGGCAAACCCAGCGGATTCCAGTGCACGAGCCAGAATCTTCTGGACCACCTCCGATTTCGCGTCTGCATAGTTCTGTGTGGATGTCCAGGTTTTCACCGCCAGCTCTTGTTTGGTCTTCTCGTACAACTTCCGGTCCGCTTCGTGTTCCCGGAGCCAATCCCGGAAGATCAACATCCGTTTGACTTCGTCACACCCCTCAGAAAAAACATGGAGATTGCCGGATATCTCAGGAGCTTTCAGCAGGCGGTGCTCGAACCACTCGGGCTCGCGAATCCTGAGCACGAAACCCCCTTCTTCCAGCTGCGGTATGTAGGTCGGCTCGTTGGCAGAATCCTCCACCGTTAAAACCATATCGATGATTGGTTTCGCGGACAACCCCGGTACGGATGTAGAACCAACGTGTTCAAGCAGCAACACCTTCTCACCAAGAGCATGCCGAATTTGATCGGTCAGGGTTGAATA
>Ga0307423_1002195_pt1 | contig 11094 bp, 9 predicted proteins | sample SalMarWE160310MG_FD_202154 | JGI IMG/M metagenome (GOLD analysis project Ga0307423, IMG submission 202154) | Salt marsh sediment microbial communities from the Plum Island Ecosystem LTER, Massachusetts, United States - WE1603-10 | ecosystem: Environmental > Aquatic > Marine > Intertidal zone >...
AGCGGTTGCCGGCGCCGATGGCGGCGCTCTGACGATAGAGATGCTGCCTCCATCGGTCAGGGACATGATCGAGGCCGACAAAGCCGTTGAGCGCAAGGAGTTCATTCCGAGGAAGCTCGAAGACGTCATCAGGGAATTCGCGCTTAAGACCCTGGAGCACTTCTCCCAGCAGCGGGACCTGGCCGCCCGCGAGCTCGGTATCACCCTTGAGGAACTCGACCGCATCACCGGCCCCTAGCCCCAAATTCACCACTCCGGGGTCAGGTACCGATTCGTGAATTCACCACCCCGGGGTCAGGTACCGGATGTTGAATTTGCCGGGTCTTGAATTCGCTCTCCCGCCCGGTTGCATCAGGGAAGCAGGGACCGGATTCTTTCGATGGTAAGAGGCGCCGAGCCCTCATAGTGGTTGTTGACATTGAGATAAGCCGATACGCCCCGGGCCAGAAGATCCTCTAGCATCGTCTTGAGTTCGGCCAGCTCATCGTCCTTGGGCTCGATGATCCTGTTCCATGTCGATCCGGTCCTGGCCTCGATTCCCTTGCGGTCGGGCCCATGCAGACGGATAACGGTGAGATCCCCAAGAAGCGGCCCCATCTCGCGGTAGGTGTCGAAAATCGAAGGCATATAGTAGCCCTGGATGAAGACGTGGCCCATGCCGCTCCGGGCAAGGAAGTCGAAGTAAGGCTTGTTGAGATACCCTGGATTTCGCGTCTCGACGCAGTAGGTGAAGCCCTCGGGGCAGGCTGATATGAAATCTCCGAGCTTCAACAGGAACTCATCCTGCGATGCCATCTTCTGCTTGTTGAGATATTCGAACTGAAGCATCAGTGGGCCCAGCCTCTCGGCCATCGGAGCCAGATTCTCAAGAAAGTCACCCATCAGGGAAGGTGAGAGGAAGTGGGGATTGGGCTTTAAGGGCTCGGCCTTGTTCTTTCTGTAGAAGTGGGTGAGAGTGATGCTGTTTGGTACCTTGACGGAGAAGATGAAGTCCTCCGGCACCGAATCGGCATATGCTTTGACGATGTCAGGGCGGGGAAGAGAGACCTTGCCCGGGCCGTGGAGCGACCAGAACCACTGGTCGATCTCCACGGTGTCGTAGTGCGCGGCGTATTCCTTGAGATGGTTGATCCCGGGCCTGTCAGGGTAGATCAATCCCTTCCAGGAATCATACTTCCAGCTGCAGGTTCCTAACCTCAGTTCAGCCATGGCCTCCCCGGGTCGATTCTAACCGCGAAACCCGTGCAAGTCCACCCGGACTCCCAGCACCGCGTGCTTGTCCGGCCTGAAGAACTCGACTGCAGTACCCGCGCCTCTTGAATCCGGCTCTTGTGGGATGATACCATCCTGGCATGCCCAAGCCCTTACGTTTCATCGGCGAGGAGATTGAGGTCGCCTTCGACCGCCCACCGCTGTACAAGAAGCGTCCGCCTTGCCCGGACGGTTTCACCTGGAAGGAGAAGACCTACCGGGTTTCGGAGGCACTAAACGAGTGGCAGGATTTCTCCCGCAAGGGTCGCATGGCCCACAACATGAGGCCCGACCACGCCGAGGCTGCTTTGCGCCAGGGCTCCTGGGGCGTGGGACGCACCTATTTCAGGGTGCGGACCGATACCGGCCGGGTTTTCGACCTCTACTATGACCGTGCGCCCGCTGCACGAGCGGGGCGTGAAGGCGGGTGGTTCCTCTACAGGGAACTTGCCGGAGATGGGTCAGGAGAGTAGCCGCTTCCTGACTGCAGCCCCGCGTCCATCACATTTCTGAAATCTGGACGCAATGTCAACCTCGGCTTGGGCCGCTCCCTGCCCGCTAAGAGGACCGAGAGCCATCATCAATTCATATATGCGGCTTCACCGTGGAGCGACGAGTCAAGCGTCGTTTCCTCATCCTGAGTCGTCTTAACCCTGACGACTCTGTTTATTATCCAGAGCATGGCGTACGTGAATATGAAGGCGTACACCGATGAAATCAAAACGCCGACCACTTCCTTGCCGAAGAAACCAGCGCCGCCGAAGAAGAGCCCATTGGCACCATCCGCATTAACGGCCCTACTGCCCAGCAGTCCGAGCATTATGATTCCAAGCGCGCCGCCGACACCGTGGACGCCCCACACGTCGAGAGCATCGTCCCAGTGAAGTCTGTTCTTCAAACCTACCGCGGCGTAGCAGACAAGACCCGCGCTGATTCCGATCAATGCCGCTGCCCAGGTTGGAACATACGCGGCGGCGGGAGTAATCGTCGCCAGGCCGGCAACAGCGCCCGTCAGCAGACCGACGAACTTGGGCTTCTTCTTGAGAGTCCACTCCAGCAGCAACCAGGCAATGCCTGCAAAAGAGGCGGCCACATCCGTATTCACGAATGCCAGCACGGTAGCGGAATCCACCTGCAACTCACTGCCGGCATTAAAGCCGTACCAGCCGAACCAGAGCAGGCCGGCACCAAGGGCGACAAGTGGGATGCTGTGGGGGCCCTGTTCGGCCACTCGCCGTCGGCCGACATAGAGCACCGACGCAAGGGCCGCCATTCCTGCGATATTGTGGACCACTATTCCCCCCGCGAAGTCCAGGACTCCCCATTTCGCCAGCAGTCCTCCACCCCAGACCATGTGCACAAACGGGAAATAGACCAGTAGGAGCCACGCTACAAGAAATATGAGGTAGGCCGGGAAGCGCACCCGATTCGAAAACGCCCCGGTTATCAGGGCCGGAGTTATTATGGCAAACATCATCTGGTAGGCGAAAAAGACATACATTGGTATCCTGCCGTCTCCGAAAGGTGTCGAGGGATCCACACCCCTGAGAAACGCCATATTGAGATTCCCTATGATGCCGCCTTCACCGCCGCTGAAACATAGCGAGAAACCCACGGCGTACCAGAGGATAGTAGTCACGCCCATGGACACGAAACTCTGAATCATTATCGAAAGGACATTCTTACGTCCCACCAGGCCGCCATAGAAAAACGCCAGGCCCGGGGTCATAAGCATGACAAGGCTTGTCGCCAAGAGCATAAAGGCGATGTTTGCTGTGTTGAACATATCTCCCTCCCATCTGGTTACGATTGGGAATGCTAAGCCCGTTCGCGGATGGAGTCAATAGATACTCTTGTGAGTTCTGATTGTGAGTCCTTCTTCGCCGGAGAAGGTAGTCGGTGGCATACTTGCGCTCGTGCCATGCAGTCACCTTCCTACCAGGGCTGATAATGGACGGGCCTACTTCGGGGAGATCGCCTCCAGCGCGCGCCGGGCAGCGGTGAAACCTGGGTCAATCTCGAGGATCCGCTTCAGGATCGATACGGATTCCTCGGTTCTGCCTTCCTGGGCGCGGACTGCGGCCAGGCCGTAGAGAGCCATCACGTTTCCGGCGTCAAGATCAACAGCCTTCTCGAAGGCATCGCGGGCCTCAGCAACCATGCCCTTCTGGCGGTATGCATTCCCCAGGTTGGCCAGTATCCCGGCATCGTGTGGCGCGGCATTGTGCGCCCTTTCAAGATAGAAGATCGTGCTGTCCACCTGACCCTTGGCGATATGAAAGCCTGCTATATTGGCGAGCGCCTTGACGTTTTTCGGGTCGATCGCCAGGGTCTTGAAGTACCATTTCATGGCTTCGTTTGCCTGGCCCTTGGCCGTGTAGGCCAGCCCCATATTAAGCATCGCGGTGCGGTCGTATTCGTCTTCCTCCAAGGCCCTCTTGAGCACGGCTATCGCGCTGTCGGGCAGGCCCTTCTCCACCAGCAGGCCTCCGATATTGGCCTGTACCTCGGGCGTCCCGGGTGCGACCTGGCCTCCAACCTGGAGGTAGAAGAGCGCCCGGTCCAGGTCTCCCTTCTTCCGCGCCATGCTGGCAAGGGGGAAGAGACCGCCCGAGCGTGTGGAGTCGATACCCAGGGCAGTCTTGAAGGCCGCTTCGGCCTCCTCATCGCGTCCCAACTCCATCAGGGCTTTGGCCACGTGAATAAACGCCTGGGGATTATTCGGATCCATCTCGGCAAAGCGTGAGAACTTGGCCAACGCCGTGTCGAAATCGCCCCTGTCGAAATCGCCACGGCCTCCCCACAGGAGTTCGGTTAGCGGTTTGATCATGTCCTTGGGGTCCAGGCCCTCGGGCTCGACGTTCTCAGGCAAGGTCGGCCTGCCGCCGGAGAGGTAACCCAGCGCCATCAGTTTCTGCACCTCTTCCTGGCTCATCTCCCGCTCCGCGTCCTTGAGCGCATCGACTTCGTGGGAGGCGTTCTCAATCACATTGGCCCTGAGCTCCTGCGCCCTCTCACTCTCGCTCTCGGCGAGGTTGTATTGTTCCTCCGGGTCTCTGGCTATATTGTAGAGCTCCTCCCTGGGGGCGAGGATATACTTCCATTCATTGTGCCTCGCGCCGCGCAGAGGACTCCACTTGAAGTTGAAGTATGGGTAGAGGCTCTCGAAGTAGACAATGCGGGGATCGATCCGCTCGCCGCGCAAAAGGGGCATCAAACTCAAGCCGTCGGACCCGGCCCCGTCTTCTATTCCGAGAAAGTCCAGAATCGTGGGCTTGACATCGATCAGCGAGACCACATGGTCAATCTTGCCGGTGCGTCCCGCATCCCCGGCTTCCTCGCCTGCAGGAAGCCTCACTATGAGGGCGACCTTGAGTGTCGACTCATATACCAGGGTACCGTGCCCGCTTTCGTTGTGGTCTCCCAGGCCCTCACCGTGATCGGAGACGAACACTACAAGGGTATTGTCCAGCGCGCCGGTCTCTCGAAGAGTATCCAGGACCTCGCCGATCGCAACGTCGGCATATGCAATCTCGCCGTCGTACCGCATGTCGGCGTACAGGCTGTCGAACGGTGGTGGAGGATTGTAAGGCAGATGTGGATCGTAGTAGTGAACGAAGGCGAAGAACGGCTCCTCCGCATTGCGCAGCCATTCGATAGCCGCCTTATTGACATGCCCGGCGGTCCTTTCCGGGAAGTAGAAGCCGGTTTCATTCGCGCTCGTTTCCATCCGGTCATCGTAGAGGTCGAAGCCCTGGTCCAGCCCAAACCGCGAGTCTATCACGAAGCTGGACACGAAGGCCGCCGTCGAGTAGCCATTTGCCTTCAGGGCCTCGGCGAGCGTCACGAAATGCCCCGGGAGCACGAATGCCCCATTGTCTCTTACGCCTGTCGATATGGGAGACAGCCCCGTAAACAGCACGGTGTGCGAGGGCAGCGTAAGCGGGACTGCGGCATGGGCCTCGGTGAAGAGAAAGCCGTCCGCCGCGATGCCATCAACGCTCGGGGTTTCGATGGGCTCATATCCATAGCACCCGAGATGGTCGGGCCGGAGCGTATCCATGCTAATCAGAAGGACATTATAGGCCGGGCGCTCGTGCCTGAGTACCACTATGAGCACAGCGGCGGCAGCCACAACAACGACGATCGGGATTATCCACTTCCTCATGCTAGAGATGATAATGGGGCCGGCCGGAAATGTAAAGCGAAAGGCCGCGGGACGCAAATTCACGAATCGGTACCTGACCCCGGGGTGTTGAATTCACGAATCGGTACCTGACCCCGGGGTTGTGAATTTGCGGACATATGGTATATACTCGGGTTGCGAATCAAGGAGGTGGGAAATGTCACTGGGATTCTATTGTCCCAGGTGCGGCAAACAGGTTCTGGTTCAATATCTGAGGCCGGGCGATGAGGCTCTCTGCCGGAGCTGTGGGGAGAGGGTGGTGGTGCCCGAGTCGGCTAGTGAGACCGATGCCCGCCCGGAGTATGAGTTGAAAGCGCTCCAGCGCAGTACTCAGGGTTGGGTCGGGCAGTCTTCCGGAGAGGTGGAGGAACTCGCCAGCCGGCTTTCACGGCTGATTGCCGCACTGGTGGACGGCCTCATCATGATGCCTTTCGTGTTGCCTCTCTATCTCATTCTCTTGATGAGGTACCAGGGTTCGATATTCGATGCAAGCGACACCTACAGGATCATGTGGATTGGGATCCCGAGCCTGATCTTCTACATAGGGATCAACAGCTACTTCTGGGCAACGCGAGGCCAGTCTATCGGCAAGATGGCTCTCGGCATCAGGATCGTCCAGATCGACGGGACGAAGGCGACCCTGGGACGGATAGTGGGATTGAGAGTCTTGCCCATGGAACTTATCGGCTGGATACCCGTCATCGGGGGATTTCTCAGCCTGGTGGATGTCCTCTTTATATTCAGGGCCAACAAGCGCTGCCTGCACGATGAGATTGCCCGCACGAAGGTTATACGATGCATACGAGATTCCGAGAGGAGAGTGGAATGGCAAAGCGACGCACCGAGAAGTTGAAGAACCCCATCCCGATTCCCGGGGACCTGAAGGCAGCGGCTGAGGTGGCCATGCGTGAGGTGCTTAAGGCGAAGCGGGGAGAGCGCGTCCTGATCATCACCAATCCGGAGCGGGACGTCCGGATGATCTCATTCGCCCTCTACGGTGCGGCCCTGGAGGCAGGCGCCGTCCCCTGCATCCTCGTTCAGCCGACCAGGGGACTTCTGGACCTCGCCGATGAGGCCGTGATCCATGCGCTTCGTTCGGAGCCGGAGATAGCGCTCTCCATCAGCACCGAGAAGCTGGGCAAGGACCGGCACGCCATGAAGAAGAACTACAAGTACAGGGGGAAGTCCCTGGACCATGTCTTCAACTACCTGCTGGAGAGCAAGAAGACCAGGTCGTTCTGGTCGCCTTCGGTTACGCTTGGGATGTTCAAGCGCACGGTGCCGGTGGATTACGGCGCGATGCGCCGGAACTGCGCCAAACTCAAGAAGGTCCTGGACGCAGCCGAGAGCGTACACATCACGACGAGCAAGGGCACCGATCTCGTCCTCGGCCTCCGGGGCCGCAAGGGACGCAGCGATGATGGCGATTTCTCCAGGCCCGGATTGGGCGGAAACCTCCCGGCCGGGGAGACGTTCATATCGCCAGAGCTCGGCTCCGGTGAGGGAACGCTGGTCTTCGACGGCTGCATTTCATCCGACAGGGGCGTTATTCTAATAAGGAAGCCCATCAAGGCTGTGGTCAGGGCCAATATGGTGACCAGGATCACCGGCGGCCGCGAGGCAGGACTCTTGAAGGCCACCCTCGAGAGGGCCGCCGCGACCACCAGACGGTTCGCCAGGGAGGGCAAGATCTCCAAGGCCGACCTGCCCGGCTATCTGGCCAATATCCGCAACCTGGGCGAGCTGGGAATCGGGCTCAATGAGAAGGCCCGGATAGTGGGCAATATGCTTGAGGATGAGAAGGTCCTCAAGACATGCCACATAGCGATAGGCTCCAACTACGATGATGACGCGAAGGCACTCATTCATCTCGATGGTCTCGTGAAGTATCCCACCATCGATCTCTCTCTCAAGGGGGGGCGCACGGTCAGGGTTACGGAGAACGGCCGCCTGGCGCTTTAGCCGGCCCGGGGCCCCGCCCGGTCAGCGTCCCGAAGCCGTGGATCGTGAGATGAGACGCGAGCCCGCCGCTTGACAAGGGAGCCTCCGGCCTGTAGGCTCATTTCAGCGCCGAATCACCTTTGACCCCACCTGCATACAAAGGAGGCATGCCGTGAAAAGCAACCTGCTGATTTCGGTAGCCGTAGCGTTCATGGTGATCCTGGTAATCGGTTGCGATACAGGACTGGCTGAATGGAAGGTCCAGCGTATCGACGGAACCGGCTCGGTGGTGCGCATCCGTCGGGATGTGAGCGGCTTCACGGGCGTGCACCTCGCCACGATCGGCACGGTCTACGTCACGATAGGAAAAAGCGAAGGACTGGAGATCGAGGCGGAGGAAAACCTGATCGAGTATATCGAGACCGAAGTTGAGGACGGCACCCTCAAGATAGACACGCGCAGAAGGTTCAACCTCAAGGCCAGGGAGCCGATCAAGTATTTTGTCACGGTCAAGCAACTGGACATGATAGCCCTCTCGAGCTCGGGTGACGCGGTTCTTCCGGAAATCGAAAACAAGTCCTTCTCGATTGCGCTCTCGAGCTCGGGCGACCTCGAGATGAAGGGCCTGGCCACGCAGCATCTCGATGTGGACATCTCAAGCAGCGGTGACGCATACATTGAGATGATCGGCGCGCAGTCGATCGATGCCTCCCTGAGCAGCTCAGGCGATCTCAAGTTCGGTGGCGGGGAGGTCGAGGATCTCAGGCTGAGCGTGAGCAGCTCGGGCAACTTCGATGGCATTGACCTGAAGAGCGAGAGGGCGAGGGTAAAGCTCTCGAGCAGCGGCGATGCCTATGTATGGGTTACCGACGACCTGGTGACGACCTTGAGCAGCAGCGGGTCGGTCCACTATTCCGGGGATCCTGTGGTCACCAAGCAGAGAAGCAGCTCCGGCAGGGTCAAGCGGATGGGCAACTGAGAGAGCTCCGGTTCGAAGGAGTGGACAACATGCGAAATAAGCAAAACGACGATTTGAACCGACCTCTCCTGCTTGTTGTTCTCCTCTTGCTGTTCATCACCCTGCTTCAGACCGGCTGCTCAATCCCGCGCCACATCTGGCACGAGGATGATATCGAGGTCTCTGAGGTCAATGACCCCGCAGCCGCGAAGAGGGTCCTGATTGCTTCGAGCCAGAGCGATTTCAAGGAAAGCGTAGTTGCCAGGATCGAGCAAGCCCTCGAGGACGAGGGGGTCTATCTTTATATCATCGGGCTCAGCGAGCTGAAGGGGCAGAGCGTCGAGGACTATGACGCCGTGGTCCTGATCAACAGGTGTGTGGCCTGGGGAATGGACCCTGACGTCGACGGTTTCCTGAAACACCTCGACAGTTTCGAAAACGTGATAGTGCTGACCACCTCGGGTGACGGCCATTGGCTGCCCGATACCACGAAGAGGAACTTCGACGCCATATCTTCAGCATCGGAGCGTGCCCTGGTGGATGAAACCGCCGATGAGATTCTTGCAAGAGTGCTCCCGTTACTCGAAGAGCAGCCCTAGGCCCGGGTCCGGAGACTATTTCCGGGATTGCCTGTCCGGAATCCTGAGCACCCCGTAGTAGAACAGCAGGCATACCAGGTAGGGAATGTAGGCGGCCCACAGGATATCGGAGAGGAAGTGCCTTCCCTGGACCACCCTTCCCAGTCCCATCAGACTGCCCAGGAAGATGGCTCCCCAGAAGAATGCCCGGGCCAGTTTCGGATGGGGAATTCTCAAGATGAAGTAAAAGACGATGTACGAGAAAGCTATGGCCGCGTGGCCGCTGGGGAAGGACTCTCCGTTTCCCGAGGGCCGCTTGGCCCAGGGTGGGGCATATCGGCCGCTGCCTCCGAACTGGGCAATCGCATCCGGGCGGGGATGCCCCCAGTGCTCCTTCAAGATGCCGTTCACCAGAAGGCCGGCGCCTATCGAAACGCTCAAGATTATAAAGAGACCATAGATGATCTTGCGTCTGTCCCCACCGCTGGGCGCACCGGCTATTATCAGCACTGCGGCAGCCGCCGCGAGGACTATCGTCATGTAGGTGTCGGCGGCATAAAGCACCGCCCAGAGAGGCGAGCCGGCTTGAGGCCAGGGACCCCTGGGGCTTGCGGCATCGTGGAAGAGCGCGGAAAACCGGATATCGAGATCGGTGAGCCAGAACACGGCCGTACTTGCCAGGGCGACGATTCCCAGGATCAGCAGATCCCGGCGCCACGACGGTGAATTCGCGCTTTCACTCCGCATAGGACCAACTTTGGCTGTAATTCGCCTGCCGAAAGTGATAAGGATATAGCCTGATAAGGTCGGGGTCAATCATGATCTCTATTTCAAAGCATACAGGGGAGGTCCGGTCGCCGCAACAGGAGCGGTTCAGGTTCTATTCCGTCCTGGCCGCGCTCGCGGTCTTCAACCTGTGGCACAGCCACGCGATGGGCCTGTGTCACGATGAGGCCTATTACTGGGTGTATTCGCGTTTCCTGGCCTGGGGTTACTTCGACCATCCCCCGGCAGTGGCCGCGGCAGTTGCCCTGGGCTATTCCGTCTTCGCGAACGAGCTCGGGGTGAGACTTGTCTTCATAGCCATGGAGCTGGGCGCGATCACCCTGATGTGGGGAATGACCAATCGCAGGGATGCCCTGCTCTTCTGGGCCCTCGTGCTCTCGATGCCGCTGCTTCAGGTGGGCGGCACGCTTGCGCTGCCGGACATGCCCCTGGTCTTCTTCGCGGTTCTGTTTCTGGTTGCGGTCAGGCGGTATCTTGAGGACGACGGCCTTGTCCCGGCGCTTGCTGTTTCGCTTTGCGCGGTCCTCATGCTGTACAGCAAATATCACGGCCTACTCGTCATAGCGTTTACACTTGCGGCCGCTCCGGGGCTGATGAGGAGAAAGAGCTTCTGGATCGCAGCCGTCGTCGCGGTCTTGCTCTTCCTGCCGCATCTTGCCTGGCAGGTCCAGCACGATTTCGTTTCCGTGAGATTCCAGCTCAACCGGGCCCCGGATTGGTTCAACACCGGTCTGATACTGGAATATGTCGTGGGGCAGGTGGGATCGGCCGGTTTGTTTTCGGGTCTGATCCTGTTCTACGTGCTGATCTTCAAGTTCCAGGCGACGGACACCTTCGGCCGGGTGCTCAAGTTCAACGCGGCCGGCATCCTGGCTTTCTTCCTGGCGATGTCGCTCAAGGGCAAGGTGGAGGCCAACTGGACGCAGGCCGCTTTCGCCCCGCTCGTCATCATCGGGCATGCCTATCTTCAGCATACGCGGCGCCTGAGGAAGTGGACCATGTGGCTGGCCCTGATACCGATTGCCGCGATCTTCGCCGTCAGGCTGCTCTTCGTGTTTCCACCGGCGGACTCGCACGCCCTGAGGCGGGTCTACGAGTTCCACGACTGGAAGGAGATCACAGCTTCGATCGAAAGGTATGCCGGGGATCTTCCGATCGTAGCGACGACATATCCACACGCGTCGTCGATCTCCTTTTACTCGGGGCAAATTGTGCCTGCTATCAACCTGGGTTCAAGGGACAACCAGTTCACGCTCTGGAATCTCGAGAGCGGCCTGCTTGATAAGGAAGTGTGCCTGGTCAGCGCCGCCGAGATCCCGGGGGCCTACAGGATTGAAACCAGGCAGGGAGACCGGCTCTATCTCATAAGGGGAATGACCGTCGCGGAGATCAAG
>Ga0307423_1002196_pt1 | contig 11090 bp, 7 predicted proteins | sample SalMarWE160310MG_FD_202154 | JGI IMG/M metagenome (GOLD analysis project Ga0307423, IMG submission 202154) | Salt marsh sediment microbial communities from the Plum Island Ecosystem LTER, Massachusetts, United States - WE1603-10 | ecosystem: Environmental > Aquatic > Marine > Intertidal zone >...
GGCTCAGCGAACCCAGGAGGCCGGGCGCTAACTTCTGAAATTCGGCAGGGACTTCTTCATCCTGGTTCACGCCCAACAACTCCGACATATGTTCTTGCTGGGAATCAATGCCAATGGCCAACGAACGCATCTCCCCCATTTGTTGCTCCAAGAGATGGGCCAGCTTCAACACCAATGCCGAAGACGCTGGAGGCAGGTTTTTCGGCCGCTTCTCAGCCTGCGCGCCGCCAATAATCTGGTGCTTGATTGATCTGGTGGTTTCCAGATCCGGCTGCGGCGGCTTGGTTCCGGCCTTCAAGGTTCCCAGGGCGCCGCTGTCGCGGTGACTGGCGATCCAACTTTCCCACTGATGCATCAAATGCTTCAGCCGGACGGGATCGAAGTCGATGTCTTCACTTTCCGGGGAAGCCTCCAGGGTTTTGAACACCCCCGGCCGCCCTCCCTCCACATCCACTTGGGCTTGGCTAAGATCGGGAGGCCTGAGCAGGTAGACTTCATCAAAGCAACCAGCCAGTATCTCGGATTGGTCCTTGGCAAGATAGGTATGGGGAAGGACTACGCTTTTTATCATGTTTTTACCTATAACCCTAATTAGCGCGGCAAAGGGGCCTGTTTGGTGGTTCTTGCCCTGGCGTTGCCGCAGGGTGCACAAACCCGTACCAAGTTTCAGCGTCCTAAACCCATTTTCCGCCAAGTGTTTATGCCGGCGAGGCATCCCCTGTTGGCCGGCCTTGGCCCGGCGGTTCGGGCTCGGGTTGGGTTACCCTGGCTAGGCCTCGGGCGGTCCCTCGAATTTTAGGTGCCCACGCGCCACCACCATTTGAGCGGCCAGAAGCTCTTCCTTGGGAACCACGCTTTTGGCGATGTTTTGGATTTGGGTCCGGGAATACTCGGCCTCAGGCGTGTCCGGGTACGCGGCCATGACCCCCTCGTAAAGACCTAGAGCTTCATCCAACTCCTTGGTCTTGTAGTGCATTGCATGCGCCGCCGCATATTGCTTGCCTACCTCTGTGGGTGCTGCTTCGTTTCTCATGCCTGGTTCTCCGTTCTTTTCGGGTCAAGTTTTCAGTTTTCGGAAACCGTAGGGGTGCAATTTCTCTTCCCTAACTTCATGGAACTTCTACCCTCATTAATGCAATTTAAGGCCCAGCGTTATAAACGTTTAATTATTGAATAGTTATACAAACAGGCCAGCTTGGGCTTGCTTATCAATTCATTCATTACGAACCCTATAGCCATCATTTTGATTGAGTTAAATTGGCATACCTGTCGTGGATGTGTGGGTTACAGTAATTTTCAAAAATTGATACCAAAGGTCAGGTGCGAGCTGCTTTTGCCTGCCAACCAAGGGAACTGGTTGAATAATCTGTGGTAATGGTCTGCGGACTATCGGCGCCCATCATAATGACGTATACTTAATTTAATATGATGGAGGCTGGCGATGCGTGTGGAAGACCTGCACCACAAGGAAATCCTGGAATTGGACCCGGAGGGGGGCTTGATCCGTTTCGCGGGGCAGCGCGCACTCTTGCTCGACGCCGTGGCCATGGGAATTTTACGTCAATACCTGGTTGCCAATTTCGGCTTGACCGCAGCGCGAGCTGTTCTTACCCAGTTCGGTTTCGCACACGGATGGCGCATGGCAGAGGCCCTGAAAAAGGAATTCGTGTGGGCCAATGATGATGAATGGCTGCGTGCCGGCTCCCGGATACACACCTTGGGAGGACTTTTTCGCATCCAGCCGGGAAGCGAAGGCCCACTCACCAAGAAAGGTTCCATGCTGCTTGCATCCTACGAGGCAGAGCAGCATCTCTTGCATTTCGGCCGCTCCGATTCGCCCGTTTGCTGGACCATTTGCGGCCTCATGAGCGGCTACATCAGCCGAACCACCGGCAAGGAAATCTATGTCCTCGAAGACCGCTGCCTTGGCGAGGGCCACGCGGCCTGCCACTTCCTGGGGCGCACACGAGAGGAATGGGGCCAAGAACGCGCCGAGGAGCTGTCCTTCTTCGACTCGGGACGCCTCAAAGATTGCCTCGATGTCTCGCTGAGCAGGGTCACCGAGACCCTGAAGGCTGCGGAGGAAAAGCTTCGGGCGCACCAAAAAGTGCTGGTGAGCTTGACACGCGACATGGATGAACCTCTGGGAATCATCGCCAAGAGCTCCAATATGCGGCGGGTTGTGGAACTGGCCCAAAGGGTGGCCAAAGTTGATGCCACGGTGCTCATTACCGGCGAAAGCGGGGTGGGCAAGGAACGGATCGCCCGTATCATCCACGACGAGTCAACCCGCGCCGCGGGGCCGTTCATCGCCGTCAACTGCGGCGCCATCACCGAGACGCTTTTTGAGAGTGAGCTTTTCGGGCACAAGCGCGGCGCTTTCACTGACGCGTCCTCTGACCGGCAAGGCCTGTTCGAAACGGCCAATCACGGAACCCTGCTGCTGGACGAAATCGGTGAGATCTCTCCAAATATGCAGGTCAAACTCCTCCGGGTTCTGCAGGAGCGGGAGATTCGGCGGGTCGGAGAAAGCAAGAGCCGGCCGGTGGACGTCCGGGTCCTGGCCGCCACCAACCGCGACCTGGCCCACGGGGTCGCGGACGGCGCCTTCCGGCAAGACCTCTATTACCGGCTCAAGGTGGTCGAACTGCCGGTGCCGCCGCTCCGCGACCGCAGAGACGACATTTTGCCGCTGGCCCGGGTGCTACTCGCGGAGGCGGCGGTGCGCATGGGGCGTAAAATCGTAGGCCTCGCCCCCAGCACCGTTGATCAGCTTCTACGCTATGAGTGGCCAGGCAACGTGCGCGAGTTGGAAAACGCCATGGAACGTGCCGTGGCGCTGGCGCGCGGCAATCGCGTGGTCCTCGAAGACCTGCCGGAGGAGATCAGACAGGCGTTCCCCAAACCGGTGGTTAACGGGGAAACCGTGCAACCTCTCAAGGAAGTCGAAAAGGAGTACATCATCGCGGTGCTGGAACTAAACAACGGAAACCAGACGCGCACCGCCGAACAGCTCGGAATAGGCACGGCGACACTGTACCGCAAGCTCAAGCAATACGGCCTCACCGGGCAACATCAGGCCCAACGGAACAAGTCAACAACTGGGTTAAAAGCGTAGAAAGCAGGATCGCCTGGCATTGCTAAGATTCCAGGCGAAAGCATGCTGGCGAAAGCGGCGCGGTTGCCTGGCTTTCCCGTCCCCTGGCTCAGCTTGGAAGCTTTGCTCCCCAGAGAGACCGCTCGTTCGATAAGGGTTCATCGCCAGCGGAAGTAGCACAGGGCGCTATATTGAAATGAAGGTTCCCTATGTTTAAGAGCGTTCACTAGCTACACATTTTTAGGACAAGGCAATATTTTAAATTGTGCTAAGTTAAGTTAAGCCTTGAGGGGGAGAATCCGCACCCCTTTGCAGATGCTCAACAAATCACGCTAGTATTGAGCAAAGCCAAATATAAATTGGACGTTGTCCTCTCCAAATATCAAATACAAATCACTTCATATTTACTTCAGGGGTCCAGACAAATGTGCTATGACGATAAATCAATACATAAGATACTGATATTATGACAAAAATAGTTATAGGCTATTCACTTGTAAAGATCAAGGAACTCCGGGGGGGACCCCCTTCTTTTTCGGAAAAGAAGGGGCTGTCCCCCCGGAAAAAACCTGCTTAATAATTCATCCCGCGCTTAAATGGTTGCACATTTATCGGCCCGGCCCCTCTCTGCAATATCATCAATCCCCGAACCCATGGCCCGATTGGGTGATGCTGCTCCTTGCATAGTCGGCAGAATATTAATTAGGGGCAATTTCCCCATCTTCAACCTGGTGCGGACTTAAGGAGGCGGATCATGACCCAGAAAGAGTTGGCCCCGGTTTTCGCGGAGATCAAGGAAGACTATCTTCAGCAAATCCAGGCCAAGTGGGATGACATCGACTTGCCAGTCTTGGGGCTCGAACGCGGCAATGACAGCATCGAGGTGCCGTTTTATAACCGTAAATATGTGGTTTCAGCAGAGGGCATCAAGGGCGGAGAAAGCCACATATTGGGGCACATGACCTACGTTACGATCAGCCAATACTTGCTGGGACCGGCCAGGCCGGCCACGGGTCCGGTGGATTGGGCCTCATTCAAGGAATTTCCCGATGGCGCGCCCTATGGGGGAGGCTTTCACGATGTGGTGGAGCGCAAGCTGGCCAAGGTTTTTTCCGGGCGGCTGGATGAGCTGAAGCAGAGGTGTGAAGAACTGGGCGGCTTCCTGCCCGAAAGGAGCTATTCGTATGACCTGGTGCAGTGCTTCCAGGCCTTGCCCAGAGTGCCGGTCTTGCTACTTTTCAACGACGCGGAAGATATGTTCCCCGCCCAATGCTCGGTGCTGTTTCAGTCCGATTGCGCGGGCTATCTGGATATGGAATCCGTGGTCATGGTGGGCACCAGCCTGATGGTGTTTTTGACCGGCGGAGAAGCACCGCCTGCCTAAAAGAATGGCGGCTCCGGGATGCTGTGGACTTCCCGGAGCCGCCGGAGTGATCCTTTCCGAAGGCGCCCTAATTCCCGCGGAAAGGAGCGGAGCCAATCAATTAATAGCGCTTGGTCGGCGCTGCTGGCTTTTGGCCTATAAGGCCGCTTAGAAATTAATGCCCACGCCTCCCCAGACCACCTGCTCGGGCTCGGGGTAATAGGAATAGCCGTACTGGCTGGCATAGGCCCAGGTGGCGTATTTCTCGCCCAACAAATTGCTGGCGTTCAGGAACACCTTGTAACGGCCGATGCGGTAGTTAAGGTTCAGGTCCAGGGTGATGAAGGAGTCCATCTTGGAGAAATCGTTGTTCCGGTCGTTGCCATAGGGGCGCTCGCCCACATAGTTGAGCCTTAAAGTTCCGGTGAAGCCTTGAGGCAAGGTCAGGGTGAGGCCGGCCGCGGCCTTCCAATCCGGCACCAGGGGTATGCTCTTGCCGTTGTTGGGACCGGCGGTGAAGGTGTTATCACTATAGGTAAGGCTGCCGAAAAGGCTGAGTAGTTTGTGCAGCGGCACTACCAAGGATGCTTCCACGCCCTTGTGCTCGGTGTCGTCCAGGTTCTCGTTGGTCATGGTGTCGTTGTTATAGGCGATTTCGTCCTTCATCTGCAGCAGATAGCAAGCTAGGGAGAAGCGGCCGCCGGGCATGAAGGTCCATTCGCCGCCCACCTCGTAGTTGTAGCCATTTTCCGGGTCGAGCTTGTTGAAGGCGCCGAAGGTCACGTACTCGTCCACCGTGGGGTAGCGGAAGGTGCGCGAGACCCGGGTATAGGCCTTGGTGCCGGGTAAGAAGGTGTAGGTGAGCCCCAGGGTCCAGGCGGTCTGGTCGTCGTCATAGTCGTTGGAGGCGCTGGCCTGGCCCACCGGCTTCAGGCTTAAGTCGTAATCGGCCCGCTGATAGCGCGCGCCGAAGGAGAGCAGCAGCGCAGGTGTGAGGCTGAGCTCGTCCAGGAAGTAGGGGCCCAGGCTGGTTACTTTGTATTCGATGCTTTCGGTCTTGGGGCCCGACAACGCGAATTTATCCGTGTCCATGGCGGTGTTGTAGTAGTCCACCCCCAGGGTGAGGCGGTTGTTCAAGCTGCCGATGGCGTGGTTCAGCACGTACTTGGGCAGAACCCCCCAGGTGTTTATGTCGGACAGGCGTTTGGCGTTGTGATAACCGCCCAGCGACGATTCGTTTTCCTGGCGGCGGAAGGAGAGATCGGCCGAGAAGACGCCGCCCGCGCCCCAGTCCTTGCTGACCTGGCCGCGGATGTTGCCGGATTTTTTCTCGCCCCAGTCGTTGGGGCTGTTGCTCTGACGCCGGTCCTTTTCATAGTCTTCCAGACTCAGCCCGCCAGGCAGCGAGTAATGCATTTGGTTGAATGCGCCGTCCAAAAGCAAGCCCCAGCCCTGGCCAGCGTCGTAGTTGGTGTTGAAGGTAAAATTGCTCAGGCGGGTCTCCGAGTTTTGGCGGTAGCCGTCGGTGTAGTCGTGCCGCGCCGAGACAAACCAGCCCAGCTTGTCCAGGCCGCCCTCGGCGTAGCCCCGGAGGCCCCACGAATTAAAGCTGCCGTACTGGCCCTGCAGCTTGGCCTTGGGGTCGCCCTTGCTCGAACGGGTGATGATGTTTATCACGCCGCCCACGGCGGAATCGCCATAGAGCACGCTGGCCGGGCCCCTCAGGATTTCAATGCGTTCGATGTTCTCCACCGGAATGGTGCTGAAATCAGCGCCCGATAAATCGATCTGGTTGATCCGGCGGCCGTCCACCATCACCAGGGTGTGCAGGGCGCCGGTTTCGCCGAAGCCGCGCAGGTCCACGCTGGCCAGAGCGCCGGTGCCGGTGTAGTCGCGCACCGTGACCCCTGCCAGGGTTTTGAGCACATCGGTCACGGTTAGCGGACTTAACGCCTGGATCTGGTCGCGGGTGATGACGGTGACGTTGCGGGAGAGCTTGTCCAACTCGCGCTCGCTGCGGGTGGCGGTTACGCTCACTTCCGGCAGCTTGGCCGTGTCCTCGGCCAGGGCCGCTGTCGCGCCAAGGCTGAAGGCAAGGCAAGAAGACAAAAGCAGGGTAAAGATGAGTAAAGGCGATCTGTTCATGATACTTATAAGCCTCCTTGGTATGGGCTATCGCAGCAAAGCCGGGCTCCCCGCCGCTAAAAAAATAAAGTCCCCCCGGTCTTTCGACCGGGGGGACTGCACCCAGCTTGCTTGATCGCCCCTTGACACGGAACCCGCTGGCCATGCCTTTAGGGGGCTTTTGGCCACATTCGCCGATCCTGGCCGGCGCTACGCAGATACCGTATATGGAGTCGGCAGGTCTTCTGGCTCCCGGATTATCCTACTCGCCGCGCCTTCCCACTCGGCTCTGGCTTTATCGCCCGGCTTCTTGTCTGCCGGGCCACCCTCCAAGCAGTGACGTATTTAGCGGCTTTCGTCCCCGGTTACAGCGGCGGGACCGCGACGGATTCGCACCGTCTTCCCTATTAGCCCTTTTGGGGCACCGTCTCCGGATATGTTTACAAGGCCTGTTTACGACAGTCCCAAGATTAAGTCAAGCGATTTGAGAAAAAAGGAACACCCGCAAGCGCAAGACAAGCGCCAACGGGTGCTTCTCATTTGGTTAAAGACGGGACGTTAGAGGTTACAAGCTCCCAGGAAGCAGGCTGTTAACCTTTTTTCACATAAAAGCTTATGTAGCCGTCCTTTTGCTCTTCGCCCAGGAACTCATCGCCCGAGCGCTGGGTGAAAGCGGGCAGATCGTTGCGCGTGCCTGGGTCGGTGCCCTGGATTTCCAGGATCTGACCGGGTTTCAGGTTTTTCATGGCCTTCTTGGTTTTCAGAACCGGCATGGGACAGCTAAGCCCGCGCGCGTCCAAAACCTCGTCGGGGGTATATTCCGCCATGTTGTATCTCCCTTTGTTTATGGTTAGGGGGCAGCCGGATAGCGGCTACACCATGGTGAATTTGTCGGTTTCTTCGTTCCAGGCCATGGCCGCCCACCAAACCACCATGACCAGGCACACCAGCACGATGGCCCAGAAATAGCCGGTGGCGTGCGGCAGGAAAAAGGGTTGGCCCCAAGCCTGGGCAACCTTGTTGGTAAAGACATAGTATTTGAACAGGCTGTTGCTTAAGGCGAACATAATCACCGCGATGATGAGTTTCACCTGGCCTTCGCCCGCGCGCCACACCGAGCCCGAGCCGCAGCCGCCGGTAAGCAGCATGCCCACCCCGAACACCACGCCACCCAGCAAGCCGCCGATCCAGTGGTGGTAGACGTAGGTCATTTCGGGTCTCAAACCCGACCACTTAATAATCATGAAGCCCACAAAGGAGATCATCACCGACAGCGCCACAGCCCGGGTGGCCACCGCCTCGCCGGTCATGAAGGGGTCGCGGAAGGCGCGCACGAAGCAGAAACGTACCCTTTGGATCACCAGGCCGATGCCGGCGCCGATGAGCATGAGCACGCCGATCTCGGTGTAGGCCTGAAAGCTTAAGGCGTAGGCCCAGACGATGAGGACCAGGAAAACCAGCGCACCCAGCCAGGGCTGGATCTTTTTCCAATCCACGCCGCCCTCTTTGGCCTCTTTGGCTTTGAGCGGCTTGGCGGTGATATTTTCCATCTCCCACATGAGGTACTTGAGTCCTATGAGCGCGCCGATCAAAAGCCCGATCATCATGGCAAAGCCCGACACCGAGCCTGCGGCCAAAGCGGAGTAGAACCCGCCCACGTTGCAGCCGCCTGCCATCACCGAGCCCACGCCCAACAAAATGCCGCCCACCAAGCCCTTTAAGAGCTCCCAATTGGGCGCCATCTGGATGGAAAACTGCCGCGATAAGAGGGCGGAGCCAAATGCGCCAAACAGCAGCGCCCAGGTGAGCATGCCCGGTTCGGATAGGAATAGGCTGTGCCCGGGGGCTTTGTCATAGAGGCCGACGGCATAAAAAAACCAGTCTCCCCAGACTCTTAGGCCGCCGGCCACGCCCCAGGGACGGCCCGAGGCAAAGGCCAGCACTCCCAAAAAGGCCAGCAGCACGCCGCCAACCCAAAAAGGCCAATTACGTTCGAACACAGCGCTATAGCCTTGTTTAAACCTCTCAACTAGCACGCTTTCCGCCATGATTCCTCCGGTTGGCTATCACGGATTACAAGCTGCATACGTCATTTGGGTCTTGATGGCAGCATAACCGCGCCGGGCCCTTAACCTGCTTTGATCACGAATGACAGTTTTTGGCGCATGAAGCTAACGCTTTTTTATTCTTAACGTAATTTATAGGGCACAGCGCCGGTGGAGTCAAGAGGTCCCAGATAAGGCATATGGTATTGATAAAAATTATGAGTAGGAAGCGGGGATTGTTCAAGGATTTTTGCTTTTCGGGTTGATCCAAGGTAGCATGGCTTGACAGGCTGCGGTCTGCCCGGTTTACTAGGCGGCGGCAATGAAAACCTGAAATACGCGGCTGCTTTAGGCCGTTTCCTGAGTAAAACAAGGAGAAAAGCAAAGCATGAGTCCACGCAGGCTAAGTTGGTTGACAGGGCTGCTCTTCCTGTTTTGCGTACTGGCATTGCCCAGCGCCGCCCAGGCCAAGGACGAAGTTGATCTGGGCGTCATCACTGTAAAGGACAAGGCCCTGGCCGAGAGCATTCGCGCCCAGTTGTTGAAGGGCGCCAGCTTTGAAACGTTGGCTAAAAAACACTCGGTGGCGCCTACCGCCTCGCGCGGCGGCCGCCTGGGCATAGTTGCCATGAAACGGGTGCGGGTGGAATTCCGCCAGGCCCTGCAGGGATTGCCTGCAAACCGGCCCAGCGCGGTGGTGCCCACCGAAGGCGGCTATAACATCTTGATGCGCTTTGCCGCCAGAGACCAAGCCCCCGCCCCCGCTCAGGCTGCAACCCAAGCCCCGGCCAGAGCCGCTGACCCCCAAGAAAAATACCTTTTAGCTCGCCAACAGACCATGGCCGGCATGGAGGCCTTGGTGGCGGGTAAATTTAGGGATGCGGAAAAGAATTTCTCCCAATCCCGAGGGCTCAATCCCCAGGATTCGGCCACGCCATTTTTTCAGGAGATGACCCTTGAGGCGGCTACGGGCAAGGTATCGACCAAGGCGGTGTCCGCCTTTGCCGAAGGCTTTTTGGCCATGACCCAGGGTGATGTTAAAAAGGCTACGGAGCTATTTACTAAAGCCAACCAAATGGACGCCAAACTTTGGCAGGCCAAGCTTTTCCAGGCCAACCTACTGGCCGGTCAGGGCAAGAAAGACCAGGCCAAAGCCTTGTGGAAGGCGGTGTTGGCTCAAAAGCCCAACACGGCCCTGGCTTATGTTTCGCTGGGCATGGTGGCCCGCGATGAAGGCAAGCCGGCCGAGTCCCGCGATTTCTTCAATAAAGCGCTGAAGATCATCCCCGATATGGCCGAGGCTCACTACAACCTGGGCGGCTTGGCCCTGTATGAGGGTAATTTTAAGGAAGCCGAGCATCAATACCGCGCCGCTATCGCCTCCGATCCTTACAACGACGAGGCCCACAATGATTTGGGGTTGGCCCTGGCCTATCAAGGCAAAGTAAAAGAAGCGGAAAAGCAGTATGTGAAGGCTCTGGAGCTTAACCCCAACCTGGCATCGGCCCATCTTAATTTGGGCACCCTGTATGCTCAGACCAAACGCTACAACCAGGCCATCGATGAATTCACCAAGGCCTTGGCCGTGGACCCGAGCCTGGTGGACGCCCATAGCAACCTCGCCGCCACCTACATACTTAAAGAGGACTGGCCCCGGGCCATTGAGCACGCCGATTTAGCGCTCAAGGCCAACTACCCGGTGCCCGAGGCTATCTTGAGGAAGCTTGAGCCCCACCGGAAAAAGGCCAAGCCCTAATAGTCGCTCTGCCTTAAGCGGCAGATAGTGTATAAGGCAAGGCCCGGCGCATAAGTGCCGGGCCTTTCGTTTTGGGATGCAGATTTTTCAACCCGCCTGGACTCGCCCGCCCATCTTTAGTTGTCTTTTTCGTTTTCAGCCGGTGCGTCTATCAGCCGCCAGACCGTCTCGGCCCTGGCGCGGTTCTCGGCGGTCACGGTCGGTACGTCGCTCTGCCAAGGCAAAGCGGCTGCCCCCAGAAGCTTGCCGGCCGCATCCAGAAGAGCGATGCGCAAATGGTCGTCCCGCACCCTGCGGGTTTTTAGCGTCGCGTTTTCAATTTCCAGGCGCTTAAGCGCCCGCAGGCCGATGAAATCTGGCGCGGGCAGGTCGGCTAGGCGCTTCAGCAGGCCTTGCCAGGGCTCCAAGTCCAGGCCCAGCTCCTGGGCCAGGGCTCTGACTTCCCCGGCCGGGGCGACGGCATAGGCGCGGCCTTGCTTAAGGGCGTTTTGCTCGGCGTTTAAGAAGCAAGCCAGGGCCGCAGCCAAGCTTTTGCGGTCAGCGGCAGGCATTTCAGCGCTAAGACCCGCCAAAAAGCGTTGCAGGCGGGCCAAATTGGTCCGGGCCCGTTCTAGGCCCCTGAAAGCCGGCGATCCTATGTTGGCCCAGTTCAGGTCCCGTTTTATGCTGCGCAGATAACCCCGCGCGCAGGCGGCCCGCAGGCAG
>Ga0307423_1002197_pt1 | contig 11089 bp, 9 predicted proteins | sample SalMarWE160310MG_FD_202154 | JGI IMG/M metagenome (GOLD analysis project Ga0307423, IMG submission 202154) | Salt marsh sediment microbial communities from the Plum Island Ecosystem LTER, Massachusetts, United States - WE1603-10 | ecosystem: Environmental > Aquatic > Marine > Intertidal zone >...
GGTGAAATCGCAGGTCAAGGTGGCGGAGGCGGATGTGCAGGATCTCTATGAGAAGCAGAGGTACTCCTATCATCTGCTCTGGATATTCCTGCGTTCACAGGCCCTGGCCGATCAGGTCTCGAGGAGAATTGCCGCAGGCGAGGACTTCGGCAGGCTGGCGGAGATTTATTCCATGGACCCCTCCAGGTCTCGAGGCGGCGACATAGGCGCGAGGCCCCTGGGAACGCTCCCTCAATCGGTGGAAGACATAGTGAGCGCCTTGTCGCCGGGGGAGGTGACCGACCCCATCGTCTATGACAGCTATTATGTGATCATCAAGTTGCTGGACAAGACGGAGCAGGAAGTCCCTGACCTTGAGAGCGCACGCCTGGGACTGGAGGCCATGATACGGATGCGCGCCGAAACCGCGCTGCAGAGGAAGATGGCCGCGGAGATCAAGGACAAGTACGACCTGACCTTTGTCCCCGAAGCCCTGGAGACGATAGCCAGAAAGACCAGGGAACTGTATCCTTCCGAGGACGTCAAACTCGGGTTGATCCCCGAGTTCTCGGATGAGGAACTCGACAGGACCCTGCTGAAGTACAAGGGCGGCGAGTGGCTGATCAGCACCTATGTGGAGAAGATCAAGATGCAGCCCCCATCGCTGAGACCGGGCTATGGCACCGACAGCGAGACCATAAAATCGGTGATCGGGGACTTCATCACCGGAGAGCTCTGGATGGTCGAGATCGAGAATGACGGCTATACCCAGAGGCCGGAAGTCCTGTCTCTTGCCAACAGGGTGAGAGAAGAAGCCATGATCACAGCCCTCCATGATGAGCTGGTGCGCAATGTCGAGGTGAAGGATGAAGATCTCAAGAAGTTCTACGAAGAGCAGAAATCCCAGATGGTAAGCGAGGCCTCGGTGCAACTGGCCGTGATCACGACTGAGACCGAAGAAGAGGCGGCCGACATCCATCGGATGCTTGATGCCGGAGCAGATTTCGGAGACCTTGCCGTGGAGCGGTCCTTCGACAGGAACACCGGCGCAAACGGCGGAGTCCTCAGGGGACAACTTTTCAAACGTCAGCTGGAGATGTTTCCAGACGTAGAGACGGTGATCGACGGCCTGGCAGAGGGGAGCTACTCAGGCGTCGTGCCGATGCCCATGGGGCTCTTCCCCGGCAATTACGGTATCTTCAAGCTGCTTGCCAGAAATGAGTCCAGGCAGTTGACGTTTGAAGAGGTCAAGGCCAAGCTGGGTGAAACCGCGCTCCAGGCTGCACAGGATGAGGCATTCGGGCAGTGGCTGACGACAAAGATGGAAGAGTACGATGTCGAGATCTATCCCGCGGGACTCGAAGCCATAAAGTTCAGCAAGTTGAGGGGGCAGTCGAGTTGAGGAATATAGCGGGAAGCCTGCTTTTGCTGGCCTGCATCGCCTTTGTTTCTATCCCCGCGGGACCTGCCGGGGCCAGGGAGCTGGTGGACAGGATCGTCGCGATCGTCGAGGAGGAGCCGATATTCCTCAGTGATGTCGATGACGCCATGGCGGAGGTTCTCTATATGGCGAAGATGCGGGGCGAGTCCATGCCGTCAGATTCCGAGGAGGTTGCCGCGCTCAGGAAAGATCTTCTTGAGAGTGTGATCGAGCGCCAAATCGTGATTGCCAAGGCCAAGAAACTCGGGATCGAAGTCACCCGGACCGAAGTCGAGGACGCCATGGATGATTGGGTGAGCGACATGGTGAAGGCGAGCGGTTCGGAGGCCGCCTTCGAGACGGAGCTCGAGCGCCAGGGAATGACGCTCAGGGATCTCAAGGCACAGTACCGCAAGGACATCGAGAACCAGCTGATAGTCTCACGGTTCATGAGGCAGCAATTTCAGAACATCATGGTCTCCGAAGCGGAGATTCAGGAATTCTACGACACCAAACCTGATTCGGTACCGGGAGTACCGGAAGTCGTGGGCCTTGCACACATAATAGTGATTCCCAAGGTGACGACCGAGCATGAAATCCGCGTATCGCAGCGGATAGATGCCATCATGGAAAGACTGAGGGACGGCGAGGCATTTGCCCTGATCGCGAAGGACTTCTCGGACGATGCCGGAACGCGCGCGGACGGAGGCAGGCTGGGAACTGTTTCCCTTGGTGATCTCAGGGAGGACATCGCAGGAATAGCCTCCGACCTTGAGCCCGGTGAGGTATCAGGACCCATCAGGACCCAGTACGGGATTGAGATCGTCAAGCTCGATGCCAGGGAAGGCGACCTCAATACATTGAGCCATATCTATATAGAGATGCGCCCCAGCCGGCAGGACACCCTTGAAGCCATGCAGCTTGCCGACGAGATCCACGACAGGGCGGTTGCCGGAGAGAGTTTCGAGGATCTCGCCGCCGCGTACAGCGATGACAGCGAAACCAGGGACAAGGGCGGGTTTGTGGGAGACCTGGAGGTCGGTGCCCTGGACCCGCAATACAGGGAGGCCCTGGCGGGGTTGGAACCAGGCGAGGTCTCGGATGTTCTCAAGACCGCGCATGGCTTCCAGATTCTGAAGCTGACCGAGAGGACCTTGGGCCGCCCGCCGGATTTCGGGGAAGCCAGGGAATGGATCCGCAGTATTCTCGAGTCGCGAAAGAGGGAAGAACTCTTCCAGGAATGGCTCGCGGGAGCCCGGGACGAGATATACGTCAAGCGCATGGACTTCTGAGCGGGGGCGGGTGTTGCGGCTCGATGTCTTCCTCAAGCGTGTGGGCCTGATAAAACAGCGAACCCAGGCCAAGCAGATCTGCGACAGCGGTCGGGTGACCGTTGACGGCGGCAAGGCCAAGGCCGGCAAGGAAATCGGCGCCGGAAGGGTCCTTGGCCTGGATCTGTCACGAGAGTACATTGAGATAAACATACTCGAACTGCCCGACCGGAATTTCAAACGGCAGCAGGGCGAGGCCTTCTACAGAGTCATGCGGCATGAACAGAAAGACTGGTAAAGAGGGGACGGACGCCAATCCGCAGAAAAGGCAGAAAAGGGGACAGCGCCCTTTTTCTCCGAAGAGAAAAAGGGCGCTGTCCCCTTTTCTGCCTCGGATCGTGGTCACCATGGGAGACGCGGGCGGAATCGGTCCCGAAGTCGCCTTGAGGGCTCTTGCCAGGCCGTCTGTCCGGAAGGTCTGTGTGCCGGCCATCGCGGGCGACCTTGAGCTTCTTCTGAGGGTCGCCCGAGAATCCGGAGTGGACATGCCGCTCAGGAAGATGAAAGCCTGGGAACACGTCGCGGCCGATACGATTCCGGTGATTGACCAGGTGAGGGTCAAGGGCAACCCTGCGGCCGGGAAGCCCTCGCGGGCGGCGGGGGTGGCTGCCGGGAAGGCGCTCGAGCTGGCGGTTGAACTTGCTTGCTCAGGCCGGGCTGATGGCCTGGTCACGGCCCCGGTGTCCAAGGAGTCGTTCGAGCTGGCCGGCTATGGCATGGTTGGCCACACCGAGCTTCTGGCGGAATTCACGCAGACCAGGGACTACGCCATGATGCTCGTCAGTGAAAGGCTCCGCGTGGTATTCGCCAGTACGCATGTTGCCCTGAGACAGGCCGCCCGGAAGCTGAGCGCACGAGGTATCCTCAAGACGCTGCGCTTGACCGAGGCCTATCTTGACCGCTATATGGGTATCAAGAAGGCCAGGATAGGGGTCTCGGCTCTCAATCCGCACGGAGGAGAGGGCGGTCGTTTGGGAACGGAGGAAGTCAGGGTGATCGAACCTGCCGTCCGCCGGGCCAGAGGGGAAGGTATTCTCGCAGATGGCCCGTTTCCTGCCGATTCTATTTACAGGCCGGATTTTGCGCGGCAGTTTGATGCGATCATTGCCATGTATCACGACCAGGGGATGATACCGCTCAAGCTGATGGGCCACGGAGACGTGATCAATATTACGCTGGGCATACCCTGTATAAGGACATCGCCGGGCCACGGCACGGCCTTTGATATTGCCGGAAAACATCCGGCTTCCGACCGGAGCATGCGAATGGCAATTCTCGAATGCGCCAGGATCGCAAAGAGGTTGAACCATGCTGCTTGAATTCAGGAACGTGAGCAAGAGGTTCGAGGGCGGAACCGCCGCGCTTGAGAATGTCACCCTGTCGATTGAAAAAGGGGAGTTTGTCTTCCTGACCGGTGCCTCGGGAGCGGGCAAGACAACGTTGCTGAAGCTGATCTATCTGGATGAGACCCCTTCGGAGGGGGAGGTCCTGATAGGCGACTATGTATCGAGCGAGGCCAGCAAGAAAGACATCGCCATGCTCAGAAGGAGGGTCGGGGTCGTATTCCAGGAGTTCAGGCTCCTCAAGGACCTCACCGCGTTCGAGAACGTTGTCCTGCCGCTCAGGGCGGCAGGCAAGAAGGACAATGAGATCAGGAAGCGCGTAAACAGCGTGTTGTATTCGGTGGGGCTCTCGACCAAGCGCCACCAGTTCCCACCCAAACTTTCGGGAGGAGAGCAGCAGCGGGTGGCCATAGCGAGGGCAATGGCCTTAAGGCCCTCGATTCTCCTGGCTGATGAGCCCACAGGCAATCTTGATCCGGACACGGCGGCCCAGATATTCGAGCTCCTCCTGGACATCAACAGGGGCGGGACGTCGGTGCTGGTCGCAACACATGACATTCAGAACGCGGCACGGCTTCAGAAGCGCTTGATCGTGCTGGACAAAGGCAGAATTGTGGCAGACGGAACAACAGAGGATGGGGGGCAGGAACAGTGTACCACCTGAACCAGGCTCTGGCAGGCATGAAGAGGGCGGGTTTCATGTCGGCCGCCTGTATCATAATCATGACCTGCTCGCTCCTGATACTGGGGATCTTCCTCCTGGCGACTGCCAATCTCAGAGAGATCTTGAGGTTCGCGCATGAGAAAGTCGAGATCGTCGTCTTTCTGGAAGATGGTATCTCGAGGGCGGCCGCGGACTCCCTGATGGCCGAGGTCGAGTCCATACCGTTCATCGAGAGCATACGCCAGGTGGATCCGGACGAGGCCATGCAGCGGCTCATGCGGGAATTCGGCAACAGAAGCCAAATCCTGGAATCTCTTGAGTCCAATCCTCTCCCGGCATCGCTGGAGATAACCCTCAAGCCTCAGTACAGGCTGAAGCAGAGGGTGGTGGGGGTGGCAGAGCGCCTGGAGCAGCTCAGGGGCGTGGAGGATGTAAGTTACGGGCGCGGATGGATAACAGTGCTGGAAAAGGTGGTACGGGTCTTTGCGGTGGTGGACATCGTCGTGGGGCTGGTGGTGGGAATAGCGGCCCTGGTCACGGTCTCCTATACGGTAAGACTCACGCTATATGCGCGAAAAGAGATGATCAAGGTGCTGAAGCTGGTCGGGGCGACCGACTTCTTCGTGATGGCGCCGTTTCTGCTTGAAGGACTTCTTCACGGCGCAGCAGCAATCGCGCTGTCACTTGTGCTTCTCTATCTGGGCTACAGCGCCGTGGACTCGCGCATATCTCAAGCAGTGTTCATGCCATTGGGAATGATTCTCTTCTTTATCATCTTCGGGCTGGCGGTAGCGGTCATGGGAAGCCTGGTATCGCTGAGGGTGTTCCTCGGGGAGAAGGAGTAGAGGTGGAACGGTATAGACCTGTCCGGCCCCGCGGAGATCCCTTTGCCTCCGCCGGGTTTGCCGCGGCTCTTATCGCGGTCGCTGCCCTTGCCTTGCTTGCCCTGGCCGGCTCTTCGTGCCTTGCGCAGGTCCCGCGAGCCGATAGCCCCTCTCCGGAAGACCTCTCAGATCAGATAGAAAGCCAGGAATTGGAGCTGGACCGCATAAGGGCGGACCTCAGGGAGAAACGCCGGCAGGCGGCTGAGCTCGCGGGGAGAGAGCACGATCTCCAGGCCGATGTCGAAAGGATCAATGCCGAACTGGAAGTGAACCGGGAGCTCCTCGAGAAGCTGGGCGAGAAGCAGGCCGTGCTTCTTGAGGACCTTGAACTCGCGCATGGGGAACTAGCGGTGGCTGAGGAAAGGCTGGCCTCCGCAACGGTGATGCTGGAGCGGCGCCTGCGGGCGATATACAAATTCGGCAGGGTCGAAGCCATGGAGGTGATACTGCTTTCCAAGACTTTTGCTGACCTTGCGAAGCGAATCTATTATCTTTCAGTGATAGCGGATCATGACAGGGAGCTGATGACGGTTTTCTCTGAGCGGGTAGAAACACGAAGGGTCCTGATGGACCATATCGAAGACAAGAAAGCCAGAATCGATGCCGTGGGCCTGGAAGTCGAGACGGAAACCAGGAATCTCGAGCTCAAGAAGGAGGAGAGGGACGCCATGGTTGCCCGGCTCAAGGAGAAGAGGTACTACTATGAGAACCTCGCCGAGCGGCTGGAGGAGGCCAGCAAGGATCTCGAGGACCTGATTGCGGATCTGGAAACCAGGCGGGATGACGCCGAGTTTGCCGGCACCTCGTTCGAGGCGCGAAAAGGCGGCCTGATGTGGCCGTGCGATGGGGAGGTCATAGCGAGTTTCGGGGTTGAGACTAACCCGCGGTTCGGTACGATCATCAGGAACAACGGGATAGACATAAAGACGATGCCTGGAACCAAGATAAGAGCCGTGGCAAATGGGGTGGTCAGCTTCGCCGGCTCGCTCTCGGGGTTTGGCAATTGCATAGTGGTGAGCCACGGCGAAGGTTTCTACACGCTGTATGGTCATCTGGAATCAATGATCGCGGACAAGGGATACAATGTCGCTGAGGGGCTGGCCATAGGAGTGGTGGGGGAGACCAGCACTCCCGAGGGGGCGGTCCTCCACTTCGAGATAAGACACGGAAAGAAGCCGCTGGATCCTGCCCTGTGGCTTCTGAAATAGACGGTGGGTCAGATGGAAGAGCAAAACAAAAGCCTGTTTGTGCAGGTTGAGTTCAAGGGCGAGCGTACGGATTACTTCGTCAACTCGAAGCAGATTCCCATAGAGGAAGGCGAGTACGTTGTCGTTCAGGTCGAGCGCGGCCGCGACATGGGCAAGGTCATACGGGTGGGCGAGATCCTCGATAAGATCACCAAAGTCAGGACGATCACCGAGGAAGTACTTCGCAAGGCCACCGAAGACGATGCGGTCAAGTATGAGGAAAACAAGCAGAAGGAGAAGGAAGCCCGCAGGAAGTGCGAGGACAAGATCGCGGAGCGCGGCTTGAAGATGAAGCTGGTTGACGTTGAGTACCAGCTTGACAGCAGCAAGATAACCTTCTATTTCACCGCCGATGAGCGAGTGGACTTCCGGGAACTGGTGAAAGACCTCGCCGGGGTCTACAAGACCCGTATCGAGCTCAGGCAGATCGGGGTGCGTGACGAGGCGAAGCGGCTGGGTGGCTACGGATCCTGTGGCCGGAGGTTCTGCTGTACGACCTGGCTTCAGGAATTCGAGCCGGTGACTCTCAAGATGGCAAGGGACCAGAGCCTGTCAGTGAGCCCCACCAAGATCTCGGGGGCATGCGGCCGCCTGATGTGCTGCCTCGCATATGAACGGGACTACTACATGAGAGTTGCAAAGCGGCTGCCCAAGGTTGGCGCCAGAGTCGAGACGCCATATGGCGTCGCGAAGGTGACCGATGTTGACATATTTGCTCAGGCTGTCGTGGTAGAGGATGAAAACGGGAACGAGATGAGATTCACGCTGGACCAGATCACAAGAAACGGGCCTGCGAAGAAATCCTCGACGATGTGGAAAATCGTGACCGGCCAGGATGAAGAAGAAGATGATCAGCATGGCGAGCACGATGATCACGATGACAACGATGATCATGAAGAGCTTGTGGACGAGCCTGATGATGATCACGAGGATTACGATGAAGAATAAGTTCTATATCACAACCGCGATCGACTATGCAAACAATGTTCCTCACCTGGGCACCGCATATGAAAAAGTGTGCGCCGACATCATAGCCAGGTACAAGCGCCTTCAGGGATACGTCACTTACTTCTCGATGGGTAATGACGAGCACTCCCAGAATGTGCTCAAGGGAGCGGCCAACAAGCATCTCTCCGCCGAGGAGTTCACCAACGGAATGGCCGATATCTTCAAGAAGACCTGGGAAGGAATCGAGATCTCATATGACCGGTTCGTCCGGACAACCGAGCCTGGTCACCGGCGCGCGGTGGAGGAGATGTTCCGGCGCATAAGTGCCAAGGGTGACATATACAAGTCGAAGTATGCGGGCTGGTACTGCGTTTCCTGCGAGGGCTTCCTGAAGGAAGACGACCTGGTTGACGGGAAGTGCCCGACGCACAAGCTGGAGCCCAGGTGGATTGAGGAAGAGAACCTGTTCTTCAAGCTCTCTAAGTACGCCGGCGCGGTGCTCAAACATATTGAGGAGAACCCCGGCTTCATCCAGCCTGACTCGCGGAAGAACGAGATTGTCAGCTTCATCAAGGGTGGGGTGAGCGATGTCAGCATCTCGAGGTCGGGAGGTGCCTGGGGCATCCCGGTTCCGACCAACCCCGAGCATGTGTTCTATGTCTGGTTCGACGCCCTGATAAACTATCTCACCTCCATCGGTTTTCCCGACGACAAGGAGACCTTCGAACGCTACTGGCCGGCGGACCTGCACGTGATCGGAAAGGACATTACGCGGTTTCACTGCATACTCTGGCCATCGATGCTGATCAGCGCAGGCCTTGAGCTGCCTAAAGCCATCCACGGCCATGGATTCGTGAATTTCAAGGGTGAGCGCATGAGCAAGACTCTCGGCAATATCGTGGAGCCGCTCGATGCCGCGAAGAAATACGGCCCGGACTCGCTTCGCTATTACCTGGCGAGGGAGGTGACCTTCGGGAAAGACGGCGACTTTTCCTGGGAGCAGTTCCTCCAGCGTTACAACTCGGAGCTTGCAAATGATCTCGGCAATCTCCTCAGCCGGACCTGCGGGATGATCGGCCAGTATTTCGACGGCCGGATCCCTTCAGAGAGCGAGCACGCAGTTGACGCGGACGGCGAGATCAAGGCCGTTTGCGAAGAGACCCGGAAAACATACCTTGCGGCCATGGAACACTATGAGATCCATAACGGGATCTCGGAGGTCTTCAAGGTGATTCGCGCGGCTAACCGCCATATAGAGGAAAGGGCCCCCTGGTCGCTGATGAAAAAGCCCCATGGCAAGCCCGAAGCTGCCCGGGTGCTATTCACCATCTGCGAGGTGCTGCGGCAGGCCGCCGTTCTGCTGTTTCCCTTCATGCCGGGCAAGGCGCAGGACATCTGGGCGACTCTGGGGATCGATGAGCAGATCTCGGGGACCACTTTCGAAGATTCGCTTGGCTGGCGGGATTCCTGGAGAGGCCTTTCCGAAAGGCTCGGAAATCTCAAGCCCCTGTTCCCTCGGATCGAAACCGAAACCGCGGATGCCCGGCCCGGGAAAGACAAGCCTGATAAGGCCAAGGCCAAGGAGACGCAGATGGACCTTTTGGAGTTTGAGGATTTCAAGAAGATGGATCTCAGGGTAGCGCATGTTAAGAGCGCCACGATGGTGGAAGGGGCGGACAAGCTCCTGAAGCTGGAGGTTGATATCGGCGGGGAGGACCGCCAGATCGTGGCCGGGATCGCCAAGCACTATGCCCCGGAAGAGCTGACGGGCAAGAACATCATAGTCGTGGCCAATCTGAAGCCGGCGAAGATACGCGGCGTGGAATCCCGCGGCATGCTCCTGGCCGCGACCGATGGAGACAAGGTGATCGTGCTGGTGCCGGATAAAGAGGCATCGCCCGGGTCAAGGATCTCCTGAGGCCCGAACGTGATAGACAGCCATGCCCACCTGACCTATAAGGCTCTCCGGAAAGATCTTCGGGCCATCCTCGAGAGAGCCCGCGAGGCCGGCGTCACCGCGATCGTGAATGCCAGCTTTGACCTGCCCTCCAGCGAGGCCGGCGTGCTGATCGCGGAGGAGCATGAGAATATCCACGTCGCGGTGGGCATACACCCCCATGACTCGAAGACGCTCAACCTCGACGCACTGGCCAGGCTGGAAGAACTTGCCGATCACCCCAGAGTGATTGCCATCGGCGAAATCGGGCTGGACTTCTACAGGGATCTCTCCCCCAGGCGCACCCAGGAAGACGCGTTCAGGCTGCAGATCGGTCTTGCCAGGAATCTCGACCTTCCTATCATCGTCCATGACCGGGATGCCCATCAGCGGACCATGGATATTCTCAAGGACGAAAAAGTCTGCCGCGGGGTGCTTCACCACTTCTCGGGTGACCTCAATCTCGCGCGGCAGGGTGTCGAGCTGGGTCTGTGCATTTCCTTCGCGGGGCCTATCACCTACAATGGCAAGAAGGCGCGGGAAATCCTGAAACGGATCCCTGAGGACAGGATCCTCGTCGAGACCGACTGTCCCTACCTGACCCCGGTTCCCTACCGGGGAAAGCGCAATGAGCCCGCGTATGTGAAGTACGTGCTGGAGCGCGTCGCCGAGTTCCTGGAAAGACCCGTCGAGGAAGTCGACCGGCTGACCGAACGGAACACCCGCACCCTCTTCAATCTGCCGGATTAGGATCTGCCGACCAGATGGCGCGCACGCCCCCCCGTCAGTTTGGTTTCTCGAAGACCGAGACCAGGAGGTAGCCGGGGAGACGATTGAGGGGAAAGAGGATACGGCTTATGACTTCCACCAGGCCGGCCCAGGCCATACTGAGCGGTCCGGCACTTCCGAAGTAATACTTCAGAAAGTGAAGCTCGGCCAGGAGACCCACCCGGTATTCCCGAGCCAGCGGGACTCCCGCGCCCTTCGCCACCTCCTCGAGTGAGGATATGGGCACTTCATAACCCGGCTGCCAGGCATCGCGCCTGTCGGCATGGGCCTTGGCCCTGCCGTAGATGCGCGCATCAGCTGACGGGGCTATCACGATTACCTTGCCGCCGGGCCGGGTGACGCGGATCATCTCCTTGAGGATCCTGATCTGCTGCTCGAGGGTGAAGTGCTCGATCACGCCGCCACTCCAGACGGTCTCGAAGGAGGCGTCCCTGAAGGGGAGGTCGAGTATTGACGCCTGAGCGGCAAGATGATCCCTGCCGGCCCCGGCGAATCGGTCCCTGGAGAAGGCCAGGGCCTCATCGGACTTGTCCAGAAGGAAGACGGCC
>Ga0307423_1002199_pt1 | contig 11081 bp, 7 predicted proteins | sample SalMarWE160310MG_FD_202154 | JGI IMG/M metagenome (GOLD analysis project Ga0307423, IMG submission 202154) | Salt marsh sediment microbial communities from the Plum Island Ecosystem LTER, Massachusetts, United States - WE1603-10 | ecosystem: Environmental > Aquatic > Marine > Intertidal zone >...
GAGCTGACTCCAACATATGAGCACTCTCTCGCACTGAATTTGTTTCGCGCATTCCTGTAGCAACGATGGTTTCAATGCAAGTCATACCAAGATAATTACAGATATCCTTGAACATTCCAATGGTATGACGAGCAAAATGGCCGTTTTTCCCCCCCATTGGTATAGTCAGAATGATTTGTTTACCTTGGAAGATCCTCGGATCAACTCCATACCATCGATCAATGAATACCTTAACTTGTGCACTTGGTCCCCACCAGTAGATTGGAGTTCCTAGCACCCAAATGTCACTCATCTTCATTAACTCGACAAGTTCATGCATATCATCATCGTGGATGCAACTACCTTCTCGTTGGCATTTGTCACACGCTTGACATGGAGCTAAATTGAATTCAGAAAGGACAACCTTTGTTGCAGTTGCTCCAAATTCTGTCGCCCCAGCTAGTACAGAGTCTACAAGGGTTTCTGTATTAGCTCCTCGTCGAGGACTACCAACAATCCCGAGAATTGCCTTGCAATTTGAGTGATGTTTCTCCAATCCACTTTGTTGCTTTACAGACTGCATTTTCAATCTACGACCGATAATTGATGTTTGATTCTACTTTGTATTCTCATGTCGATAGAATATCTCATTAAGTTCGATGTCTGGATTCATCTTCGCGAAACCGATTGCTGTTGCACCTTCTGCTCTGAATCCAAAGAAAGTTCTCAGAGGAAGGTCAGTCATTCCTGCAGATTTGCATTCCTTTGCTATTTCAATTGCAAGTCGATTCCAAATGTATTCATATCCAGGCTTAGCCGCAGTAAATCTCATGATATAACGTTCCTCATCTCCACTCAAAATATTTCCATCAGGATTGAATCTCAGTGGTGCTGAAGCAGACACAAGTTTATCATCATCAAACAGCATTACACAGTGTCCATCCTTGAGTACTCTATCTCTGAAGTAGTCTGTGAACGCTTCTTCGCTAGGAAAGGCTCTTCGTAGATGAGGATCAGATAAGCAAAGCATGACAAGCGCAGGTATGTCCTTTTCTGTTGCAACTCGACTAGTGAGTTCAGCCTCTTTGCCTTCGAATTTCTCCTTTACATCTATTGCAGCTGATTTCTCGATGTCAAGGTCCTTGGTGTAAGTATAGTATCTCTCAGCCTCGACAAATCCTTTCCCTTTGAAATACTCGATCTGCTCATTCTTTGTCTTCGAACCTACAACAACAGCAGTTCTGATTTGTTTGATATTATCTATGCTGTATAGATGTTCCATCAATTCATCGAATAGCTTGTCTTTTGCTTCAGTTGGACAATCACTAAGACTCCATGGGTAGCCAATGAACCCTCTCCAAGGTTCATCATCAGAAGTTGCAGATGTGACGTAAGCCAGTGGTTTACCATCCTCAGTCAATGCATACCGAGTTGCATCCATGCCACGTTCATCATTTCTTGGTCCAATCTGCTCAGCACGAGCAGGAAGTCCAGAAACTTCTGTATAGATATTTGCTTGGACCTCTTCGAGACCTTTTCCAGGTTCCCATTTCTTGTATACGATATTCATTGCTTTCTCCTCTAGTTAATTTGTAATAACAAATTGTGTGGCCATATATGGTTTGCTTAATAAACCTTTACACATTTAATGCTTTAATGAATGAACTTATATAGCAAAATAGAGTCTCCTGTAAACTGTTAAGGGAAAACATAAGGTAGTGCGAGTTAGGTTGAGTTTTCGATATGACCCGAGTGATCGTAATGGAAGTCAAACACTACAAGAGCGAGGTCATTGACCCAAGACGTAAAATAAATCCAGTTGATGTAATCATCGAGAATTGCATCCATTTTAACCACGTATTGCGTTACCTCAGCCAATTAAAGCCGAATAGAGTAAATGATTATACCGTAGCTCTTGGTAAGCGACTTCAACACGATATCAAAGATTTTCGAATCGACTACTCTGAACTTGATATTGAAGAAGTATTGATAGAATGTGATTATCTAAAGAGATATCCTGAACTTCGCGAATTGATGATTCTATTTGTTTTCAATGAATTGAAGCTACCTGATGATTATCAACCAAAATCTGAAGAGATTGAGGTTTCTCTATTGAACTGGCTCCGTTCATCCAATGTCTTCCGCTATCATAGAGTGAAAGCTATAGTTGACATCATGGATCGAGCAGAAGGAATCGAGCTCTGGAAAGATATGGTATATCGAGCAACTCAGGATTTATTGAGGTTATCGAATGATGAATGCCATCCACCTATCAAGGAAATCACTAATGGATGGGTGAAGGAAGGAGAAACAGGGGAGAGTAATCTTGAACTAACAGTTGTTAGTTATGATGACCACAAGCTTGCATTGAGATTTGACCGATGCCCAGTCTTTGATTCCATCAAACATTTGGAAGATCGTGAGGTTGCTTATCTTTCATATTGTTGGACCGGAACCCCTGAGCAGGAATTGAATAAGAAAGCCAGAAGAAAGAACACCCCTCAGACACTTTATCAAAGCAACTACTGTATTGAGTTCTACTGGAACAATGAGGTGCATCCGGATGCTCAACCACCATCATCCGAATTCTGGGAAAAAATCGCTAACACGGAAAAATCAGACTAAGGTGATCAAATGAAAGCTGAATCATGGAAAGCATATAATCCAGATGCTATCATTAGAACAAAATTAGGAGAACACCTTCAGATATCATACAAAAAGACGAATACTATCTTGGGTTATGTGAAGGAAATCAATGAGGATATCTTCGACGATTTTGTCAGCGCATTTCAGGATAGAATCGACTTTGTAAGGGGAACTGAGGGTACTATTGACTTGAAAGCGTATCAGAATTGATTAAAGATTTTGACCATCTCAAGAATAATGATGGGCTAACGATACTCATCACACAATACGTATTCTATCACCTGAAGATACCAATGAAGCTAGAGCGTTTCGATAAGAAAATTGAAGTTACAAGTTTCAATGATGCACGTGAGAATGAGAGAATTATGTATTATCTGTCCAAAGCGGGTGCCGACTTGCTAGGTCACAAAGAAGGAATTGCGTTCTGGAAGAAAGTTGTTGCCCTAAGATTGCGTTCCGATAGAATCGAGTATGAAAGGATAACCAAAGATAGAGAGAAGACTGGTGAAAAAGGACCCACGATGATTGAGATTAGTGAGAGGTCAATCAAACGGTGGACTGAGATCGGATTGGGAGATTTTACACGGATAATCATGGATGACCATAAGATACTCTATAGGTTTGATAAACGTGTAACCCATGAGGTTCTCAAAGATCTACACGATCCAGAGTATGCATATATTTCATTATGCTATATCGGAGATGCGCCTGAATTTAATTTTTCCAATAAATACCTTAGACGTACACAGACTCTTCACACTGCACCATTTTGTGATGAGTTGTATTGGGACCGTAGAGTGCACAACAATCCAGAACAACCCTCCTTGGAGTTCACCAAAAATCTCTAGATGCTAACCGACGCGCTTATCTGTAACCTTCACGTATAAATTCCGTTGCGCGTGAGGTTAGGAGTGTGTACAAGTACTACGATTCATCCGATGATGTGTTCGTGGATAGAGAAGAGTATATTGAATGGATGTCAGAAGCACTTCAACAATGCAATGATAGAGCAATGATCCTTCATCTACGGGGAATCGGAGGAATCGGAAAGAGCTCTCTTTTAAAACACTGGAGGAATACAATCACCGACAACATTCCCTTGGACTGTCAACAATACACGGAGTTCTACGACCGCCTGAACACTCTAGCTAAGGGTGCCGTTCTTATTGGTTTACAGCTACAGCGATTTGATGTCCTCTGGCAAATACGCCAACGCTTTGTTGAAGGTGTCGAACCAGTAAAACAAGAGGGAAGAGAGTGGGTAAAAGAGATTGCGATGGCTATTCCGTTCATTGGATCTCTTGCTAGTATTGGTAGTGCTATCAGTGCAGCGGGATCTAAGATTGCTCCAAAGCTAAAGGGAAAATATGGCACGGTTGGTAAATGGTTGGAGGAGAGACTAGGAAAGAATCATGTAGAGCGTTTGCTTGAGATTCTCTGGAAAGAACCTCGAAATGCAGAGTTCTTATATTTGGATGCACTGCTTGAGGACCTAAATAGCAGGAATAACTTAGAACAATCCATCCTCTTTCTTTTTGATCACTTCGAGTACGTTGACTATGAAACCAAACTCTGGCGTTACGGTGGAAAGAAAATCAGCGAGGCTGAGCTGTGGTGTGTTTTTCTTTCATCACTAAACAACGGTGTTGGTGTTTTAGGAAGCAGAATGTCGAGTCCAGCTTCAGGAAACGCGAAAGAAAAGGTCGAGGAGAAAGAACTCACCGAGCTGGATGAAGCCAGTACTCGTGAATTGCTTGAGAAGAGAGAAGTATCTAACAAAGACCTTCAGGAGAAGATAATCAGTGTGAGTGGGGGCAACCCGTTCGTCATTGACGCCATTTGTGACATGAAAGATGCTGGAACGATTTCGTTGGATGACGTGGAATGCCTTCGAGCTGACACACTTGATGAAGTTCGTTTGATGACATGGCGCAGACTCTTCAATATGACGGGAAACCTCCAGGATATAATCAATCGCGCAGGACTTTTACAATTCTTCAATCGTGACTTACTGAGCATTGTTGCCCCATCAATGACAACTGATACATGGGATAGACTCATGCGTTTGAGTTTTATCCGCAATCGAGATGATGGAACCTGTGTGCTTCATGACTTGGCAAGTGATCTAATCCTTGCTGAGTTAGGTCCACGAGTCAAGAGTCTGGTAGATGAAGTTGCTCAACTGCTTGAAAAGAGGGCTGACGAGGAGAGTGATTTGACTCTCATTGGACATGCCTTCTCTGTCAGGGCTCTTTCCTCTGAAGAGGATGCTATTGAGAATGCAAAGGATAGAATCAATAATCTTATCCTGAATCACGAGGTGCTTGATGCCCTGCAAATTCTTGACAATATGAGATTTCATTCAATTAAGGGTGAAGCTGAGCTTCAGGGACTTAGAGCCAAAGCATTGTGGAGAGTGAATCGGTTTCCTGAGGCAGAGGAAGCACTTCGAGAGGCTATAAGAATCAATGAGGAACTGGCAAAAGATGAGCCGCAGATGCATCTTGACAGTGTAGCGGATTACCTCTGTGAGCTATATGATATGTTGGCAAATACCAGGGTAGACGAAGCTTATGACGCAATCTCTAGGGCTTTAGAAATCCAAAGAGTAGTTGCAGCAGAGGGAAATCCCAAACAGCTCAAATCTCTAGCTTGGATACTGCTGAAGTACGGTGAGTCCCTAACCAAGAAGAATCCCTTAGATGCGATATCTCCTATGGAAGAAGCAGTTGAGATTTATAGAAAGGTCAAAGATAATGTTCAAATTCCTTATTCTCTGAATGCTCTGGGTGTATTACTCGCCTATGCTAACAAATGGGCGGAAGCAGAGAAAGTTAACCAAAAGGCAATTGAGTTTCAAAGGAAGCTAGTTGAATCTAAACCAGACAACTCCTATCATAGAACGGTCCTAGCAGCAATGATGAACAATAGAGCATTTTTGGTTGAACAAAAAGGTGACGTGAAGAACGCACGACGGTTTTACGACGAAGCGTTGCAGATTCGAAAAAGTCTTGCTGACAAAGATCCAGATGTCTTTCTACAAAGACTGGGAGACCAGCTAGAGAGCAACGGCCTTTTCTATTTGGGAATCCACAGACTAGACGAGGCTGAACAACTATTTTTAGAGGAGTTAAAGATAGGACAAGAGAAAGTTGAGGAATCACCTGAAGGGTACCAAGGTTGGATAGAAGGTGCTTATCTTTACTTAGGTATGATTTATGGAGCTCGTGGAAAGTTATCACAAGCGATTTCATCAATCGATCAAGCGATTAGGATTCGCAGGAAACGTATTGAACTCGGTGCTAACGTTCTGTCTTTGGGAAATGAACTTAATGCATCTGCAATCAACCTAATGCGAATTGGTGAGTATGAGAAGGCAGAAAAGGCATTACTTGAAGCCATTCAACTGCTCCGGGACTATGGGTCATTGCCGCCAGTATGGCTTGCCAACTTAGCTAGATATCTAAACAATTATGGGATTTTGCTCTGGCGCATAGACAGATTGCCTGAAGCAAAGGCTGCGCTTGAAGAATCTCTGGAAATCGCGCACAAAAAAGTACCCGAGTACTACAACGGACTACCTTCGTTATGCAATCTCGCGGTTATTCTCGCTGATAATGACGAATTAGAAGCTGCAGAACCTCATTTTCAGAACGCTTTATCCGTTGTTGAAGATCTTGCCCAAAGAACTCCGGAGCAATACAAGTTGCATCTTACAATAGTACTACACAACTACGCTCTTTTTCATAGTAAAGCAGGTTGTCAGGAAGATGCCTACTCCCTTTTGGAGAAAGCTGTTGAGCTCAAGCGCGAATTGGTTAAAGAATTCCCAGGGATGTTTGAGGACAGCCTTGCATTATCACTCAGCAATCTTGGAGTGATGGATAGCGATATTAAGCATCAGATGGAATGGGAAGTGAAGTACACAATTTATGATATATTAGGTTAACAACCGACGAGCTTATCTGTGACCATCACTCATGAATTCCATTGCGTGTGAGGTTTGATGCATGTACAAAGACTTCGAAACATCGGATGATGTTTTCGTGGACAGAGAAGAATACATCACTTGGATGGATGATGCACTATCACTCAGTAATCTTGCAGTGCTTAATGAATTTGAGAAGCGGCAAATGGAATGGGAAGAGAAGTGTATTACATTCGAAGAAATCCCATAGCAATTATTGACAGTAACAATCCTCAGAATCGATAATGAACTACTACTTACTGGGAGGGTGGTGGCATGATTCTTCAGAAAAGAAATTGTTACTACCAGTACAATCGAACCTTAGCTGCTGCGCGTCTATCTGCAGGATGGTCTTTTGCCTTCTTGACTTCTGGATTCTCAAGTGCCTTATCCATGGTGAGCTTGAGATTATCCTTTGATACGGTAAGTTTGATTTTATCACTCATTGACGCTATAGTCTTAGCTGGAACGATGATATCGATATCAGCCTTGAGACCCATAGATTCGAGTGATTCTTCAACCAATCCCCCACCAACAATCAGGGAAGCTGAACCATCAAGGTCGAAATCTATGTCGACAGCACGTCCGACTTTGACATCATGATGGTCATAGATATCCATTTTCGTCAAATCAGACCACCGAATTTCATCAGCAGATATTGCTCCTGCATCGAGCGTTGTCTTCAGACTATTCACATTTGTGCTCAGTTGAACCTTATTACCAATCCTTGTGATGAGGTCCGCATCTAGCAGATAGTCCTTATCTGGTTTGATCTTTGCTGATTCAAGTAGCTCCTCCCATCTTGACCCAGCAAGAATGAATTGCTTGAGTTTCAATGAGCCATCGAAGGTAAAAGTAACATCATCGATACGACCTACCCTCTCTCCACTAGAATCAACAACATCGCAATCTCTAAGTTCTTTACAGTTTATTGATCTTGTTACATCCATTCGGTTTCACAACCTTTCATTTGTTTATTCGCCAAATGAATTAAAGCCTTCGAATTTCCAGATTCTGTTCATTGACAAACAATTGATGTTTTCGATCTAGTAAAAGAAAATTAGAGAACTCCCAAATACCACACTGACCATTGCGCGTGGTATCTGGGGATTCTTTGAGATGCAAAGTTTTCATCTAATAGACTAGTTTTAGAACCTCATTCACCGAAAATTTGGTATTGGGATGGATGGAAGTAAATAATGCCATAGAAAGAGAATCAGGAAGACAATGATGAATATCGTAATCATTCCGGCAAGAGTTTTTGAATATCCTTTTGGGATGATCATATCCTCGCTGTTCATCTTTCGTGCTAAGGGGAAGAGACCTACATAGGATGTAGCAATAGAGATTACCATTGCAAGTAGAACCCAATGATGAAGTTTTAGGGAACCAAAGATAACAATAACTGTAAGCAATGAAAGGAAGAAGATCTTCGAACCTGCAACTCAGTTAATCAGATACTTTGCGAAGTCATTTACTGCTGGGTCTGATTTCGTCTTTTCCCATGCTTTGAAAGAGCCTATACCATTGGCCATTGTGGAGTCCTTTTTGAAATAGAGCATGAAAATATTACCTAATTCTAGCATCATGAACAAAGCGATTGTGACAACTATGAGACTCTTTCTTCATTTTGTCCTGAACATTCCATAAATACCTAGTTGTTATTTATTCAAGCCACCTTCAATTCATATTTCTGAGTCTCCTGAATCTCATATGAGTGTATGACTTTGATTCACTTCTTTATCATTTATTCAAAATTAGATTAGAAGCAGTACGAAAATGCAACTGCTTATTACAGGCTGTTGGATATTGCTCCGTTTCGAATATATTTGAAATATCACAATTTTGTCTATTGAGGTGGAGAGATGCCGAAGAAGAAACAGTCTGTCAAGGGAGGTTCGCGAGCTCTATTACTATTAGTGGTCATTCTCATTGGAACTAATGTTGCTACTGTGTATTACTTCACAATCCTAAACCAGAAAACTGTCGTTGAGATTGGAGATATCACGGGGGAGAACATTGCTCAATACATTGGACAAACAATCACGGTAGAAGGCTATCTTGTAGTTGCAGGAGAATTTGCAATTCTTGTAACACATCCACAAAACTTCTGGACCGACCAGCTGACTTCAAGTAACCATCTCCTAATAACAGGAGTATCAAGTAGCGACATCTCATCTTCAGCAGGTCTTTGGATAAGCGTAACGGGACCAATTCAGTACGAAGATGAAGAAGAAGGTTTCTTGAAGATTATTTATCAATCTCATCAGGTGCTACAATCAGATGCTATTCCTCTTTCAGGATGCAATGAATCAATATTTGCTACAGCACTTCAACCGGAGGAAGTGACCTTTGTAGATCACAATCCTACGAAATATGCAGTGCTTTTCAGTGGTGGATATAATAATTGGTACGCGTATTCTCGGTATTGGAATCACATAACATGGTTCTATGTTCTCCTCCTGCTTAATGGATATGACCCTGACAATATCTTTGTTCTCTATAATAATGGAACAGGTGACGAATCAAATATCCATGTTGATTACCCTGGTACCAGCGATGGTATGAACCAAACCTTCACCTACTTGAGTTCAGTGATGGATAGTTCAGATTCTCTTTTTGTTTACGTAACGGATCATGGTGATGAAGCTGGCATTGTTACATGGGACGAATATGATGAGGATGGAATAGGTTTTACAGAGATGCTCGGTTGGCTCGATTCAATTACTTGCCATCATATGATTCTAATCTTGCAGGAGTGCTTCTCAGGCGCATTTGTTCCGTATCTTAGCTTATCAAATCGAATAATTATTACTGCATGTTCTGCTAATGAAGTAGCTTGGTCTTCTGATGCTGCAGGCTTCTCGGAATTCACTTTCAGGATACTTTGTGCGTTCTACGGACACCATATTTGGGGATATGATACACCAATATGGGCTGATGTCAATAGTGATGGCGACATATCAATGGCAGAAGCATTTGGGTACGCGGCAACGATGGATAGCAAAGATGAAACACCACTTTATGATGATAATGGAGATCAAATAGGAAGTACTGTTGGAAATATTATCGGAAATGATGGAGTCTATGGAAACAGCATTTTCCTGTAAACCATCATGTGGGCTTTCGTGCGACCATATCTGAGGGGACAACACTCGATAAATTACCAATTGTTCATTCAATTCTTAGGAAGCATCAATTCAAAAGTTGCTCCTTTCTTACATTCTTGAAGTTCAATAGTACCTCCAGTGCTCTCTATAATTTGCCTGCACAGATGGAGACCTAATCCACCTGATTCCCCTTTGCTAGATACTCCTCGGCTAAAGAGTCTTTTCTGAAATTCTTTCGGAACTCCAGGTCCATTGTCAGAAACTGTGATTTTTATTTGATTTTTAGATTGAGATACTTTTACTTGTACGACAGGAGATTCTCCAGCATGTTGAGCTGCATTCCTAAATAGATTTATAAAAACTAGACTGAGTAACCCGCCAGCAGCTATTCTGATATTCTTAGCCCCATTTGTGTACATTACAGAAATCTGTAATATTTCCTCAGCTGCTTGAGCTTCATTAGCTATCTCTTGGATGAATTCTACAATATCAACTTCTCGTACTTCTTGTGGATTGCCAAAAGTTCTCAGAAGCGATGTTGTACGTTCAATAGTCGCAAGAGATGAATTCAGCCAAGTAACAACTTCTTCAGTTGGATTTTCAATTAACATCTGCACAGATTCAATGTAGCTTAGGATTAATCCAAGATCATTGATAATATCATGCCTAAGCAGTTTGCTATAAAGACTAATTTCATTCTCCTGTTGCAATCGGATAGCTTTATACTTTTTCTGATCACTAATGTCTTCGACAATCATCAATGACCCTATTATTTCATCGGATGCACCAAAATTAGGTACGGAAAAAATTCTGATATTTCTGCTCCTTCCATCGATTCTACTCAGATCGACTTCGTGAGTTGAATGATATCCTTGCTTCCAATCTGCGAATCCACCTTGAATATCTGTCAGTTGGTTCGAATCTAAATAATCCGCTAAGTCCCTTCCGACTATTTCTGTCTTGTCCTGCGCAAGTATGCCAGCAAATGCATTATTGACAAGTCTAATTTGTCCATTCATGTCTGTAATAACGAGACCCAATGGAAGTTGCTCAAGTAGGTTTTTGAATCGTCTTTCACTCTCAAGAAGAGCTGTTTCTGCATGTTTTCTTTGAGTTATATTCTCAATAATTCCGATGAACAAGGAGACTTCACCCTCATCGGTCCGAATTCTCGAAACGGTCAGATTAATCCAAATAATCCTACCATCCTTTGTGATATAGCGCTTCTCCATCTGGTAATTATCACGTAATCCGTTCATAATTTCCTCAGTGTGTAGGCGGTCTATCTCAGCGTCTTCTGGATGTGTGAAATCTGCAATTTTCATCGATCTTAATTCTTCCAAATTATAACCGACAAGATCTTGATATTTCTGATTAGC
>Ga0307423_1002200_pt1 | contig 11077 bp, 8 predicted proteins | sample SalMarWE160310MG_FD_202154 | JGI IMG/M metagenome (GOLD analysis project Ga0307423, IMG submission 202154) | Salt marsh sediment microbial communities from the Plum Island Ecosystem LTER, Massachusetts, United States - WE1603-10 | ecosystem: Environmental > Aquatic > Marine > Intertidal zone >...
ATACCCCGGAGACGGAAATGGCCTTGAGAGCGGGTCTCGAGGCCATTTCCTTTGGGTTCCCGAACCTCTGTCGGGCCTATACCAGTAAACTCACGCTAGAAGACAGCACCCACGAATCCACCGAAACGCTCCGGCCCATGCGCGGTCGGGGTATTTCCGGCTCTGGGGAGAGGAGGCTTGCGTGGCAGCCTTCATGTCGGCGGCAGCTTGGCGGCATGCTCTTCGGCCACCCGCAGAGGAACGGCTTCATGAGCACGACACTGGATGCCCCCGACACTTGGACCACGCTCCAGCTCGCCCCTGGGTGGAACGTCGTATCCTGACGCTACCCCTCGTGGGGGGAGGGTGAAGCGATCGAACCACGTGGTGCACGGCCAGCTGTCCTGGAATGGGCTCGATGGGCAACCCCACGGGCAATGGCGGTTCCGCGCCCGCGCGAATGCGATGGGGCTTTCGGGTGCTCGTCGGGTGGGTGCTCCTCTCCTGCGCCTCCCCGGGCGATCCCGGCCGGCTTCCGCTCGACGCCGACACGATCCATCGCCTGCAGCGCGAGTCGCTCGGGTTCCTGATCTACTCCGGCAATCCATCCTCGCGCTCGCCGAGGAGAAGAATCTCAAGCGCGGCGAACTGATCGCCATCGTCACCGTCTACCGCGCCATGAAGGGCGACGAGAAGATGCTGCCCGTCGTCCTCGACCGCCGCTGGCCGAAGGCCACCAAAGTCGAGCTAGGAGTCTGACCCAAGACTCGAAACCGGCCTCACGGATTGCCGTGTTTCGGTTCGAGAACCTGGGCTCGCGCAACGAAATGCGGGCATCCGTGAACTGCGAAATGAGTCTTGGGTCACTCTCCTAGCCCCCGCCGACGCTCGCTCCCACGAATTCATCCCCTCCGAAGAGGATCAGGAAGCTCTGCGGAACGAGATCCTCGGCCTCCGGGCGAAGAGGATTGCGGCGGCGCTTGGAAGCACGAGCACCTTCTCCTCAGGTGGGGGAAGATGCCTCAGAACGTGATGCTACCGCAGCCTGCGTTCCTACTCGCTTCGCTCGGTCTTGTCGGTGAGGTAGACCTCGCACTGGGCTCGGTTAGCGTCGGTCTCGTAGAGCTCGACGCGGACTTTGGTGGTCGCTTCCCCGCCGGGTTGGATCGGTTCGCGGTAGAAACTGAAATCTTTGGCGACTGGGTTATGGAACCCCCCCATTGCTTCACAGGAGATCTCGAGCCATGTGGAATTTGCCTGCTGTGTATGATTCTTGATTCGCACAGTAGCGGTGCCGGAGGTACTACCCCGAGTCCAGCTCAAGACTTCCACAGAGAAGCCATCCGCTGCGATCGCCGGCGCGCCGATCAGGGCCGTCAGCCCGATCCCGATCAGGATTCGTGTCATTGGGAATCCCCCTCGCGGGCTGATCAGCCCCTTCGGGGTTCCGCCCTTGAGACCGAGATCCGCAGCTCGGATTCTACGACCAGCCCCGCGGGCTTGTCTCCCTCTTTCCTCCACCGGCTGAAACCGCCCCAGCGATCTAACTCAGCCGGGGGGTACTCAGGGGGACCACCCCCAGGCCGAGAAAATCCCGGGAGGAGGCCCTGGGCACCGCCGCACGAGCGCAGAGGCCACGTCTGGGAGCGACGACGCCCTACGCCGAGAGCCGCCTCCGCAGTGCAACCCCCGCTACGCCCAGACCGAGCAGGAGCAGCGTCCCCGGCTCCGGCACGAAGTGCAACGTGAGAATGCCGGTCATCGGGATCTCGGGGTAGACCCCCGTAAGGCTCGTGTAGACCTTGCTCACTTTTACCAGCTGAAGCACGCCGGAGGGCTGGGCCGTGCTCGTCGTGAGCGAGGCCGGGCCGTGTGCGAAGCCGCCCGGCAGCGGTGGCGTCGAGATGGTGGTGTTCGGAGTGTGGAGCGTCATCACCGGCTGGCCGATCGTCCACGGGGCGTGCTGCGCGGTGAAGGCGATGGCCCCTGAGACCTGCTGGGTGCCGCCGATGCCGAGACCGGCCGGCGGGGTCCCCGTCGCCACGAGCGGAAGTGGAACGTTCGCATACTCGCAGGGAGAGAAGATCAGGCAGATCTTCGCGAGGCAGGCGACCAACGCAGTATCCATTCCCGGCGAGAGAGTCCATCGTCGCATGACGCGCCTCCCAAGAGTCCCCCTGCAGCGGCTCCTTCCCAGGTGACACCTCTGAGGAGGATACACGCAAGATCGACGCCTCTATCTCGCCCGGGGCAGAGCGGTGTAACCCCACGAAATCGCGAGATAGTTCGGTTCCGGGGGGAATGCCCCAGCGGCCCTCGTGGGAAAGGTTCTTCCGCAAACGGGGAAAAGTGTTTCCTTGAGCGGGAACTGATCCACCAAGAAGCAAGACGCCCGACGCGGACATCAGCGCCGGGCGTCGTCGCTGTCTCTTCTGCTGGTGTTGAGCCGCCTCGCGGATCGGGCATATCTGCTAGGGCATTCACTTCTGTCGAAGCCGGGCTCCGCGATCGACCCTGCAGGCGCAGCGACCTACCTGCGTGGGAACCACGCTACCCCCCTAAAATGGAGGGGGTCAACCGATTTCGAGTGCCCCTGGAGGTAATAGAGAGCCTCCTAGGGCTTTTGCCCGGTCGCGCCACAATCGACCTACGCTTGCACGGTCTCGAGCAAGCGGGGCATGGGGATTCCGGCGGATCTCCTCGCGCATCCGGCGCTCGAAAGTGACCCCGCAGTGACCCCACCCGCGTCTGCGCCCGCCGACGATGAATCACGGCAAGAATCAGCAAGCGAGCGAAAAGTCTGGGGAATCGAGTGGGGAGAGTGGTGGGCGCGACAGGACTCGAACCTGTGACCGCCTGGGTGTAAGCCAGGTGCTCTTCCAGCTGAGCTACACGCCCCCTCGCGCGAGCGGCGGGATCAGTTGACGCCGGCCGGAGTGGAGAGATCGTCGCCGGAGCCGCCGTGGACCGGAACCTCGAAGATGTCCTCGATGGCGTGGTCTCCCTCGCGCAGGAAGGCCTGGGCATCCTCCAGGGCCAGGGCGTTCCCCAGCACCTCGTCCATGTGGTCGACCATGATGATCTTCACGCTCCGCTTGATCTGCGCGGGGATCTCCTTCAGATCCTTCTCGTTCTCCTTGGGGACCAGGACGGTATCGATGCCGCCGCGGTGGGCCGCGATCATCTTCTCCTTGAGGCCGCCGATGGGCAGCACCCGGCCGCGCAGGGTGATCTCACCGGTCATCGCGACGTTGGAGCGGATCGGCACCCTGGTCAGCGCCGACGCGATCGCGGTGGCGATGGTGATTCCCGCGGAGGGCCCGTCCTTGGGAGTCGCGCCCTCGGGAACGTGGATGTGGACGTCCACGTGGGAATAGAAATCCGGAGTGAGACCCAGCTGCTTGCTCCGGGAGCGCACGTAGGACATCGCCGCGTTGGCGCTCTCCTGCATCACCTCGCCCAGGCGCCCGGTGACCAGCAGCTTGCCCTTGCCCGTGGTGACCGCCACCTCGGTGTGGAGGATCTCGCCTCCCGCCTCGGTGTAGGCGAGGCCGTTGCAGAGCCCGATGCGATCCTGCTCCTCGACCTGGCTGTGGCGATACTTGCGGATACCGAGAAGGCGCTTGGCGGCCGCCGGGCTGATCTTGGCCTTCTTGGCGCTCTCACCCTCTGTCACCACCTGCCGGGCCACCTTCCGGCAGACTGAGGCGATCTCCCGCTCCAGATTCCGGACGCCGGATTCCCGGGTGTAGTGCCGCATCACCTCGAGGATCCCGGCATCGGTGAACTGGATGTGTTTCTCGGTCAGGCCGTTGGCCTCCAGCTGCTTCCGCACCAGGAAGTCCTTGGCGATCTGGAGCTTCTCCGATTCGATGTATCCGGGGAGCTGGATGATTTCCATGCGGTCCTGGAGAGGCCTCGGAATCTGGTGCAGCACGTTGGCGGTGCAGACGAACATCACCCGGGAGAGGTCGTAGTCCAGATCCAGGTAGTGGTCGTTGAAGGTGTGGTTCTGCTCGGGATCCAGCACCTCCAGCAGCGCCGACGAGGGATCGCCGCGGAAGTCCATGGACATCTTGTCCACCTCGTCGAACAGGAAGATCGGGTTGCTGCTGCCCGCCTTCTTGATCCCCTGGATCACCTTGCCGGGGAGCGCCCCGATGTAGGTGCGCCGGTGACCGCGGATCTCGGCCTCGTCGCGGACGCCGCCCAGACTGACCCGGACGAACTCGCGACCGGTGGCGCGGGCGATCGATCTCCCCAGCGAGGTCTTGCCGACGCCCGGCGGACCCACCAGGCAGAGGATGGGACCCTTCATCCGTTCGACCAGGACGTGCACGGCCAGGTGCTCGAGGATCCGCTCCTTGGGCTTCTCCAGCCCGAAGTGATCCTCGTTCAGGATCCGCTCGGCTTCGGCGACGTCGGAGTTCTCCTCGCTGTACTCGCGCCAGGGCAGCGAGAGCATCCAATCGATGTAGTTGCGCACCACGGTCGCCTCGGCGCTCATCGGCGACATCATCTTGAGCTTGCGGATCTCCTTCTCGCCCCGCTCCCGCGCCTCGTCGGGCATGTTCTTGGCCTGGAGCTGCTCCTCGAGCTCCTGGACCTCGTTCTTGAAATCGTCGCGATCGCCGAGCTCCTTCTGGATCGCGCGCATCTGCTCGTTCAGGTAGTACTCCTTCTGAGAGCGCTCCATCTGCTTCTTGACCCGGCCCCGGATGCGCTTCTCGACCTCGAGCACCTCGATCTCGGCCTGCATGAAGCCGAAGACCTCCTCCAGGCGCTTGGCCGTGTCGACCAGCTCGAGGAGCTTCTGGCGATCCTCCAGCTTCAGGTTCAGGTGGGTCGAGATCGTGTCGGCGAGGCGCGAGGCCGTTTTGAGCTGAGCGACGTTGGTCAGCACCTCCGGCGGCACCTTCTTGTTGAGCTTGACGTAGCTCTCGAAGCTGGAGTGGATGCTCCGCACCAGGGCCTCCAGCTCCGGCGTCCGCGACTCGTCCTCCCCCAGCAGCTCGATATCGCAGGCGAAGTAGGGCTCGGTCTGGGTGAAGGAGCGGATCGAGGCGCGGGACCTGCCCTCCACCAGCACCTTCACGGTCTGGTCGGGCAGGCGCAGCAGCTGAATGATCGAGCCGAGGGTGCCGAGGCGGAAGATGTCCTCCTCCGCGGGCTCGTCCTTGGCGGCCACGCGCTGAGCGGAGAGCAGCAGCTCGCGGCCGCCGGCCACCGCATCCTCCAGGGCCTTGATCGACTTGGGGCGCCCTACGAAGAGCGGCACCACCATGTTCGGGAAGACCACGATGTCGCGCAGCGGCAGGAGCGGAACGACCCGCGATTCACTCCCCGGGGGCGTGGGGTTCCCCTTGGAATCTTCGTCGTTCCTGAAGAAGGACATGTCTCGGATTCTCCCGCCGGTCGCCGCATACCTTCGCCTATGCGGACTCGGCCTCCTGCTTGAACACCAGCAACGGCTCGTTTCCCTGCTGGATCACCTCTTCGTTGACGACACACTCCTCGATGTCGTCCCGCGAGGGGATGTCGTACATGAGATCCAGCATCGCCACCTCGAGGATCGATCGCAGCCCTCGGGCTCCGGACTTGCGTTCCGTGGCCTTCCGCGCCACCGCGCGCAGCGCGCCGTCGGTGAAGCGCAATCCCACGCCCTCGAACTCGAAGAGCTTCTGGTACTGCCTGACCAGGGCGTTCTTGGGCTTGGTGAGGATGTCGATCAGAGCGCCGTCGTCCAGCTCGTCGAGCGTGGCGATCACGGGTACGCGGCCGATGAACTCGGGGATCAACCCGAACTTCAGCAGATCCTCCGCCTGTACCGCCCGCAGCACTTCTCCGAGCCTCCGATCGCTCTTGATCTGGATATCGGCTCCAAAGCCGATTCCCTTCACCCCGATTCGACGCTGGATGATCTGCTCGAGCCCTACGAACGCCCCGCCGCAGATGAAGAGGATGTTCGAGGTGTCGATCTGGAGGAACTCCTGCTGCGGGTGTTTTCGCCCACCCTTGGGGGGAACGCTCGCCATCGTCCCCTCGATGATCTTGAGCAGCGCCTGCTGCACACCCTCACCGGAGACGTCGCGGGTGATCGAGGGGTTCTCGCTCTTGCGCGCGATCTTGTCGATCTCGTCGATGTAGATGATGCCGCGCTGGGCGCGCTCGACGTCGTAGTTCGCCGCCTGGAGCAGGTTGAGGATGATGTTCTCGACGTCCTCGCCCACGTAGCCGGCCTCGGTAAGCGTGGTGGCATCGGCGATCGTGAAGGGTACGTCGAGAATCTTGGCCAGCGTCTGCGCCAGGAGGGTCTTTCCACAGCCCGTCGGCCCCAGCAGCATGATGTTGGCCTTCTGCAGCTCGACGTCGCCCACGAAGCTCTGGCTCTCCACCCGGCGGTAGTGATTGTGGACGGCGACGGCGAGGGTTTTCTTGGCGCGTTCCTGACCCACCACGTAATCGTCGAGGGTGTGCTTGATCTCCTTGGGCTTGGGAACGTGCGAGCCCTCGCGGCCGGGATCCTCCTGTCCGTATTCCTCGGCGATGATGTCGTTGCAGAGCTCGATGCATTCGTCGCAGATGTACACCGTGGGGCCGGCGATCAGCTTGCGGACTTCCTTCTGGCTCTTCCCGCAGAAGGAACACGACAGGTCGCTGTTGTCGTCGCGCTTCTTCACGACTTCTCCCCCGAGGGCGCTGCCGAAGGTCCTTTCGGGCCGTTCCCCGATCCCCCCGCCGGGGAACGGTGCGTCACAACCTGATCGACGATTCCGTAGTCGCGGGCCTCTTCTCCCGACATATAGTAGTCGCGGTCGGTGTCCTTGGCGATCTGCTCCAGCGAGACGCCGATGTGACTGGAGAGGATGACGTTCAGACGCTCTCGAATCTTCAGGAGTTCCCGTGCCTGAATGTCGATGTCCGTGGCCTGTCCCTGCACGCCCCCCCAGGGCTGGTGGATCATGATCCGGCAGTTGGGGAGTGCAATGCGCTTGCCCGGCGTCCCACAGGCGAGAAGCACCGCGCCCATGGAGGCGGCCTGTCCCACGCAGAAGGTCGAGATTCCCGCCCGCACGTACTGCATGGTGTCGTAGATCGCGAGCCCCGCCGTGACCGAGCCTCCGGGAGAGTTGATGTAGAGATGAATGTCGCGCTCGGGATCCTCGGCCTCCAGGAAGAGCAGCTGGGCGATCACGAGATTCGCGGTGTCGTCGTCGACGTTGCCGCCGATGAAGATGATCCGATCTTTGAGCAGACGGGAGTAGATGTCGTAGGCGCGCTCGCCCCGATGGTCCTGCTCGACGACGATGGGAATCAGAGGCATGAATGCCCCTCCGGGAGCCACACTGAACCCCGTGAATCCTCACTCATTCCACGGTGAACTGTAACAGCTGAAACGCGGCGCCCGCGCCCCCCCAGACGCGTGCCAAACCAGGAAAAGGGGCCTAAGTACCCGTGATCTCTTCGACTTTAGCCTCGGAGACGAGGAATTCAAGAGCCTTGTCCTCGACCATCTGGGCGCGCAGGGCGCCGAGCATGCCCCGCTCTCCGTAGGCCTGCCGCAGCCGCGCCGGATCGATTCCCTGATCCCGGGCCATCTGCTCGATCCGCTCCTCGACCTCGCCCTCCTCTACCTCGCAGCCCACTTCGCGCGCCACCGCTTCCAGCAGCAACGTCTCGCGAACGTCCCGTTCGGCGTTGGGCCGCCAGCGCTCGCGCCACTCGATCAGGCGTTCGTTCAGCTCGTCCTCGGGAATCGCCGAGCCGAGCTGCTGGCGCGCCATGGCGAGCCGTTGTTCGAGGCGCCGACCGATCATGCCCGGCGGGACCTCGAATGCGGTCCGCTCGATCAGCGCGTCCATCAGCGTTCGGCGCAGCTCCGCCTTGGCCCCGCGCTCGCGCGCTTCCAGGAGATCGGCGCGAATCCGGTTGCGGAGATCCTCCATGGTCTCGAACTCTCCGAGCTCCTTCGCGAAGGCGTCGTCGAGCTCGGGAAGGTCGCGCCGCTGCACGCGCACCACGTGCACGGCGAAGAGTGCCTCCTTGCCGGCGAGATGCGCTGCGCCGTAAGCCTCTGGAAAGCTCACCCGGATCTCCGTGTCCTCGCCGGCGGCGGTTCCCTCGAGCTGCTCCTCGAAGCCGGGAATGAAGCGCTCCGTGCCGAGCTCCACGATCGCACCTTCCGCACTGCCCCCGTCGAAGGGCTGGCCGTCGATGCTGCCGACGTAGTCGATCACCAGCGTGTGGCCCGGTGCGGCGACGGTCCCCTCCGGCTCGTCCAGCAGGGGAGCGCGGCGCTCTCGGAGCCCCTGAAGCTCCCCCTCGACATCCTCGACGCCGACCTCGACCGCCGGGCGTCTGGCCGGGAGCCCTTTGACGTCGGGCAGACTGATCTCGGGCTTCACCTCGACACTCGCCCGGTATCGAAACGGCGCGTCGTCCTCGAGCGCATCGGCATCGATGGAAGGCTCGCTGACCGGAACCACGCCGCTCTCATCGACCGCTTCGGGAAGCGTCTCCGACACCAATGTCTGCTTCATCTCCTCGGCCACGGCGGCTCCGTAGAGCTTCTCGAGGACCGAACGCGGCGCCTTTCCCGGCCGAAATCCGCGCACGCGAACCCGGCGGCCCAGATCCCGATAGGCGCGGTCAAAGGCCTTGCGCACCCGCTTCGCATCGACTTCGACCTCGAGGGTCGTGACCACGGAGCTCGTCTCGGTGGTGGAGACGCAGAGCAATGAGTCCTCGGTGGCAGCCATGGCCTCTCCTGGAGCGGGCAGCGGGGTAGCGTAGCGGAATGGGTGCCGGGGACAGGACTCGAACCTGCACGTCCGAAGACGGTGGCTCCTAAGGCCACTGCGTCTACCAGTTCCGCCACCCCGGCAATGTGGCGAGAGCCTAGCGGAATCCAATGGCGTGAACGGGAAATCCCCGGGGGGCATCGCAAGAGCGGCTCGCTTCGACGCGGAGATGGCCCGCCCGGGTTCGCCGGCGCGGAGCGCCGCCCCTACATTACCGACGTGAAGCGTGCATCGACTCGGACAATCCAAGCCGAGCGCTGCGATCCGGGACCACGATCTCTTGAGGCGTCTCCGTCGGCTCGACCGCGTCCTGATGCTGACGTTGCTTCCCCTCTGGCTTCTCTGCCTGGCGTTGCACGTCTACCAGGCGACCCACGGTCGAGTGGCGTGGTCCGATTGGCTGGTATCGCCCCCGCGGCATCCAGGCGACTATCCGACACTCCGTAGCTTCGCACCCATGTTCGGCGGCGAACCGGGCGATCTCCGCGTCGGAGATCGGCTGATCCGCATCGGCGAGGCGGACCTGCGGGGCGTGGGCCGCTTCGGGTACTTCGCCCGGGCGCTCGAGCAGTCGGATGATCAGCTCCGCGTCACCGTTCGCTTCGTCCGCACCGGCGAGCCCGGAGAGGCGACGATGAGGCTCGCGCCCATGCCGGTTCCCTGGTGGTGGGTGTTGCCGTTCCCACTCGCCACTGCGGCCATCGGAGTGCTCGTCCTGATGCGGGCACCCCGCTCGCGTGCGTCGCGCCCGTTCTTCCTGGCTGCCTTCACCACCAGTCTGGCGTTTCTCTACTTCCAGGGAGGCCCCCGCGAGATCACCTACGCGTGGATGGTGATCGTCACGGTCTGCGCCACGCTCGTGGGACCGCTGGTGATTCGCTTGCTCATGTTGATTCCGGACGACGGAATTCGCTTCGCCCGGTGGGAGATCGCATGGCCGTGGGTGTTCTCTCTGACCGGCCTCATCGTGACGGGTACCTATTTCGGGGTTCCGATGCTGCCGGTGCCCGGACGCATCCTCTACGCGGTCATCGTCATCCTCTTCTTCGCTGCGGGTGTGGGGGCGCTCGGCATGTCGTACCGCCGCGCCGGGCCGCTCGGCCGCCGCCGGGCCCGGTGGGTGCTCTACGGCTTCTACGGTGCCGCGCTGATCGCGATCGGCGCGCAGGTGCTGGGTACGGCCGTTCCATCGCTCAACTGGGTCAACTTCATCGGGCGGCTGGGCGTCATCCTGTTTCCGCTCTCCATTCTGATCGCCATCGTGCAATTCAACCTCTTCGACATCGACCGTCTGATCAGCACCACGGCGGCCTACACGGCGCTGGCCGTGGTCTTCCTTGCCGCGGCGATGGTCGGGGTGCCTCGTCTGGCGCAGGCCGCCAGTGAGCTCGTCGGCATCGACCCGGCGTCGGGACAGATCGCGCTCTCCCTGGCGCTGGCCGCCCTGCTGGTGCCGGGGCAACGCTACCTGCGCCCCCAGATCGATCGGCTCTTCTTCAAGGACCGCTACCTACAGGATCAGGGGATCGCCCAGCTGCTTCCCGCCCTCTCCGATTGCGCGGACGCGCGAGACCTGATCCAGCGAGCGGGCGACGGTATCCATCGCTTGCTGCGACCCGAGTCGTGCGTCGTCTACGCCGGCAGCGACGGAAGCTACAGCCCCGTCTACGTGCGGGGGCGTGCGGTGCCGCCGGCCTTCGAGGGCACCAGCCCGCTGATCGTGGCGTTGCGCGAACGCCGCGAGCCCCTGGCGCTCAGCGACGCGGGGCGCCGCCCCCACGCCGCTCCTCTCGGGCCCTTCGACCGGGCGGCGCTCGAGACCCTCGACGCCGAGCTGATCGCCCCGGTGCGTCGCGGCCGGACGCTGCTGGCCTTCCTGTGCCTGGGCCCCAAGCGCTCCGGCGACGTCTACACCTCGATCGACGTCTCGCACGTGGCCGTGGTGGCCGAAAAGGTGTCGGCGTCGTTGGCGCGTTTCGATCAGGAGGAGATCATCCGGCAGGGACGTGTGATGCAGGAGTCGCTACGCCGCTATGTCCCCGGCGCCGTGGCGGAGCAGCTGGCGAGCGGGACCGAGCCCGAGCCCGGTGAGCGCGAGGTCACCGTGCTGTTCGTGGACCTGCGGGGCTACACGCAGTTCTCCGAAGGCCGGCCTCCGGCGGAGATCTTCTCCACGGTGAACCGCTACACCGAGATGGTCTCGGCGGTCGTGAACAGTCATGGAGGTGTCGTGGTGGAGTTCAACGGAGACGGAATGATGGCGGTCTTCGGGGCGCCCGCACCATTGGAGCACAAGG
>Ga0307423_1002201_pt1 | contig 11077 bp, 9 predicted proteins | sample SalMarWE160310MG_FD_202154 | JGI IMG/M metagenome (GOLD analysis project Ga0307423, IMG submission 202154) | Salt marsh sediment microbial communities from the Plum Island Ecosystem LTER, Massachusetts, United States - WE1603-10 | ecosystem: Environmental > Aquatic > Marine > Intertidal zone >...
GCAAAAGTGATGGAGAACCCATCGAAAAGAATTTCAATTATAGTAAACCCGTTGTTCTCTAATAATAACTGAAATTCTTCAACGGGCTTGCGTTTTTTATAAATATGCTTTTTCATCAAGTCGATTTCATTCTGCATGTTTTTTCTTCGAAGAACACTCTCCAAAACAGAGTAAAACTCTAACATGGTTTTATCTGTATTAAAATTGAAAATAAGCTGTGCCCCCGTTTTTGAAATTCTACTGCACTCTGCCAGTACAGATTTAAGATCGTTAACGTTATTTAAACCATTGTTACTGAAAATAAGATCGGTCAAATTATCTGGCAAAGGGATTTTCTCGGCAACACCGGAAATCATTTGGACATTAGAGACCCCATATATTTCAATTTTTGTTTTGACCCTTTGGACAGCTGCTTCCCAAGGATCTATTCCGTAAACCTTGCAGGAATCGCCGAGCCTCATTGCTACCTCAAGCAGAGGAAAACCCAGACCAGAACCAATATCCAGAGCGGTAATATTTTTACGATAGTTAATTTTATCAAGAAGCCTTAATCCAAATGGGGCTGACCACAATGGCAATTCGTCAATTACAGAAACAACCTCGCTGTCATTAAGATTACAGTTCGTTTTTAAGTAATTATCCATAGACTCACTTTATAATTTCAAAGATTGATTGCATCAATATACTTTTTAATGTACTCATCAATTTTCTTTAATCGGTATTGCATAATGTATCGAGGGTGTTCAAGCACTACTATCCTTCTAAAAAAGTTATGCTCTTCATTAATGTTGGAAAAGTACTCGGCGTTTTTCTTCCCAAGCAAAATTGCGAGGTCTCTGTGTGCACCAAAATCAATTTGAGATTGTATAGTTTGAACAATTTCCGGCTTTAACTTTTCAGCAAGCGCTTTGTCATCGTAGTAATTATAATTCTTTCCGTTTTTTGTTATTGCAAATGGATAAAGCGCAGTGAGAAAAACATTTGAGAAAAATTTCCCTACCCCACCGAATCTTTCCACGACGGCGTAAATGAATTTACTTGAAAGTTCTTTTCTTGTACCGAGATCATTTTCTATTTTGCAATTTTCTCTTAAAGCTACAGGATCCGTAAAAGAAATTCCTGTCAATCCGCCACCAAACCTGCCGGGGTTTATCCCGATGATAAATAGGCGTTTCCTGTCATCGTTATAAAATTTTGTATAAAACTTTTTAACGATCTCCTTTACTTTATCCGATTTATATGGGTTTAATAATTCAACACCGGGATTTATTATGTCAGATGTGTTGAGATTACAAAAATATTTATTGGCTCTATTTGAAAAAAACATAAGAAAGATTACCGAGAATTCACAATTTATTAAGAATTCTAATTGTGGATTTAAATTTGTCTAATACATGTTTAATAGAATGTCACCGAGCAATCAGACTTCACCTCGTTAACACAATTAAACATAACGCTAAAAATTTTCGTTAGACTTCCAGTGGAATATTCAAGCACACTATCTTTACTCCAAGATATGTTGGTATACTTTTAATAGTGTATTTAATACCAGTATTTCAGGTCTGAGGTAATTATTGTAATAATGGAAATTATTATTCATAAGCTCGAATAATTTTTCTCTGTCGTTTAGTAAAATTGATATCTTCTCTAAGAGTTCGTCTTCATTATTAAAAGCAAGATAATTCTTACCCATCTCAAAATCGCCCGGGACCTCATACTTCAAAGGTTCTGATACTATTGCCCGTGAAGCTGCGACGTACTCTCCAACTTTCCATCCAATTGAATCATGCAAACCTGTTGTTGCTATGCAAATATTGTGGTCTTTAATAGTATTAATAAAAGTTTTCTTTTCTGTTATATGAAGAGGCACCACCAAATCTTTTGCTACGGCGAGCGAGTATCTATCTCTTTGCAGGCCACCAAGAAAAAGCTCACCGAATTCTTTTTTGCATACCTTAATACAATTTATCCGAAAATTATTAATCTTCTCTATCTCGATATTAAAACTCTCACTATACTTAACATTGGGTCCCCATATTTTTGCTAAGAAAAGAATTTCGCTTCGTTTGTTAGGAAGCGGATAAAATTCAAAATCTCCGCTAGGCCGGGAGGAGGATCTTAAGTTAAAATGTTTTGAAATAATGGGGCTGGCTTTAATTAAACCCATTAATCTTTCCTTTAAATTAAAAGAAAAACGATCTGCTGATTTAACATTGTAGTTGAAACCCAGTGGATAAACAAAACAATTATTAGGAGAATACTCAACCAACTGTTTTTGATAGCTTCTTTTAAAGTAAAAATCTGCGACGACGCTTTTTTTAAAGTGAATTAGGTTCTCTTCGATCGAGCCGCTTATCCAGTTCAACCCATCTAAAGTATCATAAATTATCTTATGCTTGTCATTGATTATTACGGTTAACAGTGGGATGGTTTTATTACCGGGGGTTGGTTTTATGGAAATTTTAAGAAGTCCCAGCCCTCTTAATTTTTCGAATCCATCATATATTTGTGATAAATGCGGACTTGGGAAATAATGTATTTCGCACCTGAATAGTGGCTTCAATATTCGCCCTGTCTTAGTTATTTATTCTGCATTGGTATTTGACTCATGCCTAACAATAAAAACGCTCTCCGAATTATATTTTAAGATAAGTCGACAGCATCAATTTGTTAGATACTAGTATGCGACAGAATATTTTTTTGCGAACAGCGATAATTTTACACATGTTTTATTATAATATTGCAAACATAAGTATATACGAAAACAATTATTGAAACTTCAGGTAAATTCATTAGCTATAAATCGTGGATGATTTTTGTACCATATTCTAAAGGTTTATTACTAAACCACTTCAAGACTTGGTACATAATATAAGGTATTTTGCAAAGTTTACCGAAGGGAAATTTGGATGAGGTTCTGCAAGAACCGGCGAGCAAAATGTTTGTTAAGTGAGCCGTGTATTAGCAAGAGTGGGATGTACCGATCGAACGGAGCGAGGAGGACAGCCCAATGCCAACCTGTAACATTATTGTAATTCTTTAACAATTTTTTTCCCAAGAACTATTATTGGCTTTGGTAAATGTAATTTGGCAGCAAATTTATATATGCTTTTTAATAAAAAAATATATCTATTTCTGAAGCGATCCTTTAAGGAGTTTTGTTCCACCTTTTGAGCAAAAGTAGTTGAATTAATAAGTTTAATATTTTTGAATTGTTTGGATTTATAAATATGGTCAGCTACAACCTTCTTTGGACCTTCCAAACCAAGAGTATCATGAAAAGCCATTATTCCGCCATTTAAAACTTTAGGAAACCACAAATCAAAATCTAATTTTACAAACTCATATTTATGTGCTCCGTCAATAAAAATAAATTCAATTGGTTTATTAAAATCCTTAGCGGCTTCTTCAGAGGTTTTAACAAGTGGAACAATTATGTCATCCACTTTTGCATTTTGAATATTAGTCTTAAACTCTTCAAATGTACATACCTTTTCATTTTCTTTTTGATCTTCTGAAGAACCCGTATGTGGATCAATTGCATAAATTTTTACTTTATTTCCGCTCTTACTGCCATTACCAATCCAAATTGTAGATTTGCCCTTATAAGAACCAATTTCAACAATTACTCCATTTCCTTTACAATTCTTTGCAAGATAATATAATGCTTCTCCCTCGCCATCAGTAAGCCAACCATCGACGTTATCTACAAAATTTTTTGTTTCTTTAATATTCATAATCCTTATTTCTCGAAATTATAAACCATACCATTTTATGCCGGTATTGGGAGGGTTCACATAACTTCTCTAACAAAGCAATATTGCGTTGTCATAGATTTTATTTGTATCACCTTATGAATCATTTAAAAGCCCTTTTGTTTTCTACTTCTAAAATATGTTCACTTTTATTTAGTACAAAATCAAGAGGATTTCTTGTACCTGCCGCTACTATCTCCTTTGATTGGAATTCTTTAAGACAAAAATTCTCAGTAAAAGGCAACAGAATAATCCACAAACATTCCGTTTTCATAATTAAACTTCGCACTGAAAAACGTATCTTCAAATAACCAGGGAATGAATATTTTATCGCCGTCCCAAAGATTTATTTCTGTAAGTCTATGGTTTGGTATCCACTCAAGACTTCCTTCCGGGGAATCAATAAGTTCACCTTCAAATTCGTCAGCAGTAAACAGGAAAACATACCAATCATCTTTTCCATCAAATAATGGGAAGGTGATAAAACCCCGCATTTTTATTGACTTTACTTTAAGTCCGCTTTCTTCTTCAATTTCTCTCACCGCACATTCTTCTGGAGATTCTCCCGGCTCGAATTTACCACCGAGTCCGTTCCATTTCCCTTTGTGAAAATCGTTTTGCTTTTTATTTCGATATATCATTAGTGTGGAGTTGTTCTTTTTGTCAAAAACATAACAAAGGGTTGCAAGTTTCATATTATCCTTAATAATTTTATTTGCCTGTCCCAAAATAAGGCTTTGACGGAAATAAGTATTTGCAGATTTAAAAGGAAATTTTATCTTTTGACATAATAAAAATTTCATTGTGTACGAAATAATTATTACAAATATTAAATCATATTTTTAAAAACAACCGAAAAATAAACTTAACAGTGGAGAAATGTTTGATGGAAATGAATGAAAGGGAATTTGTTGAATCATCCCTAAAAGATCAGTTATTTAGACGGCGAATCAAATGGGACGAAGATCATTATTCTATTAATGCCGCCAAGAAAAAAAAGAAAGACGACGATGATTTTGATGATGAAGAGAAAAATGACTTTTTCGAAGAGGAAGAGGAAGGTGAGAATCCATTCGACATTGAACCAACGGAAGATGATTTAGTTGAAGATGAATTCCCTGATGATGAGGATGATTTGTTTGACGACGATGACGACGATACTTATCACTAAATTTTAAGTTCCCAGGTATAGCTTTCCGAGCAAGTACTTTTTAACATAGTCGGTTACACCATCTTCGAGGCTTGTGCTTGAAGCTGCGTAACCGGCTTTTTTTATTTTTTCCATTTTTGCTTCGGTGAAATACTGATATTTATCTCGCAGATGTTGTGGCATATCGATATATTCAATGTTTACCGGTTTGTTCGTAGCTTTGAATATTGATGTAACAAGATCATTCCAGGTTCTTGATTTTCCTGTTCCAACATTAAATAACCCATTAACGTTTGACCTATCGAGAAAAAACAACGTCATTTCAACAGCGTCTTTTATATAAATAAAATCGCGTAGCTGTTCGCCATCTTTGTACTTTGAATTCATTGATTTAAACAACCTTACTTTTCCCGTATCACTAATCTGCCCAAATGCTTTGTGAACTACCGAGCGCATATCTCCTTTGTGAAATTCATTCGGACCATAAACGTTGAAGTATTTCAAACCAACTATTTTTTTAAAGGCATCGTTCTTCTTGGCCCAAAGATCAAACAATTGTTTTGAATAGCCGTACATATTTAATGGTCGGAGAGTTTCAAGCTTGTTCTCGTCATCACTAAACCCAAGCGAACCATCTCCATAAGTAGCTGCGGAAGAAGCGTATATGTAACGAATCCCTTTATCAAGACAATATTTTGCAAGTTCTTTTGTGTACAAATAATTATTGGAGAAAAGGAAATCTGCGTCTTTTTCAGTTGTTGATGAATTAGCTCCCATATGGATTATTGAATTTATCTCAAAAGGAACCTCGTCATCAAGCACCATCGAAATAAATTCATCTTTGTGAATAAAATCATCAAACTTAAGTGAAACAAGGTTTTTCCATTTTTCATCCGATCCAAGCTCATCGACCACAATTATTTTTGTTTCTCCCAGCTCATTTAACCGCCACACGACTGCGCTCCCAATGAAGCCGGCACCGCCAGTAACTACTATCATACTGTAAAATCCTTTGTTTTTTACACAAAGCAATTTAGCTATATTTGCCCGGGATTTAAAGAAAATGATGACTAGCTGTTTATTGTTTGGCTAATTCTTCCATTGACAAAGCATCAATAATTCATATATTTAAACCAGTTTTTATAAGTTCTTTTATAAATTTAATTCTTATCGAGAACGGCGTAGGGAACAGGCCCGTTGATGCCGTAGCAGCCGGTTCGGATTTTTCCGGATGTCGGGTGCTAAATCCTGCCCCGCCTTTGGCGGGGAAAGATGAGATGAAGATTAGTTTTATACCTCTTCATATCATCTGATGAGGTTTTTTCATTTTAAAGAAATAAATATGAACTCAACAGTTGAAACATTTAAAAAATTATTGGCGGAAAGAATTCTTGTTCTAGATGGTGCAATGGGTACTATGATCCAGCATCATAATTTAAGCGAAGAAGATTTTCGTGGCGAGCGTTTTAAAAATCATACGCATGACCTGAAAGGCAATAACGACCTTCTCTCAATTACCCAACCAGAAATAATAAAAGGAATTCATCGGGCTTATTTTGAGGCCGGGGCTGATATTATTGAGACAAATACTTTTAACGGAACCCCAATCTCACAGGCGGATTATCACACAGAGCTCCTTACTTATGAAATAAATTTTGAATCCGCAAAAATTGCAAAGAAAGTTGCTGAAGAATTCAACAAAAAGAATCCGAACAAACCAAGATTTGTTGCGGGGGCTCTTGGTCCAACCAACAAAGCACTTTCTCTGTCACCAAATGTAAATGATCCAGGCTACCGCGCAGTAACTTTTGATGAAATGGTTAATGCCTATTACGAGCAAACCCGCGGACTTGTCGATGGTGGTGCAGATATCATTCTTATTGAAACCATTTTCGACACGCTTAATTCAAAAGCCGCAATAATAGCGGTTCAAAAGTATCTCGACGAAAAAGGAAGTGAACTTCCGTTGATGATCTCCGGGACAATTGTTGACCAAAGCGGAAGAACATTATCCGGACAAACTGTAGAAGCGTTTTACATTTCTGTTTCCCATGCAAAAAATCTTTTAAGCATTGGATTAAATTGTTCACTTGGTGCAAAACAGATGCGTCCCTTCGTTGAAGATCTCTCAAACATTTCAGATAAGTTTTTATCTGTTTATCCAAACGCAGGATTACCAAACGAAATGGGTGGCTACGACGAAACACCGAAAACGATGGCAACCGTACTTGATGATTTTCTTAAAAGTGGATTTGTAAATATTGTCGGTGGATGCTGTGGTACAACTCCTGATCACCTAAAAGCAATTGCTGAAATTGTAAAACATCACAAACCAAGAGTTCCTAAAAAACAGGAAACATATTTAAGGTTAAGTGGACTTGAACCAGTAATACTTCGTCCCGACTCTAATTTTATGAATATAGGCGAAAGAACAAATGTGACTGGTTCAAAGAAGTTTGCTCGACTGATTAAAGAAAATAAATATGATGAAGCTCTTTCTGTTGCTCGCGATCAGGTTGAAGGTGGTGCACAGGTTCTTGATATTAATATGGACGAAGGGATGCTGGATTCTGAAGCAGCGATGACAAAGTATATTAATCTATTGGAAGTTGAACCTGATATCGCGAAGCTTCCTATAATGATTGATTCTTCAAAATGGTCTGTTATAGAAACAGGATTAAAATGTTTACAGGGAAAGGGAATTGTTAATTCAATTTCTCTTAAAGAAGGAGAAGAGGTATTTAAAGAACATGCAAGAAAAGTTTTAGGCTACGGTGCTGCTGTTATTGTAATGGCTTTCGATGAAAAAGGACAGGCAGACACTCTTAAAAGACGAATTGAAATATGTAAACGTGCCTATAATATTTTGGTTAACGAAGTTGGCATTGCTCCACAGGATATAATTTTTGATCCAAATATTCTTGCCATTGCAACCGGAATTGAAGAACACAATAATTACGCTGTTGATTATATCGAAGCAACACGATGGATAAAACAAAGCCTTCCTCTAGCAAAAGTAAGCGGCGGAGTGAGTAATCTTTCTTTTTCTTTTCGCGGTAACGATACAGTCCGCGAAGCAATGCATTCAGCATTTCTTTTCCATGCGATTAAAGCCGGAATGGATATGGGAATTGTTAATGCAGGCCAGCTTGAAGTTTTTGAAGAGATTCCTAAAGATTTTCTGGAAAGGGTTGAGGATGTAATTCTAAATCGTAGAGTAGACGCAACAGAGAGACTTATCGAATTTGCAGAAACGATTAAAAAGAAGGATAAAGTAGAAGAGAAAAAAGAAGATTGGCGCAATCTGACGGTTGAAGAAAGATTGAAGCACGCACTCATTAAAGGAATCGTTGATTACATTGATGAAGATGTTGAAGAAGCCAGGTTGAAATATTCCCAGCCGCTGGAAATTATAGAAGATCCTTTGATGGCGGGAATGAATGTCGTGGGTGATTTATTTGGCGCCGGAAAAATGTTTCTTCCACAGGTTGTAAAAAGTGCTAGAGTGATGAAGAAATCGGTTGCCATTTTGATTCCGTATATCGAAGCCGAGAAAGAGAAAAGTAAGAGCGCACGTCAACAAGGCAAGGTGTTAATGGCGACAGTAAAAGGCGATGTTCACGACATCGGCAAAAACATTGTTGGAGTCGTTCTCGGCTGTAATAACTACAATGTTATTGATTTGGGGGTAATGGTTCACACAGAAAAAATTCTTCAAACAGCAATTGATGAAAAGGTTGACGTAATTGGATTAAGCGGACTCATCACTCCATCGCTGGATGAAATGGTTCACGTTGCAAAGGAAATGGAAAGAAGAGGAATGAGTCTCCCGTTGCTTATTGGCGGTGCAACCACTTCGCGTGTTCATACAGCTGTTAAGATTGCACCGAACTACAGCGGTCCTGTTTTTCATGTTCTCGATGCATCGCGCAGCGTACCGGTTGTTTCAAATCTTCTAAATGAAAATGAATCTGAGAGAATTAAATTTATAGATTCATATAAGAAGGAATATGTTAATCTGCGCGAGGATTATGCTAAAAGAAAATTGGAAAAGAACAATATTTCTTTGGAACAAGCAAGAGAAAACAGATTAAAGATAGACTGGACTAAATCACAAGTAAAAAAACCCAGCAAGCTTGGTGTGACAGTTCTTAATAACTATTCTCTTTCCAAATTAAGAAATTATATCGACTGGACTCCTTTCTTTATGACTTGGGAATTGAAAGGAAAATACCCCGTTATCTTTGAAGACAAAAACGTTGGTGCCGAAGCAAAAAAACTTTTTAACGATGCAAATAAGCTTCTGGATAAAATCGTTAATGAAAGGCTGCTTACTGCAAATGGTGTTGTCGGTCTATTCCCTGCAAACTCTGTGGGTGTGGATGACATTGAAATTTATACTGATGAATCGAGAAACGGAGTCAAAAGAGTTCTTCACACAATAAGACAGCAGATGCAAAAATCGAAAGGCGAGCCTAATATTGCTCTTGCTGATTTTATAGCGCCAAAAGAATCGGGAGTTGAGGATTATATAGGAATGTTTGCCGTGACAACCGGGTTAGGAATAGAAAAGCTTTTGGAAAAGTTTGAAAAAGAACATGACGATTATAACAGCATTATGATCAAAGCCCTTGCCGATAGACTTGCAGAAGCTTTTGCAGAACATTTGCACGAACTCGTAAGAAAAGAGTATTGGAGATATGCTTCCGGGGAAAAATTTGCCAATGAAGATCTGATCAAAGAAAAATACATCGGTATTCGTCCAGCGCCCGGCTATCCTGCTCAGCCTGACCACACAGAAAAACCAATAATATTTTCATTACTTGATGCTAAAAAAAATACTGGTATAAAACTTACAGAAAGTATGGCTATGTATCCGGCTGCAAGTGTTAGCGGTCTTTATTTCTCTCATCCCAAATCAAAATATTTTACAGTTGGGAAAATCGGAAAGGATCAGGTGCTTGATTACCATCGCCGCAAAGGGATGAGCGTTGAAGAAGTTGAAAAATGGTTAAGTCCTATATTAAACTATTAGTATTTAATGTATCGGCTTTTAAAAAATCTGGTTGTAAAAAATTTTCCCAACACCTCAAGAAAAGTTTATCATACAATAAATAAGTTTATTTATAGAGGGAACAACTATTATTGTCCAATCTGTGAAAGAGGCTACAGTCGGTTCTTACCCGGGCCTGATAATATAAGGAGTAATTCAAAATGTCCCGGATGCAGCTCACTCGAACGACATCGATTACTCTGGATTTACCTTACCAGGGAATTAAATATTCTAACCTCAAAGCTAGAATTACTTAGTGTTGCCCCGGATTATGCGACTCAATCAAAACTGAAAAACTTAGCTAACATTAGGTATTCCAGTGTTGATTTGGAATCTCCACTTGCAACGTATAAGGCAGATTTAACAAAACTTGATTTTAATAATAACAGTTTTGATGCAATTCTGTGCTATCACGTTTTAGAACACATAGAAGATGATAAAAAAGCAATATCGGAATTATATCGGATATTAAAGCCAGGAGGTTGGGCAATATTGCAATCACCCATAGACACTGATAGAGAAAAAACATTTGAAGATTTTACGATTACATCCTCTCAAGAAAGGAAAAAAATATTTGGACAAGAAGACCATGTAAGAATTTATGGAAAGGATTATTCTTTAAGATTGAAGAAAGAAGATTTTGTTGTTAGGGAAGATGACTTTATTAATAAACTTAGTGAATCCGAAATAACAAAATATGTCTTAGATAAAAACGAAACAATTTTCTTTTGTAAAAAACCAGTCTATCAATAATCAAAATAAAATTTAAAATGCACTCACTAAAAAAGTGGACTTTTATAAAATTTGAAAAATACCTGGGCCCGAGATATAACTATTAATGCTAATCTAAAAAATAATTGAAAATGTTTGGTCAAATAAACCTGAGACCCTAACTTTGCCCTTCAAATACCTCTTTCTTCAAATATAAATGGGAACTCGTATGGCAGATAACACTATGGAGAAAAAACTAAGAATCACATCATTCTCTAAAAATTACTGGATAGTAATTATGATGGAATTTTTTGAACGTGGTTCTTATTACGGAATGATGAGCATTCTTTCTGTCTATATGACTGACCAGCTTGCTTTTTCCAAAGAAAGTGTCGGCGTAATTAAAAG